>Ga0307497_10000050_pt1 | contig 22746 bp, 18 predicted proteins | sample 10_S_MG_FD_201366 | JGI IMG/M metagenome (GOLD analysis project Ga0307497, IMG submission 201366) | Soil microbial communities from Populus trichocarpa stands in riparian zone in the Pacific Northwest, United States - 10_S | ecosystem: Environmental > Terrestrial > Soil > Riparian zone > Trees...
CCATGATGGCCGCGAAGCTCGCGAGTCACGGCCGAAAGCTCAGCGAGATCTTGGGCGCCGACGCTGGCGCGTACGCGCGCACCGAGATCACGGACTTGACGCTCGACAGCCGCGAGGTCGCACCGGGTGCCGCGTTCGTCGCGCTCCAAGGCGCGCGCGAGCACGGCCTACGCTACGCGGCCGACGCGCTTGCGCACGGCGCGGCGATCGTGCTGTACGAGCCGAGCGAGGTCTACGCCGATGCGCCGATCCCGAGCCTTGCGGTGCCGAATCTCCGCAAGCGCTGCGGGGCGCTCGCGAGCGCGTTCTACGGGACCGCGCCCGCGCCGACGCTGATCGGCGTGACGGGCACGAACGGCAAGACGACCGTCGCATATCTCACGTCGCAAGCGCTCGGGCTCCCGCAGCGCGCGTGCGGCTACATCGGCACGCTCGGCTATGGCGTGCCGCCGAGGCTCACGCGTCACGCTCTCACGACGCCGGACTGTTTCACGCTGCACCGCGAGATCGCTTCGCTGCGCACGCCGCGCGTCGCGCTCGAAGTCTCCTCGCACGCGCTCGCGCAGGACCGGATCGCCGGCCTCACGTTCGACACGGCCGTATTCACGAATCTCACGCGCGACCATCTCGACGAGCACGGCGACTTCGCGAGTTACGGCCGCGCGAAGGCGCGGCTGTTCGAGTTGCCGGGTCTAGCGCACGCGGTCGTGAACGTCGACGACGCGTTCGGCGCGGGCCTCGCCGCAAATTTGGGTTTGGGCTGCGACCTGATCCGCACGACGATCCGCGGTGCGCGCGGCGCGGACTTGAGCGCGCGCCTGAAGCGTGCCGACCTCGACGGCCTCGATCTCGAGATCTCGGGACGCTTCGGCGCGGCCCGCCTCGTCTCGAAGCTCATCGGCGACTTCAACGCGGAGAACCTGCTCGCGGCGCTCGGCGCGCTGCTCGCGCAGGGGCTGTCGCTCGCGGCGGCGTGCGCCGCGCTCGGCGACGCCCAGCCGGCGCCGGGCCGGATCGAAGTGCTCTGCCGCTCGCGCGCGCTGCCGTGGGTCGTGATCGACTACGCGCACACGCCCGACGCGCTGCGCCGCGTGCTGCGCATGCTGACCGCGCTCGGCCCGCGCCGGATCGTCTGCGTGTTCGGCTGCGGCGGCGATCGCGACCGCGGCAAGAGGCCGCTCATGGGTGCGGCCGTGGCGGAGCTCGCGGACACGATCGTCCTCACGGACGACAACCCGCGCAACGAGGACCCGGCCGAGATCGTGCGCGACATTCGCGGCGGCCTCGCCGACCATCAGGATGTCACCGTGATTCACGACCGGCGCGCGGCGATCCGCGCCGCGCTCGAGCGCGCGACGCCGGGCGACGTCGTGCTGATCGCTGGCAAGGGGCACGAGACGGAGCAGATCCAAGGCGCGGAGAAGCGGCCATTCGACGATCGCGCGGTCGCCGCCGAGCTGCTCGGAGGTCGCGTTTGATGACGCGGACACTAGCCGCCGTCGCGCGCGAAACGCGGGGGCGCCTGATCGGCGCCGACGGCGGCTTCGGCACGGTCACGACCGACAGCCGCGCGCTGACCGCGGGCTCGCTGTTCGTCGCGATCGCGGGCGACCGGTACGACGGCAACGACTTCGTGCGCGACGCGCACGCTAAGGGCGCCGCGGGAGCGCTCGTCTCGAAGATCGCCGACCTGCCGCTGCCGCAGGTCGAGGTCCGCGACACGCGGCGCGCGTTCGGCGCGCTCGCTCGCGCGTGGCGCGCGAGCTTCGGGATCCCGGTCGTCGCGGTCACGGGCAGCAGCGGCAAGACGACGGTCAAGGAGCTCGTCGCCTCGATCTTGGGCGTGAGCCGCTCGGTCTGCGTGACGCAGGGCAATCTCAACAACGACATCGGCGTGCCGCTCACCCTGATGCGGCTCGGCGCGGAGCACGACGCGCTCGTCGCGGAGCTCGGCGCGAATCACGCGGGCGAGATCGACTACCTCGCGGGTCTCGTGCAGCCGACCGTCGGGATCATCACGAACGCGGGCGCCGCGCACCTCGAGGGCTTCGGCTCGCTCGCGGGCGTCGCGGCCGCGAAGGGCGAGCTGCTCGACCACCTGCCGAAGGCCGGCAGCGCGGTGCTCAACGCGGACGACGCGTTCCGCGCGGACTGGGTCGCGCGCAGCCCCTGCGAGCTCACCGTGACGTTCGGTTTCGCCAGGCACGCCGACTGCACGGTGCTCGGCGAGCCGCTCTACGACACCGCGGGCGCCGACTTCACGATGCGCCTACCGGACGGCGAAGAGGTCGACGTGCGGCTGCCGCTGCTCGGCCGCCAAAACGTCGCGAACGCGCTCGCGGCGGCCGCGGCCGCGCAGGCGGTGGGCACGAGCGTCGACGACATCGTGACCGGCCTCGGCCGGGCGACGGCGGTGCGCGGCCGGCTCAAGTCGCTCCCGGGCCGCGGCGGCGCGACACTCGTCGACGACAGCTACAACGCGAACCCGGGCTCGGTGCGCGCCGCGCTCGACTACCTCGCCGTGCTCGGCGGCAAGCGCGTGCTGGTGCTCGGCGACATGGCCGAGCTCGGACCGGATGCGGCCGCGCTGCATCGCGAGGTCGGCGAGTACGCGCGCGGCCGCTGCGACGCGCTCTACACGATCGGCGCGCTCGCGCGCGACGCCGCCGACGCGTATGGACCCGGAGCACGCGCGTTCGCGGACCACGAGCTCGCGCGCACGGCGCTCGAGCCGCTGCTCGCGCCCGGCACGACGGTGCTCGTGAAAGCATCGCGCGTGATGGGTCTCGATCGGCTGGTCAAGGCGCTCGCGGCGGAGACGCCGGGCAAGGCGGGCGCGTGCTGATCACGGTCGCCGAGCACCTCACGAGGTACTACACGGGCTTCAACGTGTTCAGCTACCTCACGACGCGCGCGATCCTGAGCGCGCTGACCGCGCTCGTGTTGTCCTTCGCGGTCGGGCCGCTGCTGATCCAGAAGCTCACGCTCCAGAAGATCGGCCAGCAGATCCGCGAGGTCGGCCCCGAGAGCCATCTGCCGAAGGCCGGCACGCCGACGATGGGCGGCGCGCTGATCCTGCTCGCGATCGCGATCAGCACGCTGCTTTGGGCGAACCTGTCGAATCGGTTCGTCTGGATCGCGCTCGGCGGGACGCTGTTCTTCGGCGTGATCGGCTTCGTCGACGACTACAAGAAGCTCGTCGTCAAGAACTCGAAGGGGTTGAGCGCGTCGAGCAAATTCTTCTGGCAGATAGTCGGGGCGCTCGGCACCGCGCTCGCGTTCTATTTCACGGCCGAGAACCCAGACGTCGAGCGCGCGCTGTTGATCCCGTACTTGAAGGACGTATCAATCCCGCTCGGCACGATTCCGTACGTCGTGGTCGTGACCCTCGTCGTGAGCGGCTTCTCGAACGCCGTGAACCTGACCGACGGGCTCGACGGCCTCGCGATCATGCCGGCGGTGCTCGTCGGCACCGCGCTCGGCGTGTTCGCGTACGCGGCCGGCAACGTGATCTATTCGGCTTATCTCGGGATCCCATACGTCGTGGGGTCCGGAGAGTTACTGGTTTTCTGTGCGGCCCTGGCTGGCGCCGGCTTGGGCTTCTTGTGGTTCAACACCTATCCCGCGCAGGTCTTCATGGGCGACATCGGTGCTCTCGCACTCGGTGCCGCTTTGGGGCTCGTTGCGGTGGCGGTGCGGCAAGAACTGGTGCTCTTCATCATGGGCGGTGTATTCGTCGTCGAAACCGTCTCAGTCATTATCCAGGTTGCCTCCTACAAGATGACCGGCCGGCGCATTTTTCGCATGGCGCCGCTGCACCATCACTTCGAGCTCAAGGGCTGGGCCGAGCCGAAGGTGATCGTGCGTTTTTGGATCATCACCGTGATCTTGGTGCTGATCGGCTTGGCGAGCTTGAAGATCCGCTGATGGCGGAGGCTGCAACGCTCGCCGCGGGCGAGATCGGAGAAAAACGACTGTCACTGCGGCGGCGCGCCGGACGAGCGCTCCGCCGCGAGGGTGAACCGGTGGAGACGACGTCAACCGCGCCGAGCCTCATCGTCGGGCTCGGGGCGACCGGAGTGTCCGTCGCGCGCTTTCTCGCGCAGCGCGGCGAGCGCGTGCGCGCGATCGACAGCCGCGAAGCGCCGCCCGGGCTCGCGGAGCTCAAGAGCGAGTGCCCCGACGCCGAGGTGCGCCTCGCGACGCTCGACAGCCGCTGGCTCGACGGCGTAAGCCGCGTGCTGCTGTCGCCGGGCTTGAGCGTGGACATCCCGCTCGTCGCCGAGGCGCGGCGGCGCGGGCTCGAGGTGCTCGGCGACGTCGAGCTGTTCGCGCGCGCGGCGAACGCGCCGGTGCTCGCGGTCACGGGCAGCAACGGCAAGAGCACGGTCGTGACGCTCGCGGCGAAGATGCTCGAATCCCAAGGTCTCGTCGCGCCGGCCGGGGGCAACCTCGGGCCGCCCGCGCTCGATCTCTTGCGCGACGATGCGGACGCCTACTTGCTCGAGATCTCGAGCTTCCAGATGGAGACGACCGAGAGCCTCCGGCCGCTCGCGGCCGCGCTGCTGAACGTGTCGGCGGATCACCTCGACCGACACGGCACGCTCGAGCGCTATGCGGAGCTCAAGGCGAAGCTCATCGCGGCCGCGGACGACGCGGTCTACAACGCGGACGATCCGATCGTTGCCGCGATCGGTGCGCGCCATCCGCGCGCGACGCCCGTATCGGTCGAGCGGCCGCTCGCGAGAGGATTCTCGATCGTCGAGCACTGCGGCGAGCGCTGGCTCGCACGCGACCTCGAGCGCCTGCTGCGGCGCGCCGAGCTCGCCGTGCGCGGCACGCACAACGAATCGAACGCGCTCGCCGCGCTCGCGCTGACCGAGAAGCTCACGACCGATCGCGCCGCCGCGCTCGGCGTGCTGCGGACGTTCGCCGGGCTCCCGCACCGCTGCCAGCTCGTCGCCGAGCGGCGCGGCGTCGCGTACATCGACGACTCGAAGGGCACGAACGTCGGCGCGACACTCGCCGCGCTGCGCGGCTTCTCGGGTCCGCTCGTGCTGATCGCGGGCGGCTTGGGAAAGGGTCAGGACATGGCGCCGCTCGCGGCTGGGGCGCGCGGCAAGCTCCGCGCCGCCGTGCTGATCGGCGCGGCGGCCGGCGAGATCGCCGCAGTGCTCGCGCCGCTCTGTCGGCTCGCGCGCGCAGCCAGCATGGACGACGCCGTGCGCGCGGCAGCGGGGTTCGCCGCGCGCGGCGACACGGTGCTCCTGTCGCCGGCCTGCGCGAGCCAGGACATGTTCAAGGACTACAAGCAACGCGGCGAGCTGTTCGCTCGCGCCGCGCGGGAGTTGCCCGAATGAGCGCCGCGCCGCGGGAGACGCGCACGCTCGCGTTCGATCCCGCGCTCGCATGCGCGCTCGTCGTGCTCGCGGTGCTCGGCGCGATCATGGTGGGCTCCGCCTCGATCACGATCGCCGACAGGCAGACGCACGGCGCGGAGCCGCTCGCGTATCTCATCCGCCATCTCGGCGCGCTCGCGCTCGGCGGCGTCGCGATGGCGGTCGCGCTGTCGGTGCCGACCGAGCTCTGGTACCGGCTCAACTGGCTCCTGCTCGTCGCGGCGCTCGCGTTGCTCGTGATCGTGCTCGTGCCGGGCATCGGCCACACCGTGAACGGCAGCCGCCGCTGGATCCTGCTCGGACCCGTGACTCTGCAGGCGTCCGAGCCCGCGCGGCTGTGCCTGCTGCTCTATCTCGCGAGCTACTCGGTGCGTCGTGCCGACGCGCTCGCGGCGAGCTTGCAGGGTCTGCTGAAGCCGCTGCTCGTGATCGGCGCGGCCGCGGGCCTCCTGCTGCTCGAGCCGGACTTCGGAGCGGCCGTCGTGTTGACGGCGACGAGCCTCGGGGTGCTGTTCGTCGCGGGCGCGCGGCTGCGCGACTTCCTGCTCGCGACCCTCACGGGAGGCACGCTGCTCGGCGCGCTCGCGTTCTCGTCGCCGTATCGGCTAGAGCGCCTCACCAAGTTCCTCGATCCGTGGGCCGATCCGTACGCGGGCGGCTTCCAGCTCACGCAGTCACTGATCGCGATCGGTCGCGGCGAGTGGCTCGGCGTGGGCTTGGGCGAGAGCGTGCAGAAGCTGTTCTATCTTCCCGAGGCGCACACCGACTTCGTGTTCGCGGTGCTCGTCGAGGAGCTCGGCTTCGTCGGCGCGTCGCTCGTGATCGCGCTGTTCGCCGTGATCGTCTACCGCGCCGTGATGCTCGGGCGCGACGCGATCCGCAGCGGTTTGCCGTTCCAGGCGTTCGTCGCGACGGGCATCGGCCTCATGCTCGGGTTCGAGGCGTTCGTGAACATCGGCGTGAACGCGGGCCTGTTGCCGACGAAGGGCTTGCCGCTGCCGCTCCTGAGCTACGGCCGTTCGAGCACCATCACGACGATGTTCGCGCTCGGTCTCCTGTTCCGGATCTACCGCGAGGTGCACGGCGGCCAGAAGCGCTTCGTGCAGCGGGGGTACGTGCGATGACGCGCGGCCCGATCATGATCATGGCAGGCGGCACCGGCGGCCACGTCTTCCCCGGGCTCGCGGTCGCCGACGCGCTGCGCGCGCGCGACCGCAGCGTCGTCTGGCTCGGCACGCACTGCGGCCTCGAGGCGCGCGTCGTGCCGACGCACGGCATCGACATCGAGTGGATCACGATCGCGGGCGTGCGCGGCCGCGGCGTGCTCGCGTGGGTCGCGGCGCCGTTCCGGCTCGCACGCGCGCTCGGCCAGGCGCTCGGCGCGCTGCGCCGACGGCGCCCGGCGGCGGTGCTCGGGATGGGCGGCTTCGTCGCCGGGCCCGGGGGCTTCGCGGCCTGGCTCACGCGCCGGCCCCTGCTGCTGCACGAGCAGAACGCCGTCGCCGGCACGACCAATCGGCTGCTCGCGCCGCTCGCGACGCGGATCTTCGCGGCGTTCCCGGGCAGCTTCCCGGGGCGGCGCGACGATGAGGTGATCGGCAACCCGGTGCGCGCGACGATCGTGCCGAGCGACTCGCCGCGCGAGCGCCTCTCCGCGCGCGCGGGTGAGCGTCGGCGGCTGCTCGTCGTCGGCGGGAGCCTCGGCGCAAGAATCTTGAATCAAACGCTGCCGCGCGCGCTCGCCGAGCTGCCGGCCGCGCAACGGCCCGAGGTTTGGCACCAGGCCGGTCGCAATGGCGTCGACGAGGCGCGCCAGGCATACGCGGAGGCGGGAGTGGAGGCGCGCGTCGAGCCGTTCATCGACGACGTCGCGAGCGCGTACAGGTGGGCCGATCTCGTCGTCGCACGCGCGGGCGGGATCACGCTCGCGGAGCTCGCGATCGTCGGCGTCGGCGCGATCCTCGTCCCGTTCCGCGCCGCGATCGACGATCACCAGACGCGCAACGCGGAGCACTTCACGGGCGCGGGCGCGGGCCTCAAGATCGCGGAGCAGGAGCTCACGCCGCGCGCGCTCGCCGCGGCGCTCTCGAGCTGCCTCGGCGACTCCGCGCGGCTCGTCGCGTTTGCGGAGGCCGCGCACGCGGACGCGGCGGAGCGGCTCGCGGCCGCCTGCGTCACGGCGGCGGAGGCTCAGGTATGACCGATCGGATGGGCAAGATCCATACGATCCACTTCGTCGGCATCGGCGGCGCGGGCATGGCCGGTATCGCCGAGGTGTTGCTCAATCTCGGCTACGCGGTGAGCGGCTCGGATCTGAAGCTCACGTCGGTGACCGAGCGCCTGCGCTCGCTCGGCGCGCAGGTGAGCGAGGGCCACGCGGCCGAGAACGTCGGCGAGGCCGACGTCGTAGTCGTCTCGAGCGCGGTGGCCGCCGACAACCCGGAGGTGCTCGCCGCGCACGCGCTCAGGATCCCGGTCGTGCGCCGCGCCGAGATGCTCGCGGAGCTCATGCGCTTCCGCTACGGCATCGCGATCGCGGGTACGCACGGCAAGACGACGACCACGAGCCTGATCGCGAGCGTGCTCGCGGAAGGCGGCGTCGACCCGACGTTCGTGATCGGCGGCCGGCTCGCGAGCGCGAACTCGAACGCGAAGCTCGGGCTCGGCAAGTACCTCGTCGCGGAGGCCGATGAGAGCGACGCGTCGTTCCTGCACCTGCAGCCGATGATCGCGGTCGTGACGAACATCGACGCGGATCATCTCAGCAGCTACGAGGGCGACCTCGGGCGCCTGAAGCAAGGGTTCCTCGAATTCCTGAATAACCTGCCGTTCTACGGCCTCGCGGTGCTGTGCAGCGACGACGACAACACGCGCGAGCTGATCCCGCAGCTCGGCAGGCGCGTCGCGAGCTATGGCTTCGGCGAGCGCGCCGACCTCCGCGCGTACGACGTCGAGCGGCTCGGGCTGCGCTCGCGCTTCAAGGTGGTCTCGAAGGAGCGGCGCGAGCCGCTCACGCTCGAGGTGAACCTCGCGGGCCTGCACAACGTGCTCAACTCGCTCGCGGCCGTCGCGGTTGCGGCGGAGCTCGAGATCGCCGACTCGGCGCTGCAGCGCGCGCTCGGAGAGTTCTCGGGCGTCGAGCGGCGCTTGCAGGTCAATGGCACCGTCACGACCGCGGCCGGGCGCGTCACGTTCGTCGACGACTACGGCCACCACCCGACCGAGCTCGCGGCCACGATCGCGGCCGCGCGCGGCGCGTGGCCGAACCGGCGGCTCGTCGTCGCGTTCCAGCCGCATCGCTACACGCGCACGCAGGCGCTGCTCGACGACTTCGCGCAGGTGCTGTCGAGCGTGGACGCGCTCGTGCTGACCAACGTCTACTCGGCCGGCGAGACGCCGCTCGCGGGCGCCGACGGCAAGTCGCTCGCGCGCGCGGTGCGCGTGCGCGGCGCGGTGGAGCCGATCTTCATCGAGGAGCTCGCCGAGCTGCCCGGCGTGCTCGCGCAGATACTCCGCGCCGACGACGTCGTGCTCACGCTCGGCGCGGGCAGCATCGGCGCGATCGCGCAGACGCTGCCGCGCACGCTCGCGGTGCGCGCCCCCGTCGGGGTGCAGAAATGAGCGCGATGGTGAAAGAAGAAGTGGCCAAGCCCGCGACACCGCTGCTCAACGAGCCGATGCGCCGGCACACGTCGTGGCGCGTGGGCGGGCCCGCGGACAAGTTCTACGAGCCCGCGAGCGTCGCGGAGCTGCAAGAGATCCTCGCGGCGCTGCCGCGCTCCACGCCGCTGCTCTGGCTCGGCTTGGGCTCGAACCTGCTCGTACGCGACGGCGGCATCCGCGGCGCCGTAATCGCGACCGCCGGCCTGCCGCGCGAGCTCGAGCGGCTCGACGGCGACCGGGTCCGCGCGGGCGCGGGGCTGCCGTGCGCGCTGCTCGCGCGCGCGTGCGTGCGCTGGCAGCTCGGACCGGCCGCGTTCTTCGCCGGGATTCCGGGCACCGTCGGCGGCGCGCTCGCAATGAACGCGGGCGCGTTCGGCGGCGAGACTTGGCTGCACGTCGAGCGCGTCACGACGATCGACCGCGCGGGCAAGCTGCACGAGCGCGCACGCGGCCAATTCGAGATCGCCTACCGCCATGTGCGGGGACCGCCGAACGAATGGTTCCTCGGCGCCACGTTCGCGCTCGCGCGAGACTCGACCAATCCGAGTGAGCTGAAGGCGATGCTCGCGCGCCGCAACGCGACCCAGCCGCTCCGCATGCCGAGCTGCGGCTCGGTGTTCCGCAACCCGGACGGAGATTTCGCGGGCCGGCTCATCGAGAGCGCGGGACTCAAGGGCACGCGGATCGGCGGCGCGGTGGTGTCGGAGAAGCACGCGAACTTCATCGTCAACACGGGCGACGCGACCGCCGCCGACGTCGAGGAGCTCATCGAGCGCGTGCGCGCCGAGGTTGAGAAGCAGTCCGGCGTGCGGCTCGAGCTCGAGGTCCGCGTCGTCGGCGACGTGAGGCGCGCGCGATGATCGGCCGCAAGCAGAACCGCCGCCGCACGGAGCCGCGCGCGCCGTGGCTCAAGCTGCCGGCCTTCGCGGCGGTCTGGCGCCGGCGTGTGAAGCTCGCGCTCGCGCTGCCGCTCGCGTCGCTTGCCGCGTTCGGCGCATTCCGCGGCGCGAAGGCGCTGCTCGATCAACCGGTTCGCAGGCTCGTCGTGGAAGGCACGTTCCAGCGCGTGACGCCGCTGCAAGTCGAGGCCGCGGTCGCCGACGACATGAAGCTCGGCTTTCTGTCGCTCGACCTCGAGGACTTGCGCTCGCGCGTGAAGAGCCTCGACTGGGTCGATCGTGTGAGCGTCGGCCGTGCGTGGCCCGACAAGGTCATCGTGCGGATCACGGAGCACCAGGCCGCCGCGCGCTGGGGCGACAACGGTTTGCTCAACGTGCGCGGCGAGCTGTTCACCGAGCACGCGCAGCACGCGTTCCCCGAGCTGCCGAGCCTCGCGGGTCCGCCCGGTACTGAGCAGGACGTCGCGCGGCGCTACCTCGCGGTGCGCGGGCGCCTCGCCGAGGCGGACATGAAGCTCGAGCGCTTGAGCCTGGATGAGCGCGGCGCGTGGAGCCTCGTGCTCGGCGGCGGCCAGGAGATTCGGCTCGGGCGGCGCGACGTCGACGAACGGATGCTGCGGTTCTTCGACGTCGTTGCGCCCGCGCTCGCGCCCGAGCTGCCGCGCGTGCGCTACGTGGATTTGCGCTACACGAATGGTTTCGCGGTCGGTTGGCGCGCGGGGGCTGATGCCACGCTCGCGGCGGCCGCGTCGGTGCCGGATCGCGGCTAGGGGTGACCTTTGATCGGGAGAAATCGACATGAGTAGGCGAGACGACCGCAAATTGGTCGTGGGCCTCGACATCGGCACTTCGAAGGTCGTCGCGATCGTCGGCGAGGTGGCCGACGATGACCGGCTCGAGGTGATCGGTCTCGGCTCGAACCCGTCGCGGGGGCTCAAGCGCGGCGTCGTGGTGAACATCGAGTCGACCGTGCAGTCGATTCAGCGCGCGATCGAGGAGGCCGAGCTCATGGCCGGCTGCGAGATCAACACCGTGCTCACGGGCATCGCGGGCAGCCACGTGCGCTCGCTTAACTCGCACGGGATCGTCGCGATCCGCGACAAGGAAGTCAGCGCGGGCGACGTCGAGCGCGTGATCGACGCGGCGCGCGCGGTCGCGATCCCGGCCGACCAGCGCGTGATCCACGTGCTGCCGCAGGAGTTCATCATCGACTCGCAGGAAGGCATCCGCGAGCCGATCGGCATGTCCGGCGTGCGGCTCGAGGGCAAGGTGCACCTCGTGACGGGCGCCGTGAGCGCCGCGCAGAACGTCGTGAAGTGCGTGCAGCGCTGCGGGCTCACGGTCGAGGACATGGTGCTCGAGCAGCTCGCGTCGAGCTACGCGGTGCTGACCGAGGACGAGAAGGAGCTCGGCGTCTGCCTCGTCGACATGGGCGGCGGCACGACCGACATCGCGATCTTCTGCGGCGGCGCGATTCAGCACACGGCCGTGATCCCGATCGCGGGCGACCAGGTCACGAACGACATCGCGGTGAGCCTCCGCACGCCGCTGCCGTACGCCGAGGAAATCAAGATCAAATACGCGTGCGCGCTGTCGCAGCTCGCGAATCCCGACGAGACGATCGAGGTGCCGAGCGTCGGCGACCGGCCGCCGCGGAGATTAGCGCGGCAGACGCTCGCCGAGGTCGTCGAGCCTCGCTACGAGGAGCTCTTCCAGCTCGTGCGCGAGGAGCTCAGGCGCAGCGGCCTCGAGGAGATGATGGCGGCCGGCGTCGTGCTGACCGGCGGCAGCGCGAAGATGGAGGGCGCGATCGAGCTCGCGGAAGAAGTGTTCCACATGCCGGTGCGGCTCGGTGTCCCGCAGTTCGTCGAGGGTTTGTCGGACGTCGTGCGCAATCCGATACACGCGACCGGCGTCGGATTGTTGTTGTACAGCAGGCAGGCAATGCAGGCGAGGGCCGAAAACGGGCACTCGAGGCACCGCTTTACGGGCACGCTCGACAAGATGAAGGCGTGGTTTCAACGGAATTTGTAGGCTTCAAGGTCTAAAGGAGATCGGAATGTTCGAACTAATGGACGGGTACAGCGAAACCGCCGTGATCAAGGTGCTCGGCATCGGCGGGGGCGGGGGCAACGCCGTCGCGCACATGGTGCGGGCCGGCATCGAGGGGGTCGACTTCATCTGCGCGAACACCGATGCGCAGGCGCTGAAGAGCGCGAAGGTGAAGACGGGCCTGCAGATCGGCTGCAACATCACGAAGGGGCTCGGCGCCGGCGCGAATCCCGAGGTCGGGCGGCAGGCGGCGATGGAGGACCGCGACCGGATCCAAGAGGTGATCGAAGGCGCCGACATGCTGTTCATCACCGCGGGGCTCGGCGGCGGGACCGGCACGGGCGCGGCCCCGGTCGTCGCGCAGCTCGCGAAGGAGATGGGGATCCTCACCGTCGCGGTCGTGACGAAGCCGTTCACGATGGAGGGTGGCAAGCGGATGCGCATCGCCGAGCAGGGCATCGCGGAGCTCGGCCGGTTCGTGGACTCGCTGATCACGATCCCGAACGAGAAGCTCTTGTCCGTGCTCGGGCCGCAAACGACGCTGCTCGACGCGTTCAAGGCCGCGAACGAGGTGCTGCAAGGGGCGGTTCAGGGTATCGCCGAGCTCATCACGCGCCCCGGTCTCATCAACGTCGACTTCGCCGACGTGCGGACCGTGATGTCGGAGATGGGCATGGCGATGATGGGCTCCGGCGTCGCGACCGGCCAAGACCGCGCGCGGATCGCCGCCGAGGCCGCCGTGTCGAGCCCGCTGCTCGAGGACATCAACCTATCCGGCGCGAACGGGATTCTCGTCAACGTGACGGCCGGCGTCGATCTCTCGATCGGCGAGTTCCAGGAGGTCGGCGACACGGTGAAGCAGTTCGCGTCCGACGACGCGACGGTCGTGATCGGTACGGTGATCGACCCCGAGATGACGGACGAGATCCGCGTGACGGTGGTCGCGACGGGCCTCGGACAGGCCGTCGGCATCAGCGAGAAGCCGATCAAGGTCGTGCGCAGGGCCCCGCCGCCGATCTCGGTCAAGGGTCGTGAGCCGAACTACAACGAACTCGAGAAGCCTGCGGTGCAACGCAAGCGTGCAGTCGGCGATGGCGTGACCGGGGGCAGCGAGAGCCTCGAGGAGTTGCTCGACATTCCGGCATTCCTGCGGCGGCAGGCGGACTGAGGCGCGCGCCGCCCAGTTCCTTGCCGCTGCGAACGGGGCTATGGTAGGTTCCTCGGCCCTTCGCAGGGCTCGCCCAGGCGAAGGGACGGACGGTAGCCATAGGGACGTGAGGACGGCGTGCGCCAACGCACCTTAAAAGAGTCGATTCAATCGAGCGGCATCGGGCTGCACGGCGGCGACAAGGTCTACATGACCCTGCGGCCGGCGCCCGTGAACACGGGCATCGTATTCCGCCGCATCGACCTGCCCGAGCCCGTAGACATCCCCGCGAACGCATTGAACGTGACCGAGACGATGCTCGGCACGACGCTCGAGCGTGCTCAAGCGAAGGTCGCGACCGTCGAGCACCTGCTCTCGGCCATGGCCGGGCTCGGCGTCGACAACGCGTTCGTGGACCTCACGGCGGCCGAAGTGCCGATCATGGATGGCAGCGCGGCGCCGTTCGTATTCCTGCTGCAGTCCGCTGGTATCGAGGAGCAGAGCGCGCCGAAGCGCTTCGTGCGCGTGCTGCAACGCGTCGAGGTCGGCGAGGGCGACAAGTGGGTGCGGCTCGATCCGCACGACGGCTTCCGCGTCAACGTCGAGATCGATTTCGACCACCCCGCGCTGCGCAAGCACCGCCAGTCGATGAGCATGGACTTCTCGACGAACACGTTCCTCAAGGAAATCAGCCGTGCCCGGACGTTCGGGTTCTTGAAGGACCTCGAGACGTCGCGCGCCCTCGACCGCGCGCTCGGGGGCAGCCTCGACAATGCGATCGTGATGGACGACTACCGAGTGCTGAACGAGGACGGGCTCAGATTCCGCGACGAGTTCGTCCGCCACAAAGTGCTCGACGCCCTCGGGGATCTGTATCTCGTCGGCTCGAGCCTGATCGCCGAGTTCTCGGGCTTCAAGTGCGGCCACCGGCTCAACAATTTGCTGCTGCGGCGGCTGCTCGAGCAGCCGGCGTCCTATGAGATCGTCGTGTTCGACGAGACGCAGGAGCAGCGCTCGCCGGTGTCCTACCAGCTCGCGACGGGGCACTGACCCCCCGGATACCCGCCTTCGCTCGCCGCCGTCAACCTCCGCGCGGCACGACCTGGATCCGGACCCGGGCGTTCGGCAGGTGCTCGACCGCGTAGCGAACCCGAGCGGCCCAGCTCGGCGAGTCCATCACGATCACGAGCTCGCCGGCTTCGTTGGTCGTCGCGCTCACGAGATGCGTCGCCTCCTCGGCGGGCAGAAGCTTACGGATTTCGCTTGTCGCCGATCGGCGACGGTCGGCCTCGCGCGCGAGCGCGCCGAGCGATCCTTCGGTCAGCCAATCGGCTAGGCGGCGTGGTTCCTTGGACATCACACTGAGACCGGCGTCAACGTTTCGAGGCGAAGACCTTGAGCTTTCCGGGGGTTCTCGGGCAGGCTAGCGAGTGCTCGAAAAGGCAAACCGCTCGAAAGAGCGGGACGCAAAGCCACCGATCTACCGGAGTCGTCCTAGGATAGCGGGGTTGCCGAGGTGACACTTAACAAAACCAGTTATACTCGGCTCGCATGCCGGCGCCGCGCGTGGCGCTGGACCGAAGAACTAGAAGCCAGGAGCCGAGGCACCGCATGCAGCTAATCCTCCTTTCAAAAGGACGGGGGCATTTGGGCCAAGTCCGGCTGGATTCCGGTCGGGCCTGGTTCGGCATCTTTTCCGTCGCGATCGTCATCTGCGCGACGGTGTTCTACGGTGGGTTCAAGGCCGCGGAGCTGTTCGGGATCAGCAACCCGGAGGCCCAGGTCGGCGTCTGGCGCTCGGAGCTCTCGAAGCAGCAATCGATTGTCGACAGCACGCGCCGCGCCCTGCAACAGAACCTCGACGCGCTCGCGCTGCGCCTCGGCCAGATGAACGCCCACGTCGTGCGGCTCGACGCGCTCGGCGCGCGGCTCACGCAGATGGCGGGCCTCAAGGACGGCGAGTTCGACTTCACGAACGAGCCCTCGCTCGGCGGTCCCGAGGAGCCGTTGACCGAGACGGAGTCCTCGAAGATCAAGGGCGTCGTCGGCGCGCTCGACGTGCTCGATACGCAGCTCGCCGATCGGAGGCGCCAGCTCTCCGTCCTCGAGGACTTGCTGTTGAGCAGCAAGCTGCGCGGCGAGGTGCACCCGGAGGGCAGGCCCGTGACGGCCGGCTACATCTCTTCCCAGTTCGGCAGCCGAACCGACCCGTTCACGGGTCGAAGCGCGTTCCACAAAGGCATCGACTTCGCGGGACGCGCCGGGGCCGAAGTCGTCGCGGTGGCGTCGGGCGTCGTGATCTGGTCCGGGCAGCGCTACGGCTACGGCGAGCTCGTCGAGATCAACCACGGCAACGGCTACGTGACGCGCTACGCGCACAACGCCGACAACCTCGTGGCGGTCGGCGATACCGTCCGCCGCGGCCAGGTCATAGCGCGAATGGGTGACACGGGCCGCGCGACCGGACCGAACCTGCACTTCGAAGTGCTGGTGCACGACCGGGCCGTCGACCCTCTCACCTATATCGGCCAGTAACCTTCGGCGGCCCCGGCCGCCACTTTGCCGCCAGCCGCAATCGTCGTTTGGGCTCGCCGGTCCCCAAAACGGGCCCGGGTCCTTAGAATAGAGCGCTTTACCGCAAGCTCAGCAGGACCCGCCGCGTGCTCAGCACCGTCTCCAACCTCATGACCGGCGTCTTCGGCAGCCGCAATCAGCGGCTGCTGAAGCGCTACGGCGACTTCGTGGTCGCCACGAACGCGCTCGAGCCGCAGCTCAAGGCCCTGAGCGAGGACGCGCTGCGTGCCAAGACCGCCGAGCTCAAGCAGCGTTACGCGGCCGACAAGGATCTTGACGCCCTGTTGCCGCAGGCGTTCGCGCTCGTGCGCGAGGCCTCGCAGCGCACGCTCAAGATGCGGCACTTCGACGTGCAGCTGATCGGCGGCATCGCGTTGCACCAAGGCAAGATCGCCGAGATGCGGACCGGCGAAGGAAAGACGCTCGTCGCGACGCTCGCGGCCTATCTAAACGCGCTGACCGGCAACGGCGTCCACATCGTGACGGTCAACGAATACCTCGCGCAGCGCGACGCGGACTGGATGGGTCCGATCTACCGATTCCTCGGTCTCGAGGTTGGCGTGATCAAGAGCAACCAACCGACGGAGGACAAACGCCGCGCGTACGCGGCCGACATCACCTACGGTACCAACAACGAGTTCGGCTTCGACTATCTGCGCGACAACCTCGCGTTCCGCCCCGAGGACCGCGCCCAGCGCAAGCTCATTTACGCGATCGTCGACGAGGTCGACTCGATCCTGGTCGACGAGGCGCGGACGCCGTTGATCATCTCGGGCCGCTCCGAGGAGAGCACCGAGCTCTACGTCCGGATCAATCACCTGATCCCGCAGCTCAAGCGCCACGACCCGCCGCCCGGCAAGGCGAACGACGAGATCGAGTCGACGCAAGTCGAGCTCATCGGACTCAAGGGCGAGTCGCTCGGCACGATGTCGACCGGCGAGGCGATCGGCCGAGCGAAGGAGCGCGGCCTGCACGTCATCGAGGTCGATCAATCCACGAAGCCGGCGCGCGCGCAGCTGTTCGTGCCCGGCGATTACACGATCGACGAGAAGCAGAAGCAGGCGCACCTCACCGAGGAAGGCCACGAGAAGGTCGAGAAGCTGTTCTCGCGCGCCGGGATTCTCGCCGAGGGCGAGAGCCTCTACGACGCGTCGAACATCCGCCTCATGCATCATTTGACGGCCGCGTTGCGCGCGCACGGGCTGTTCAAGCTCGACGTCGATTACATCGTCAAGGACGGCGAGGTGATCATCGTCGACGAGTTCACGGGCCGCACGATGATCGGCCGGCGCTGGTCGGACGGCCTGCATCAGGCCGTCGAGGCGAAGGAAGGCGTGCAGGTCAAAGAAGAGAACCAGACCGTCGCCTCGATCACGTTCCAGAACTACTTCCGGATGTACGGCAAGCTCGCGGGAATGACCGGCACGGCCGACACCGAGGCGTACGAGTTCCAGCAGATCTACGGTCTCGAGGTCGTCGTGATCCCGACCCACAAAGAGATGATCCGTGACGACGCGCCGGACCTCGTCTACCTCACGGCGAAAGACAAGTTCGAGGCGATCATCGAGGACATCCGCGATTGCCACACCCGCGGCCAGCCCGTGCTCGTCGGCACGACGTCGATCGAAACCTCGGAGTTCCTGTCGGGGCTGCTCAAGCACAAGAAGATTCCGCACGAGGTCCTGAACGCGAAGTTCCACGAGCGCGAGGCGGAGATCGTCGCGCAAGCGGGCCGCCCCGGCGCGGTCACGATCGCGACCAACATGGCCGGCCGCGGCACGGACATCGTGCTCGGCGGCAACCTCTCGGCCGAACGAATGCGGCTCGAGGCGCCGACGGAGGAGATGATCGCCGCGCTCGACAAGGATTGGTCGGAGCGCCACAACAAGGTCATCGAGACCGGCGGCCTGCACATCGTCGGCACCGAGCGCCACGAGTCGCGGCGCATCGACAACCAGCTCCGCGGCCGCTCGGGCCGGCAGGGCGATCCGGGCTCGAGCCGCTTCTATCTCTCGCTCGAAGACAACCTCATGCGGATCTTCGGCGATCCCGAGCGCATCAAGCGCCTCTTGTCGCGCGCCGGCATGAAGGAAGGCGAGGCGATCGAGAGCAAGCTCCTGTCGCGGCAGATCGAGCGCGCGCAGCGCAAGGTCGAGGCGCACAACTTCGACATCCGCAAGCAGCTGCTCGAGTACGACGACGTCGCGAACGATCAACGCAAGGTCGTCTATCAGCAGCGCCAAGAGCTCATGGACGCCGAAGACATCAGCGACGCGGTCCGCGCGATTCGGGACGAGGTCGTGAACACCGTCACCAGCGAATACGTGCCGCCCGACAGCGTCGAGGAGGTCTGGGACAAGGACGGTCTCGGCAAGGCACTCGAACGCGATTTCGGAATTCGCTTCGATGCCGCAAGGCTGCTCGAGCAGGACCACACGCTCGACGAGAAGGCGCTGCGCACGCAGATCGTCGCTGCCGTCGACCGCGAGTACGAGAAGAAGACGGCGGAGATCGGGCCGAAGCTCATGCATCACATCGAGAAGGAGATCATGCTCCGCCAGCTCGACTTGCACTGGAAGGAGCACATCGGCGCGCTCGACTACCTGCGCCAGGGCATCCACCTGCGCGGCTACGCGCAGCGCAATCCGAAGCAGGAATACAAGCGCGAAGCGTTCGAGATGTTCAGCGCGATGCTCGAGCGCGTGAAGCACGACATGATCGCGATCTTGTCGAAGATTCAGATCAGGCGGCCCGAGGACGTCCAGGCGATCGAGCCCGAGACGCCGGACCCGCGCACGCTGAGCTTTCAGCACGCGGCCGCGCCGTCGCTCGTCGCGCCGCCTCCGCCGCCGCCCGACGCGAGCGCGGTACGCGCGCCGGCTGGCATGCGGATGCCAGCGCCATCCGCCGAGCCCGTCGCGCCGTACGTGCGCGAGCAGCCGAAGGTCGGGCGCAACCAGCCGTGTCCGTGCGGTTCCGGCAAGAAGTTCAAGCAGTGTCACGGCAGGCTCGGCTGATCCCTTGACCGCTCGCGAGCCGCTGCACGTGCTCGTCGGCCTGATCGGCGACGAGAGCGGTCGCTGGCTCGTGAATCAACGCCGGCCCGGCACGCCGCTCGCGGGTTTCTGGGAGTTCCCGGGCGGGAAGCTCAAGCCTGGCGAGACCCCGCTCGAGGCGCTGCGCCGCGAGCTCGGCGAGGAGCTCGGGATCGAGGTGCTCGTAGCCGAGCCGTGGCTCGAGCTCGTCCACGACTATCCCGACAAGCGCGTTCGCCTCGACGTCTGGCGCGTGCTCGACTACCGCGGCGCGATCGCCGCGCGCGAGGCGCAGCTGCTCGACTGGGTACCGGCCGACCGGCTCGCGGGCTTGCCGCTGTTGCCGGCCGATTTGCCGATCGTCGCGGCGCTGCGCGGCGGGTGAGATTCTCGCGCGGGTTTCAGCAGATCGAAAGCAGGAAGCGCACGTCCTGATTGACCTGCAACGGCCGCTCGTCGACGCCGCGCCAACGCAGGAAGCGCAGCGTGAAACGGTGCTGGCCCGCGCTGACCTCGGGATAGATCCCGGCGGTCGCGGGCAGTAGCACGCGGACGAGGTTCATCTGCTCGTTGCGGTCGACGCTGTGCTGGAAGAAGCCGCCGATCGCGACCCGTTCCGTCGCCTCGGTCGCTTCGCGCGTGAGCCACAGCACCTCGGTGACCGCGTCGCACAGCGGCCGGAGCTTGCCGAGCCACGCCTCGAGCTGCCGGCGACGCTCGGGCGCGGGCAGGCTCAGCCAGTAGCCGTAGTCGGGAAGGTCGAACATGCAGGTGCCGCCCGGGATCCCGCTCCGATGCCGGATCGTGTTCAGAAACTCACATTCTTTCAATGGGTTAACTAACTGCGACCCGGCCTCGGCGAGGCGCGCACGGAGCTTGTCGATGTCGCCGATGAGCCGAGTGAGCCGAGCCGGATCGACGCCGGGCTGGCTGCGATAGCGGCCGAGCAGCGCGGAGTGGCGCTCGAGCTCCTTGAGCACTTCGGTGCGCACGTCGCTGCGGCCGAGGATCGTCAGGATCTCGAGCAGGCCGCTGACCGCCGCGCGCGCGCCGAAGTCGGTCGGCTCGTCGGCGTGGAACAGGGTCTGCTCGTGAAGGAACTCGATCCGCAGGAACGTCCGCATTCGCTCGCTGAGCGGTTGCTCGAACTTGATCAGACCGTGCTCGGGCGATAGCGCGGGAAGCTCGGCGGCTGAATTCATGCGGCTATTCTGCGCGACCGAGCGACGCTTAAGCAAACGTCAGGATTTGGCGACGCCCTCGCGGGTTGCGCGACTCGCGAGCTCGAGATAGCGGTGGTGGAGTTGCCCGACCTGGCGACGCGTGTGCTCGACGTCTCCGCTGTTGTCGATCACATCGTGCGCCGCGCGCAGGCGCGTCGCTCGATCCGCTTGCGCGGCGATCATCGCGGCGGCCTCCGGGCGCGGAATGCCGTCGCGGCGCATCAGCCGCTCGAGCTGCAGCGGCTCGGGGCAATCGACGACCGCGACGCGGTCGACGAGCGCCGCGAAGTCGGTTTCGACGAGCAGCGGCACTGCGACGATCGCGTACGGTCGCCGCACGAGCGCGAGCCGCGCGAGCAGGCGCTCGCGGATCGCGGGATGCAGCAGTGCGTCGAGCGCCCGGCGCTTGTCCGCGTCCGCGAACACGAGCTTGCGCAGCGCGGCCCGGTCGAGCTCGCCGCGCCCGGTGAATACCTCGGGGCCGAACCCGAGGCGGAGCGCCTCGAGCGCGGGCTCGCCCGGGGCGACGACCTCGCGCGCGATTTGGTCGGCATCGACGAGCTCGGCGCCGAGCTTCACGAACATAGCCGCGACGAGCGACTTGCCGCTCGCGATCCCGCCGGTGAGCCCTACCCTGAGGGCGCGGGGGCTCGGCGCGGCAGAATCGTCGCTCACGCGAGGAACAGTCGCGCGTAGAGCCGCATCAGCGGCTCTCCCCAGAGCAGTGCGATCCAGCCGGCCGCGGCGAGATACGGGCCGAATGGGATCGGCACGTGGCGCGAGCGGCCTCCCGCGACGATCAAGGTCACGCCCACCACGGAACCAACGGCGGCCGACGCGAGGATCACGAGCGGCAGCGCTTGCCAACCGAGCCACGCGCCGATCGCCGCGAGCAGCTTGAAGTCGCCGTAGCCCATGCCTTCCTTGCCCGTGACGATCTTGAACAGCTGATAGACGACCCAGAGCGAAAGGTAACCGGCCACCGCGCCGATCACGCTCGAGTGCAGGTCCGTGAACAACGGTTGGCCGCCGATCGGAATCGCCGCGAGGACGAGCCCGGCCCAGAGCAGCGGCAGCGTGATCGAGTCGGGCAACAGCTTGTGGTCGAGGTCGATCAGAGTGAGCGCGAGCAGCGACCACGTGAAGCCGAGGGCCGCGACTGTTTGCCACGACGGCCCGAACGCGTAGGCGACCGCAACCCCGAGGGCCGCGGCGACGGCCTCGACTACGGGATAGCGCGCGGAGATCCTCGCGCCGCAGCCTGCGCAGCGGCCCCGCAGCGCGAGGAAGCTCAACACGGGCACGTTGTGAATGGCCGCGATCCGCCGGCCGCAGTGGGGGCAGGTCGAGGGGGGCCAGGCGAGATCGAACCGCTCGGTTTTAGCGTGCGCCGGCACGGCCAGCGCGTGCGTGTCGAGCTCGGCGGCCTGGGCGCGCCAAGCGAGCTCCATCATGATCGGCAAGCGATACGCGACGACGTTGAGGAAGCTTCCCGCCACCAAGCCCACGACGGCGGTCAGCACGAACAGCGCGAGGGGCCAGGCCTCGAAAATCTCCACTGATGGCGAGCTCAGGCGTTACGCGGAGCGGTCATTGTCGCGGAGTGGCGAGCGCGACGCCAGCGAGATCGGGGGAAGAGCGCGAGCGTCGACGGGCCGTTTAGACGACGGCGCCCATCTTGAAGATCGGCAGGTACATCGCGATGACGAGGCCGCCGACGAGGACGCCCAAAATCGCCATGATCAGCGGCTCGAGCAAGCTCGACATGCTGTCGACCGCGTTGTCGACTTCTTCCTCGTAGAAGTCCGCGACCTTCGCGGACATCGCGTCGAGCGAGCCGGATTCCTCGCCGACGGCGATCATCTGGTTGACCATGTTCGGGAAGAGGTCGGTGTTCTCCATCGCGCGCTGCAGTCGTTGTCCCGTCGCGACCTCGTCGCGCATTCTGCGGACCGCTGTCTCGTAGACGATGTTGCCGCACGCGCCCGCGACCGAGTCGAGCGCTTCGACGAGCGGCACGCCGGCCGCGAACGTCGTGGACAGCGTTCGCGCGTAGCGCGCGATTGCCGACTTGTTCAGGATCATGCCGACGATCGGGACCCTAAGCAGCGCGCGATCGACGAAATGCTGCACGCCTCGGTTGCGCTTCTTCGCCTGCAGGAAGCCGATTACGGCCGCGATGGAGCCGAGCGCCAGCAGCCAGCCCGTGCTCTGCACGAACTTCGAGATGTCGATCACGAAGCGCGTGAACGCCGGCAGGTCCGCGCCGAAGCCCTTGAACAAGGACTCGAACTCCGGGATGACGTAGATCATCAGGATCGCGGTCACGACGACCGCGACGATTACGACCGCGGCCGGATAGAACAACGCCTTCTTGATCTTTTTCTTGATGGCCTCGGTCTTTTCCTTGTAAGTGGCGATCTTGTCGAGCAGCGTCTCGAGCGCGCCGGCTTGTTCGCCGGCCGCGACGAGGCTCACGAACAGGTCGTCGAAGTGCAGCGGATGCTTCGCGAGGGCGTCGGCGAGCGACGTGCCGCCCTCGACGTCGCCTTTGATCGCGAGGATCAGCTTCTGCATCGCGGGGTTCTCATGCCCCGCGCCGACGATGTCGAACGATTGCACGAGCGGGATGCCCGCGGACATCATCGTCGCGAGCTGCCGAGAAAAGATTGCGATGTCGCCGGCCGTCACGCGGCCTTGCTTCCGGAAGATCATGCTCTGCTTCCGGACGCGGGTCGGCGTGACGCCCTGTCG
>Ga0307497_10000051_pt1 | contig 22486 bp, 3 predicted proteins | sample 10_S_MG_FD_201366 | JGI IMG/M metagenome (GOLD analysis project Ga0307497, IMG submission 201366) | Soil microbial communities from Populus trichocarpa stands in riparian zone in the Pacific Northwest, United States - 10_S | ecosystem: Environmental > Terrestrial > Soil > Riparian zone > Trees...
CAGGTTCGCCGGCCTGCGCCACGATCTCGGCCTCGTCCGCGTCCTGTCGGGCGTTCAGCAGGCGGAATGGCAAGCCGGACGTCTCTAGCAGGCGGGACAGGTGTTCAGAGGCCGCCACCGAGCGCGTGCCGACCAGCACCGGCTGGCCGGCGGCGTGCCGCTGGCGAATCGATTCGATGACCGCGGCCCACTTGTCCTCGGCGCGGCCGTAGACGCGGTCGGGCCGATAGACGCGGCGCACCGGCCGGTTGGTGGGAATCTTCGCCACGCGCAGCCGGTACACCGCCCACAGCTCGTAGGCCACCTCGGAAGCGGTGCCGGTCATGCCGCCGAGGTGCAGGTAGCGGCGGAAGAAGCGCTGGTAGCTGATGCGCGCCAGGGTCTCGCGCCGGCCGGTGAGCTCGACCTCCTCCTTCAGCTCGATCAGCTGGTGCAGGCCCTGCTCCCACGAGCGGTCGGGCATCAGGCGCCCGGTGTTCTCGTCGATGATCTGCACCTTGCCGTCGCGCACCAGGTAGTGCTTGTCGCGCTCGAACAGCTCGAGCGCGGTGAGCGCCTGGCAGACGAAGCGCTCGCTGCGCCGCGGCCCCTTCCACACGCCGCCGAGCGGCGCGGCGAGCGTGCGCACGCGCTCGGAGCCCGCGTCGGTGAGCACCACCTGCTGGTCCTCGATCAGGAAGTCGGAATCGCCCATCAGCCTGGCGATGCGCAGCGCGTGGCGGTAGACCTCCTCCTCCTTCGCCGCTTCGACCGGCGCTGACAGGATGAGCGGCGTGCGCGCCTCGTCGATCAGCACGCTGTCGGCCTCGTCGACGATGCCGAATTGCAGCCCGCGCAGCAGCACCTTCTCGCCGCTGTCGTCGCCGGCGAGCGCGCCGATGCGCTGCGCGATCGGCCGCGGCCGCCCGCCCAGCGCCATGCGGTCGCGCAGGTAGTCGAAGGTGATTTCCTTGTTGCTGCAGTAGACGATGTCGCAGGCGTACGCCGCGCGCCGCTCGTCCGGCTTCATGCCCTGCTTCACGCAGCCGACCGTGAGGCCGAGCGCCTCGTAAACCGGGCGCATGGTGTCGGCATCGCGGCTGGCGAGGTAGTCGTTGACCGTGATCACGTGGACCGCGCGCCCGGCAAGCGCCGCGGTGGCGGCGGGCAGCGTGCAGGTCAGCGTCTTGCCCTCGCCGGTCTCCATCTCGGCGAGCATGCCCTGCAGGATCGCCCAGCCGCCGACCAGCTGCACGTCGTGGTGGCGCATGCCGGTGACTTTGTGCGCGGCTTCGCGGATCAGCGCGAACGCCGCGCCCGCCAGCACTTCGGTAAAGCCCTCGCGCCGCAACCGCCGCCGTACTTCCTCGAGAGGAAAAACAGGTTTTGTGTGCTCGACAATTCTCCACAGGCGGCGGCGGCTGGTTTGCACGCGCCCGGTGAGGTACTGCGCCGCGACCAGCAGGTTGTCGAGCGCGCCTTCGCGCGGCGGGTCGCGCTCGGGGTACAGCATCAGACCACGAAGCGCTTCATGAACACCTGGCGCACCGAGCGGAACAGGCGCCAGGCCACCGGCTCCCAGCCGTGCTCGAAGCGCACGTACACGCGCTCGCCCAGCGCGCGGCTGCGCTCCGCCGGCAGCTCGAGCTCGAACTCGAACCAGCGCCCGAGCGCGGTCGGCGTGTCGGGATGGCGCGGGTCGAGCGGCACGATGCCGCCGCCGGACATGCCGAGCGCGGCGTTCGGCAGGCGCGCGCTCGCCGCCGGCACCTCGCGCCGCAGGGTCGCGGCGTAGGTCTCGCCGACGCGTCCCGCCATCTTCACTTCCACGCGCTCGGTGCGCGCGCGCACCAGGTCCACGTCGTCCTGCGAAACCAGCACCCGCACCGTGGCCACCGTGGGGCTCACCACGTAGCCCACGGACTGACCCTTCTTCAGGTAGCGGTCGGGAAGATCCTGGGCGCCGTCCATCACGAACACGCCGTCGGCCGGGCTGGCGATGGTGAGGTCGGCGAAGCGCTCGCGCGCGAGGGCGAGCTCGGCGCGCACCGTCTTCATTTCCTCCTGGGTGATCTCGCGCCGCACCTTGTCGACCGCGAGCTCGGCTTGGGCGCGCACCTCGAGCGCGCGCAGCTGCGCCTGGAGCGAGCGGATGCGCGGCGCAAGCTGCGGGTCATCGGTTTCGATCAGCGGCCGCCCGCGCTGCACCGCCGAGCCGGGCGCGATCGCGACGCGGCGCACGAAGCCGTCCGTGCCGGCGACCACCACCGCGTCGTCGGGCGCCCAGGTCACGCCCTGCGCGCTGGTCCACAGCGGCAGCGGCACCGCGAACAGCAGTAGCAGCGCGGTCAGCGTCGCGCCGCCGCTGACCGCGAGCGCGCGGTTGCGGCGCCGCTGCAGCTTGGGCGCCGCCAGCACGTACTTCGAGGCCTTGTACAGCGGTATCGCGATCGAGCCGATCACCACCCACAGGGCGAGCAGCACGCCGATGAAGAAATACTGCGCGCCGACGAACAGCGCGATGCCGATCATCACTGCCATGCGATAGACGAACGAGGCCACGGTGAACGCGGCGAGCCAGCCGCGCTCGCGCGCGCCGGCGTCGAAGCTGCTGTCGCGCAGGCCGAAGGCCCTGGTGTCGACCAGATGCGTGAGGTACTGCGTGCCGCGCTGGCGCAGGTTGGGCATCTGCAGCAGGTCGGCGAGGATGTAGTAGCCGTCGAAGCGCAGCAGCGGGTTGCCGTTGAACAGCACCGTGGACACGCCGGCAATCAGCATCACGTCGTAGAGCATGGCGCGCGCCGTCCCGGGCTCCGCCTCCAGCCACACGAACAGCGCGAGCGAGGCAACGAAGGTCTCGACCAGAATGCCGGCCGCGCCCACCACCGCCCGCCGATGCGTTTCGCGGAAGGCGCTCGAGGCGGTGGCATCGACGTAGGGCACCGGCATCAGCACCAGCAGCATCACGCCCATGTCGTGCACCTCCCCGCCCCAGGCGCGCGTGGCGCAGGCGTGCCCGAGCTCGTGCAGCAGCTTGACCAGCGGGAAGGTGAGCGCCAGCAGGAACAGGTTCTTCGGCGCGAGCACGCGGTCGCTGAAGCTCTCGCTCAGCTCGCGCCAGTGCGCAGTGGCGAGCGCGATCCCCGTGCCGACCACGACCAGCCACAGCACCGCGCCCGCGGGACCGAACAGCCAGCGGTAGTACGGCAACCAGCGCTCCAGCCATCGGTCCGGATCGACCAGCGGAATGCGCAGCGCGAGCGGCGAGAGCTTCTGCATCAGATTGCGCTGCCGGGTCTTCTGCGCGCGGCGCAGGATCTCGTCCACGTCGGGCGCCATCTCGGTCTGCAGCACGTCGGCGGCATGCAGCTGCCCGAGCAGGCGGATGAGCTCGTCCTGCGTCGGCGCGTCGTCGCCGAAGCGCTCGATCGCCGCGTCCCACAGCGCCTGCACCGTGCGGCGCCCGTCCATCAGGCCGATGACGTAGTGCGCCTGCGGGTTGAAGCGGTGCATGCGGCGAGAGACGCGGTCCTCGAGCACGTACCAGAGCTCGCCGCGGTAGTGGTGGCGGTGGATGCGCACGTGGCCGCGCAAGCGCGGGCGCAGGCTCGCGACCCGGTACCAGGAAGGGCTGTAGAGGTCTTCGCTCACGGCAGGGCGTGCCAGAGCCAGAGGCGCAGCCGGTCCACCAGGCTGTGGGTCCAGATCCAGATCAGGCGCCGCTCGTCGACCTCGATCTTGCCGACGCCTTCCATGCCCGGGCGCAGGCGCTCGGGCTTCGCGTCGAGCCGCGCCTCGACGCGGAAGCGGTTGGCGCCGTCCTTCGCGTTGTTCACTGCGGTGATCTTGGTGACGGTGAAGGCGAAGCTCTGGTACGGCATCGAGGAGACCACGATCTCGCCGCGCTGCCCCGGCAGCACCTGCGCGAAGTCGTGCTCGTCGACCTGCAGCGCGATGCGGAAGTCGTCGAGCGGCGCGACCTCGAACAGCACCTGGCCGCGCTCGACCGGCGCGCCGAGGCGCTGCGACAGGTCGCCGCTCACGATCACGCCGTCGAACGGCGCCACCATCTCGACGCGCGCGAGCTGCTCGTCGACCAGCGCGATCTGCGCCTCGACCTGCTCGAGCTGCGCGGTGACGATCGCCGCCTGCGGGCGGTCGTGCTTGGCCATCGCCTCGCGGTACTGCTTGCTGTACTGGCCCTGCTGGCTCGACAGGCGCACGCGGTCGAGGCGCAGGTCGCGGTCGTCGAAGCGGCCGATGACGTCGCCCTTCTTCACCGTGTCGCCGGCGCGCCGCGGCGCCTCCTTGACGAAGCCCGCGATCGGCGCGGTGATCGCGCGCTGTGTTTCACCCTCGATCGCGGCGTCGGCGGAAACCCGGTAGGTGCCGTCGACCAAGGCGAAGAACAGAGCCAGCAGCACGGTAGCGGCGGCAACCAGCTTGTAGAGGGCGTGACGCGGGCCGACCAGCTTTTTCCAAAATGAAGTTGCGAGTGCCAGCGCATGGGTCCCGAGGCTGCGTTCCCCGGTGAGCTTCAACGCGACGATCGGGCCGCACACCGCGGCGACGGCTTCGGCCAGCTCGAGCGTGGGCGCGTCGAGCTGGAATCCCGCCGGCCGCTCGAGGGTCAGCGCGCCGATCACCTTGCCGCCGCTTTCCAGCGGGAAGGTCGCTACCGCGCCGGCGCCGGCCTCGCGCTGCAGGAGCTCATGGGCGCGCGCCACCAGGCGAGCGCCGTCCTGCGCCGGCGGGAAGCTGACCGCGGCTTTCTGGTCGATCGCCTCCTCCATCGCCTCGGCGGCGAATTGCAGCAGGTTGGCGCGCTTGTCGAACTGGCCGGAGTGCGACACCGCGCGCACGCGGACACGGCCGCGCTCGAGCACGCCGAGCGTGACGCGGTCGCAGCCGGTGCGCGTGGCGAGCTCGGTGACGAAAGCGGCGCCGCTGTCGGTCAGGCCCTCGTGCTCGAGCAGCGCGGACACCAGGTCGAGCGCGAGCTTGAGGCGCAGGCGCGCCACGTCCTGCGGCGCGGCGTGGCGCCGCAGCAGGACTTCCAGCCAGCCCGAGCCCCACTGCAGCTCGCGCATCGCGAGGCGCACTTGCGGCTCGGGACGCGCCTCGAGCTCCAGCCCCACCACGCCGCGCAGCTCGCCGTCGAGCTGCACCGGGCTCGCGAGCTGACAGCGCACCGCCTCGTCGTTCGCCGCCGCCGCGCCCAGGCGCAGCACCACGCCCTGGCGCTCCTTCAGCGCGCGCTCGGTGACCTCGGCGAGCTTGCCGCGGTCGGACGGGTTCTCGGGATGAAAGGCGACCGGAACGAAGCCGCTGCCGCCGGGCTTCTGCAGCACCACGACCCCGTCGCTGACCCCGCCGATCAGCTGGCACTGGATGCCGAGCCAGCTCGAGCAGAATTCCTCGGCGCTGCGCGCCTGCGAGAACTGGCGCCAGGCCTGGTCGCGCGCACGCCGCGCCGACAGGTCGGCGACTGCGCGGATTTCGTGTTCGGCGGAGCTCATGCCCCGCTACCGGCCGCTACTTGCGCGGAATGGCCACGGCGCCGCCCTGCGTGGCGCCGGGCTCGACGTTCAGCGTGCCGAAGCGGCTTTCATACTCCTTGACCACGCTGCCGAGCAGCAGGCTCAGGCGCTTGGCCGCGAACGGGCTGATGATGATGCGGTCGGTGAGCTGGATCACGACCTCTTTCTGACCGCGGTTCCACGCCTGGTTGACCCCGAACAGCATCACCACTTCCTCGCGTGTGCTGCTGACGTTGCAGACGTTGGCGTAGGCGCTCTTCATGTTCGAGTCGTCCCACTTGATCTTGGTGCCCTCGATGGTCGTCTCTGCGGCCTCTGTGGCTTTGGTCGCCATGAACTTCCCCCTAAGTTGTTGGTCCTGCTGAAAATCCCTGAAACAGCTTAACCGATTTTAGTGGTCGTCGCGGCTGGCGCGAGTGTCGAAGGTGAGGAAGTCGAAGCCGCCGTCGCTCGATTTGCCCTTGCCGAGATTGAGCCCGCCGAACGGGTTGTACGGCAGGCCGAAGCTCTTGAACGATTCCTTCCAGCTCACCAGGCGGGCGGCGACCGCGCTGCGCAGGCTGCTCGAGTCGTCGTTGCCCGAGCTCACCTTGTCGGTGCCGTAGCCGCCGTCGACGCTGTCGGAGCCGTTGCCGCCGACCACCCAGTCGTTGCCGTTGTCGCCACGCAGCGTGTCGTTGCCGGCCTGGCCGAACAGGATATCGTCGCCGTCCGCGCCGTAGATCGTATCGGCATCGCTCACGTCGCAGTGCCCGCCGCCCTGCAGCGCGAGCCAGTAGTCGGCGCTGTCGGTGAGGGTGGCGAAGCGCTCGATCGCGTCCTCGGCGTCGTCGTGCGAGTAGTTCCAGTCGCTGGTGGTGACGCCCACGCCGCGCGTGATGGTGGTGCTGATCAGCGCCAGGCTGTCGCCCCAGACCAGGTCGTTGCCGGCGCCGGCATTGATCGTGTCCGAGCCGGTGCGGATGCCGGGCAGCTGCCATGCGTCGTGGTCGTGGCCGTGCCAGTCGTGCTCGTGCCACTTGAAATGGTCGAACCAGTCGGCGCTGGCGCAGTCGTTCCAGTCCGAATCCTTCCAGGCGTCGTCGTCGCTGTACTTGTTCGGCAGGCCGCCCGGCACCACGGTCACCGCCACGGTGCGCAGCTCGAAGCGGTCGCCGATGATCAGGTCGTTGCCGCCGCTGCCGAACAGGCTGTCGTTGCCCATCTGCACCACGTCGAGGTGGTGCTCGACGTGGTCGTGGAAGTGATTGTTGTGGCGCACGCTCACCACCACGTCGCGCAGGTGGTAGTCGAGGTGCTCGAGGTCGAAGATCGCGTCGGCCAGCTCGTCGCCCGCGTCCGCCACGCCTTCGACGAAGCGCTCGAAGTCGTCGGTGTGCTCGACCCGCACGGTGAACGACGGCTCGACCATCACGCTGTCGTCGCCGATCAGCACTTCAGCGCCGCCGGTCGCGCTGGCGGTCACCGCGTCGCCGTAGAGCGTGTCGGCGCCGATGGTCCAGGTGTGGTCGATCACCAGGGTATCGTCGTGGTCGAAGTCGACGCAGTCGTCGAGCACCCAGTACTGCCGGCGGATCAGGTCGTTGAAGTCGTCGGAGACGTCGAGCAGGCCGCGCGTCAGCGCCTCGGCCTTCGCCATGGTGGTGCCGTCGAAGATGTAGCTGCGCGCGAGCACGATCTGGTCGTCGCCCACCAGGCGGTCGTCGCCCAGGCCGCCGATGATGGTGTCGTTGCCGCGCACCAGGCCGGTGTGGCGGAAGTCGGTGACTAGCGAGGCAAAGACCTGGCGGTCGCCGAGCATGCTGCTCGCCGGACCGGTGCCGAACACGTGGGGTAGCGCGGACACCATCGCGTTCGGCGTGCCGCCGGGGACGATCTGCATCTGCGGCACGATGTTCTGGCCGCCGATGTTCAGGCCGAGCGTGACGTTCGGCCCGCTGGCGGTGGCCGAGTCGATCATCGCATCGTCGCCGATCAGCGTGTCGTTGCCCGCGTCGCCGGAGAGGGTGTCGTTGCCGGTGCCGCCGGCGATGAAGTCGTCGCCCGCGTCGCCGCTCAGGTTGTCGTTGCCGCGCTGGCCGAAAATGGAGTCGTTGCCGTCGCCGCCGCTGATGGTGTCGTTGCCGTCGGGCGCGAGTGCGATCAACAGCGCCTTGGCCTCGGCGCTGGTGCGGCCGGCGAGCAGCACTAGGTCGGCGTTGAGCAGCGCCTGCACGTTCGCTTCGCTCGCCGCGGCGTTGAGCGCGATCTCGCCGATCACGGTGCCGACGTCGGTCAGGAACACGTCCTTGCCGATCTTCAGGCCGACGTCGCCGATGATGGTGTCGTTGCCGCCCTGGCCGTAGATCTTGTCGTCGCCCAGGTCGCCGTGCAGCTCGTCGTCGCCGCCGCCGCCCCAGATGACGTCGTTGCCGTCGCGGCCGTGGATCACGTCGCCGCTGTCGCAGATGTCGTCGCCGCTCGTCACCAGCGGCGCGCTGCCGGTGAGATCCACCGTGCCGGCGCCGCCGACCATGATCTCGTTGCCCGTGCCGCCGTCGATGCTGTCGACGCCGGCGCCGCCGATCAGGATGTTGTCGCCGCCGCCGCCGGTGATGACGTCGTTGCCGCCGATGCAGATGTCGGTGCTGGCGATGAAGGTCACCGTATGCGAGGCGTTGCGCCGCACGATGCCGCTGTCGCCGAACACGATGTCGCGCCCGTCGCCGCCGCTAATGAGGTCGTTGCCCGAGCCGCCGAGAATGATGTTCGCGCCGGCGCCACCGTAGATTTGGTCGTCGCTGCCGAGCAGCGGGTCGGTGGTGTAGACGTCGTTGGCGCCGGCGTTGTTCAGGTTCACCACGCCGTTGTCGCCCAGCATGATGTTGGTGCCGAGCGGCGCGCGCAGCACGTCGGCGCGCACGCCGCCGACGATCACGTTGGTGCCGCCCTGGCTGGTAATGGTATCGACGCCGCCGGTGGCGTCGCCGGTGTCGGTGGTGCGTACCTGCGTCACCACGCCGCCGCTGGTGCGGGTGATGTAGGCGTTGTCGCCCACCACCGTGTTGGTGCCGCGGCCGAGTGTCACGCTGTCGGCGCCGAAGCCGCCGGCGATCACGTTGTCCGCGCCGCCGGTGATGACGTCGTCGCCGCCGAAGGTGACGTCGGTGGTCTCGATGTCCCACGAGCCGGCGAAGCCGAAGTTCGCCCGGCCGAAGTCGCCCAGCACCGTGTTGGTGCCGAATGCCGCGTCGATCGCGTCGCCGCCGGCGCCGCCGAGGATGATGTTGGAGCTCGCGGCGGTGATGGTGATCGTGTCGGCCGCGCCGCTGGTGCCGATGGTCTCGACGCGCGTGATGACTGCCGGCCCGCCGGGCTGCAGCGGGGCGCTGCGCCGCACCGAGCCTTCATCGCCCAGCACGGTGTTGGTGCCACCGCCAAGATTGATGATGTCCCCGCCAGCACCGCCGAGGATGGTGTTGTTCGCCCCGCCGGTGATGGTGTCGCTGCCGCCGACTGTGGTGTCGGTGGTGGAGATGTCCCACGAGCCGGCGAAGCCGAAGTTGGCCACGCCATTGTCGCCAAGGATGACGTTTTCGCTCTGGCCGGCGTCGGCATGGATCTCGTCCCCGCCCGCGCCGCCCAGGATGACGTTGGTGCCGCCGTTGCTGGTGATCGTGTCCTTCGTGCCGAGGGTGCCCTGGGTCGCGACCTGGGTCACGACGTTGGCCGCCGCGTCGCGCCGCACGGTGCCGTTGTCGCCTAGCACGGTGTTGGTGCCGTCGCCCAGGACGATGGTGTCGCCGCCGAGGCCGCCGAGGATCACGTTGGTGCCGCCGCCGGTGGTGATCATGTCGGCGCCGGCGGTGCTGTCGCCGAGATCGCTGGTGGTGACTTTGGTGACCCGGTCGAGCGCGTCGCGCTCGATGACGCCGTTGTCGCCCAGCACGGTGTTGGTGCCGCGCGTCAGCGTGATGCGGTCGTCGCCCGAGCCGCCGGCGATGGTGTTGACCGCGCCGCTCACGTTGATGGTGTCGATGCCGCCGAGCAGGTCGAGGCTGCTCGCGACGCTGCCGCCGACGGTCACCGTGCCGTTGTCGCCGAGCACGATGTTGGTGCCGTTGCCGGCGGTGATCGTTACCCGATCCTCGCCCACGCCGCCGGCGACGATGTTGTCGCCGCCCTGGATGGCGACGATGTCGTTGCCGCCGGAATCCGCGCCGATGTCGCTGGTGACGACGGACAGCACCTTCTCGAGAGAATCCCTCGAGACCAAGCCGTTGTCGCCCAGCACCGTGTTGACGCCGCGCCCGAGCGAGATCTCGTCCGCGCCGTAACCGCCGAGGATGATGTTGTCGTCGCCGCCCTTGATCTTGTCGCCGCCGCCGTTGCTGTCGAGATAGCTGGCGATGTCCCAGCGCCCGAGGTAGCCGAAGTTGGCGACGCCGTTGTCGCCGATCACCTTGTTGGAGCCGCCGCTGCCGTCGATCACGTCCGCACCGACGCCGCCGATCACGATATTGGTGCCGCCGTTCATCGTGATGGTGTCGATGCCGCCCTTGGCCGGGCTGGTCTCGGAGGTCGCCACCTGCAGCACATGGAGCCCGGCGCGGCGCACGATACCGTTGTCGCCGACCACGGTGTTGGTCCCGCCCTGCAGCGTGATGATGTCCGCGCCGAAGCCGCCGAGGATGGTGTTGGTGGCGCCGCTCAGGATCGTGTCGTCGCCGCCGGCGTTTTCCTGCTTGGTGAACACATCGCCGCCCACCACCACGCGGCCCGCGTCGCCGAGCACGATGCTGCTGCCGACCGCGGCATCGATGAAGTCGTTGCCCAGGCCGCCGAGGATGATGTTGTCGCCGCCCAGGCTGACGATGTGGTCGTTGCCGGCGTTGAGCACATCGGTTTCCACCGACTCGACGGCCGTGACGCCGAGCGCGTCGCGCTCGACGAAGCCGTTGTCGCCCACCACGGTGTTAAAGCCCTGCCCGAGCGTGATCTGGTCGGCGCCGTGGCCGCCGAGGATGGTGTTGCCGCCATCCTCGTCGCCGCCGGCGATGATGATGTCGTCGCCGCCGTGCCCGTCGTCGAGCGTGCGCACCAGGCCGCCGGTGTTCACCTCGCCGTTGTCGCCGAGGATGATGTTGTTCGCGCCGCCGCTGGCGCTGATCAGGTCGGCCAGCAGGCCGCCGAGGATCACGTTGCTGCCGGCGTCGCTGGTGATGATGTCGGCGCCCGCCGCAGTGTCGTCGGTGCCGGTGGCCGTGACCTTGATCACCCGGTCCTGGGCGTCGCGCAGGATCTCGCCGTCGTCGCCGACGATCACCGCGTTGCCGCTGCCGGTCACGATCTCGTCGGCGCCGGCGCCGCCGATAATGTAGGTGAAGGAGCCGTCGCCGCTGCCGCCCTTGATCTTGTCCGCGGCGCCTTTGCCCGGGAAGGTGGTGCGGATGATGCCGAGGTTGAACAGCACCTCGCCGTTGTCGCCGAGGATGATGTCGCTGCCGCCGCTCGCCTCGATGTCGTCGCCGCCCGCGCCGCCGAGGATCACGTCGGAGCCCGCGCCGCTGCGGATCTTGTCCTTCGCCCCGTCGTCGGGGTCGCGGCTCTCGACCCGGGTCACCACGATCCTGCCGTCGGCGCCCAGGGCGCGGAACACCGCGCCGCCGTCGCCCAGGATCACGTTGCCGCCGGCGCCGCCGGTGATCTCGTCCTCGCCCGCGCCGCCGATCAGGATGCTGCGGTCGGCCAGCTCGGCGCCCTCGCCGCCGAGGATGTGGTCGTCGCCGCCTTCCCCGGGCGTGGTGGTCTCGACCACGCCGGTGAGGTTCGCCTGGCCGCCGTCGCCGAGGATGATGTCGCCGCCCAGGCTGGCGGTGATGGTGTCGCCCTTCGCGCCACCCATGATCACGTCGCTGCCGTCGCCGCCGGTGATGATGTCGACGCCGCCGATGGTGTCGAGCGTGGTCTTCACGAATTCGGCTTTGCGGCCGGCCAGCAGGCGCACTTCGCCGTTGTCGCCGACGATGACGTCGTTGCCCTTGGTGCCGGTGATGGCGTCGTTGCCGCCGCCGCCGACCAGGATGCTGCCCGCCGTGCCGGTGCTGGTGCCGAGCGTGCTGGCGGCGATCGTGTCGTCGCCGGCGTTGTCGCCGAAGCTGGTGCTGAACGCCTGCGACTGATCGAGGAAGCCGTCGTCGCCGAAGATCACGTCGCCGCCAAGCCCGGCGAAGATGTGGTCGCCGCCCAGGCCGCCGAAGATCACGTCGGCGCCGTCGCCGCCCTCGATCGTGTCGACGCCGCCGGGCTTGAATTCGTTGGTCGCGAGCTGCTCGAGCGCGACGTCGAGGTCGAAGCCGGCGAGGTGGTAGGTGCCTCCGGTCGCGGCGCGCAGGCGCAGGAACTCGACCCCATCGCCCGCGATCACGTCGTCGCCGCCGGTCCCGGTGAGCACGTCGTTGCCGGCGCCGCCGATCAGGATGCTGCCCACCGCCACGCCGGTGCCCGCGCCGGTGATGCTGTCATCGCCGCCCGCCAGCAGGTCGGTGGTGCGGATCGTCACCACGTCGTCGAATCGCGAGATTTCGCCGGCGTCGCCCAGGATGATGTCGCCGCCCAGGCTGACCGTGATCACGTCGCCGCCGGCGCCGCCGATGACGACGTCGCTGCCGCCGCCGCCGCCGATCAGGTCGGCATCCCCGGTGGCGTCATCGATGGTCGTCACCGAGACCAGGTGGTTGGCGGCGTCGCGCCGCACGTAGCCGCCGTCGCCAACGATCACGTCGTCGCCGTCGCCGCCGGCGATCTCGTCGGCGCCCGCGCCGCCGATGATGATGTTGGCGCCGTTGCCGCCCGTGATGAAGTCTTTCGCACCGGACAACGGGGTGGTGGTGAAGACGTCGTTTGCCTCGTCGCTGCCGTCGTCGAACACCACCGTGCCGGCGTCGCCGAGGATGATCGAGCTGCCCTCGAGCGCCCGGATGGTGTCGCTGCCGGCGCCGCCGATCACGACGTCATTGCCCTCGCTCGAGAACAGCTGATCGTCGCCGCCATGCTCGTCGTCGCGCGTGGAGATGCGCTGCACGGCGTAGAAGGCGTCGCGCCGGATTTCAACCTCGTCGCCGACGATCACGTCATTGGCCGCGCCGCCGTGCAGGATGTCGATGCCCAGGCCGCCCGCCAGCACGTCGCGGCCGACACCGCCGCTCAGCGTGTCGTCGCCTTCGTCGCCGAAAGCGACCAGCCCGTTCTGCGCCGCCTCGACGCTCGTCGCCCCGGTCTCGATCACGTCATCGCCCGCCTGGCCGTGGACCACGAGGTAGCGCGCATCGGGGTCGTGCACCGTGACCGTGTCGTTGCCCTCGCCGGCATAGACGCCGGTGACTTCGATGGTGCCGCCATCGTGGCGCGTGCTGTCGATCGCGATGCGGTCGTCGCCGCGGCCGGCGAGGATCGTGATGCCATCCCTGAAGGCCTGCTCGATCGACTGGTAGAAGCTGCGGAAGAAGCCGCTGCTCGCCCGGTAGGTGATCGCGGCCGGCGCCAGGCCGGTGATCGTGTCGGCAGTAATGCGGGCGTTGTCGATGCCGACGCTGGCCGAGTCGTCGATGATCAAGCGATTGTCGAAGCCACCGTCGGCATCGATCGTGAGCGCGCCGCGGATCTCGTCCAGGCTATGGTTTCCGCCCACCGTGATCGTGTCGTTGCCCGACCCGGTGTGGAACGAGGTCGCCGTGCTGATGTTGGTGGCCGCGATATCGACCGTGTTGCCGCCGCCGCCCAGAGTGACGTTGAGCGCTTCGACGGTGGACGGGCTCGCGCTGTACACGATCTTGCCCGGCATGGTGCTGGAGTCGAAGGTCGTCGCGTCGAGCGTCGCCGTCACGCCGGTATTGACGCCGCTGTTGCTGATGTTGAGCGTGTCGTGGCCCGGCAGCGTCTCGAACGTGACTTTCTTGTTCGGGAACGGCAGCGGGACGCGGACCGATAGCGTGTTTCCGAGCTCGTCGGTCCTCACCGAGCCGTCGGGATTGAGCTGCGCGACGTTGACGTAGGCAAGACCGTCGCTGCCCGGGTGGAAGGTCTTCACGCCGTTCACGATCGTGGTGAACTGCTGGCCCTCCTTGTTCACCACCAGGGGCGTGGCCGGCACATCGGTGGCGGGGATGCCGTTCACCCAGTTGACGGTTTGCTCGCTGATGTGCCGGTCGCCATCGACGGTGAGCGTCGCGCCGATGCCCGCGAGGCTCTGGGCGTTGTCGTGCACGTTGACCACGTCGTCGCCCGCCGCGCCCCAGAGCGTGGTGTCGCCGCTGATCGAGCGCACGTTGAGGATGTCGTTGCCGGCGCCCGCGTCGATGCGCGTGGTGCCTGCGATGGTCTGGTCGACGTTGAAGGTCTCGGCGAAGGCGCCGAGGCGGATGTCCATGTCCTCGACGCCGAGGTACTCGACGCCGTTCGCGCCCATGCCGAGGCCGGTGAGCGTGCTGCCGGTCAGCGTGCCGGTGCCGGCGGCGCCCTGGGCATCGTGCACGATGAGCGAATCCTGGCCGGCGCCGCCGTCGACGGTGAGCTTGCCCTGGATGCCGGTGAGGTTCTGCACGCCGGGCGCCTGGAAGGCGAACGGCGGCGGGTCGACTTCGATCAACGGCTGGTTGACCAGCGTGGTCTGCGCCACCTTGCGCGTGGTGGTGGTGGTGTAGTCGGCCGGATCGACGCGGATGGTCGCGCTCACCGGCAGGATGAACGACCAGCTGAACGAGAAGCCGAAGAAGTTGAAGCTGTAGGTCACCGGCGCGAAGTTGATGCCGATCACCGACACCGCGGCATCGCCGCCGATGTTGTGGTACTGCCGCGCGTAGGCCTGCAGACTGTCCGCGTTCAGGTCGGTGAGCGGCACCACCTTGGTGAAGAAGGGGGTGAACACCGGCACCGAGAATTGCTGGTCGACGAAGGTCACCACCTTCTTCGGCGGCTGCGGCACGGTCTTCGGCGGCGGGTCGAACACCAGCACCGGCGGCTCGCCGCCGATATGGATGCGGTCGGCGCCGGAGCCGCCGCGCACGATGGTCTCGAAGCCGGCGCCGGCGTTGGTCGACAGGACGTAGATGTCGTCGTCCCCGCCCGCGCTCTGCACGATCACCTTCTCGATGTTGTTCTCGATCAGCACCTGGCGCCCGGCGCCAGCGATGAACTTGTCGGTGACGATGAACACGTCCGCGATCGGCGTGCCGGTGATGATCAGCGTGTCCTTGCCCGGGCCGCCGTTGATGTGCACCGGCGCGTTCTGCAGATATTCGTACGAGTTGTTGCCGGTGCCGCCGTCGAGGGTGGTGAAGTTGACGGTGTTGTCGGCCTCGTCCTTCAGCACCAGGAAGGTGAACACCGCGAACACGTCGTCGCCGTCCTCGCCGAACAGGAACAGCTCCGCTTCGTTGTGGTTGACGTCGAACTCGTCGTTGCCCGCGCCGCCGAATACGCTCATCGAAGCCGAAGTGCCGCGCGTGGTCTTCTCGAAGTTCACCACCGGCACGTTGAACTCGTCGGGGGTGGTGGCCACGGTGGCGATGGTGATGACGTCCGCGCCGTCGCCCAGGCGGATTTCGGTCGCGACGGCGTTGTCGTCCACCTGGAACACGTCGTCCCCGCCGAGGCTGTCGACGGTGAGCTTCTCGATCCCCAGGTAGCGGACGGTGTCGCGCGACGGGTTCTCGAGCAGCACCGGGAAGTCGGTGGCCACGGTGGTCTCGACGCGATGGCCCGCGGCATCGAGCTGGAACAGCGGCAGCCCGTCGGCGTCGAACTGCGGCTCGTCGTTGAACGTGGCCTGCACGTAATAGAGCGGCTGGCCGGCGGCGTTCAGCTTCTGGCCGACGACCAGCACGCCGGAGCTGATGTCGAGGTCCTTGTCGCCCGCGCCGAGGAAGAAGGCGTCGGCGGCGGCGGTGCCGTTCACGAACAGGTTGTCGAAATTGCCGGCCTTCGGCCCGCTGTCGGCGACGTCGATCGCGAGGCCGGTGCGCCGCCCGAGGTTGAGCGTGATGCTGTCGGCGCCCGCCTCGCCGTCGATGGCGAGATGCGTATTCAGCGCCGCCGTATCGCCGCTGCCGTCGAACAGCGTGATGGCGTCGTTGCCGGCGCCGCCGCGGATCGCCACTTCGCCGGCAAGCGTCTCCACCTTGATGGTGTCGCCGCCGTCGCTCGCGCCGCTGCCGCCGCGGATTGCCGTGGTGCCGGCCATGGTGCTTTGCACCGTCAGCTTGTCGGCACCCTCGCCCAGCGTCAGGTTGAGGAATTCGAAGCCGCCGTAGGTGATGGTCGCGGCCATCTCCAGGCCGGTGAGCGTCGTGGCGGTCAGCGTGCCGGCCAACGCGCCGAGCTTGCCGATGCCGGTGGTATCCGCGATGTTCAGCGTGTCGTTCTGCCCGTCGCCCGCGGCGTCGGCGTCGGCGGTCACGTTCAGCGCGCCCTGGATCGACTGCAGGCCATGGCTGCCGGCTCCGGTCACGCTCACCGTGTCGACACCCTCGCCCAGGAGGATGTTGGTGGTGCCGCCGGTGGCCCGCACGGTGACGGTATCGTCGCCCTGGTCGCCGAAGATGTTGGTCTGCGCGCCGACCGCGGTGGACAGCACCTCCAGGTGATCGTTACCGACGCCGAGCGAGAGGTTCAGGCTCTCGATCGTGCCGTAGACGATCGAGCCGCCCATGCCCAGGCCGCTCAGCGTGGTGGCGGCCAGCGTGCCGGCGGTGCCTGCAAAGTCGAAGGTATTGACGATGTTCAGCGTGTCGCTCGCCGAGGGCCCGTCGCCGTTGATGGTCAGGACGGCATCGATGCCATAGAGGCGCGCGTCGTCGTTGTAGACGTCGATCACGTCGTCGCCGTCGCCGGCGTTGATCGTGGTCGCGCCGCTGATCGACTTCACGCGCGCCGTATCGGCTCCGCCGCCGAGGTTCAGCGTGGTGGAGCCGGCGTGCGTGCTTTCGATGCTGACGTAGTTCGCGCCGTCGCCCAGCGTCAGGTTCACGCTGTCGACGCCGGCCCAGTTGATCTCCCCGCTCATCGCCGTCGCCTGCAGGCGGCCGAACTGCCGGTTGGCCTGCACCGGATCGGTGTTGGTGTAGTAGACCGGCTCGCCGCCGCCGTAGAACACCTGACCCTTGGCGTCGCTCGAGGTGTAGCGCAATACGCTAGCGGGAAGGACGGTGGTGGGGGTGATCGCCGTCCGAGCGCCGCCCTGCAGCACCAGCTTGAGCACGCCGCCCTCGCGCACGATCACCGGCTGGCCGGCCAGCACCGGCTCGCCGGCCTGGTGCAGGATGATCTTGTTGAGCACGTCCTTGACCTGCGCGCCGTTCTGGCCGAACACCGGCTCGTCGCCGAGGTATTCGACCCGCTCGCCGGCGACGTGGTATTGGCGCTCGCCGAAGTAGTGCAGCACGGGGTCGCCTGCCGCGCGCGTCGCCTGCACCTGCACCGGCTGGCCAAGCTCATCGACCACCGGGTCGCCGTGCTCATCCGTCTGATACACCATCACCTTCTGCAGGGTGAATTCGTTGAACACGAGCTCGCCACCCTGGTAGCGCACCACGCCGCCGCTGTCCGCCGCATAGCGCATGACGTTCGCGGGTAGCACGCCGTCGAGTCCGGGCATCGCGGCGAGCGTGCCGTCCGTCAGCTTGAGCTTGAGGACGCCGCCGTCGACCATCACGACCGGATCACCCGCGCGCACCGGCTCTCCGCCGAGGTAGTTCGCCGCGTCGCCCGCCCGGTGGAGCACTGCCGCGCCAATGGTATTGAACGTATCGACGGCACGGCTATAGGTGTCGAGCGTGGCGTCGCTCGGCGCGAGTTGAATGATGTTGAGCTGGTCGTTGCCACCGCTGAAGGTCTGGTAGCGGTCTTCGCTGCGCAGGATCGGCCGGTCGATCGAGGACTGCACTTCGATCAGCGACGGCCGCGAGCGATAGACCAGCACATGGTGGTTCACGTTGCCGTCGAACACGTCGTCGAACTGCTCGAAGAACGCGTCGACCTTGCGGCCTTCCTGGTCGATCCACAGCAGCGGCGCCGGGGTCGAAGTGCCGGGGATGTTGCCGTCGGGCGTACCGGTGAAGGACTTGAAGCCGGTCTTGGTCGTGGTCTTGTCGTTGTCGTCCTCGACCCAGATGCTCACCGTCGTCAGATTGTTCGGGTTGAACAGCTTCGACGCCTGGGCGGCGGACGCGATCGCCATCTTGTTGCCCGCTTCGGTCGTGAAGTGGCCCTGCGCGTTGAAGTACAGCAGGTCGTCGCGCGGGTTGCCGGTCACCTCGATCTCCGGCTTGTTGGTGACCGCCGTGGTGAGCACGTTGTTCTCGGTCCGGTACAGCAGGTGCTGCGCGCTGTCGCGCTTGTGGATGCCGCGGCTCTGCGTGCCGTTCGCGAGCAGGACCGGCGCGTTGCCGGCGGCCGTGGTCAGGTTGCCGTTCGGGTCGATCCACAGCTTGGCCGCGCTCGCCGCGTTGGTGATCTCGATCGACTGGACGCCGGTGTCGGTCGTGGTGCGCCGGCCGTTGGCGTCGCGCCAGAGCAGCGGGTTGCTCGTCGAGTTGGTCACCGCCACCGACTGCGTGCCGGTGTTCTCGGTCGTCCGGTTGCCGCGGAAATCGAGGAACAGGAGCGCATTGCTGACGGCGCTGTCGACCGTGATGTGCTGGATGCCGGTGTCGTCGAACGTCAGGTCGTTGTTGGCTTTCTTGAACAGCAGCCGCTCGCCGGTGACGTTGTCGACGACGATGTTGCCGAACTCGTCCAGCCGGCCCTTGGACTGGAAGCCGCGCTCCTGGAAGCCGCGCTCCTGGCGGCCGCTCTCCTGGAAGCCGACTTCCTGCACGCCGCGCTCCTGGATCTTGTCCTCGACCAGGATGCCGCCGGCGATGAACGCGACGTTGCCGGCGGCGACGGTGGTCGGATCGCGCAGCGGCGTGAGGTAGAGCAGCGGGTCGCTCAGCAGGTTGGTGACCAGGATCGACTGGCGCGAGGTCACGGTGGTGGTGCGCTTGCCGGTGTCGAGCGTCAGGTAGATCAGGACGTTGCGGCCGCCCGGCTGGATCGCGTCGCCGGTATTCACCAGGGTGATCGACTGGATGCCGGTGTCGGTCAGCGTGCGCTTGCCGCCCGCGGTGAGGAAGATCGGCGCGTCGGCCGCGTTGTCGGTGACCGTGACCACGCCGGTCGTCGCGTTGACGATGCCGGTCTCCTGGTGCCCCACTTCCTGCCGCCCGCGCTGCTGCGTATCGCCGCTGACTTCGGCGGCGCGCACCCACACCAGGTCGCCGGCGTCGGCGAGGCCGTTGCCGTTGGTGTCCTTGACGAACACGATCTGCTTCTTCTGCTCTTCCTGATAGCGGAACGAGCTGCCGGTGCCGGGCGCGGGATTGAACACCTTGCTGCCCGGGCCGTCGGGATCGGTGTTGGCGTAGATGTAAGGCGAGGCGGCGACGATCGAGGCGTGCGTCGCCGGGTCGTAGGGCAGCGTGAACACCGTCTCCTCGATGTGCGCGTCGCCGTCGAAGGTGAGGCGCGAGCCGATCGCGCCCAGCGTGCTCGCGTTGTCGTGCACGTTGACGATGTCGTCGCCCTCGCCGCCGAGGATGTCGAGCCGGCCGCCGATCGTCTTCACGTTGACGATGTCGTCGCCCGCGCCGAGCACCACGCGCGTGTCGCCGAGATGCGTGCTTTCGACCGTGAGCGTGTCGGGCTGCATCAAGTCGTCGGAGAGCCGCAGGTCGACGAACTCGAGGTCCTGGTACTCGACGCCGTCGAAGGTCTTGTGGTTGACCGTGCCGGCGCCCAGGCCGAAGCCCATCAGGTGGTCCGCGGTCAGCGTGCCCTCGTGCACCGAGCCCTGCTGGTTATGCGTGACCAGCTTGTCGCCGGCGGTCTCGAACTGCTCGCCGCCGTCGAGCGTGAGCTTGCCCTTGATCTGGGCGACGTCGAACACGCCGTCGAGCTTGTAGGCGAAGGCCGGCGGATCGACCGTGATCTCGGCCGGCTGCACGATGCGCGGCGGCGGCAGCTCCTCGTGGCCGATGCGGAAGGTGAACGGCGCCGGGTCGAAGCTGATCTCGAAGCGGTTGTCGTACCAGAACCAGTACCAGGGCGAGATGTTCTGGAAGAACACCCCGTTGTCGAGCGTGCGGCCGATCAGGTCCCAGATGCCGTTGTACCAGCCCTGGTTGGCGCGCTGGTCGTCGGTCAGGCCGGTGAACGCGGGATTGTTCGGGTCGCCGACCAGGATGTCGGAGAACGGCCGGTCCTCGAACGGCTTCAGCCAGTCCCAGATCCACTGCACCACCTGCTGGCGCGCCGAGAAGAAGTCGTCGAACCACCAGGCGAACCAGTTGTCGCTCTGCCACGTGTAGTCGCGCCGCAGCGTGATGCGCGGGATGTCGATGGTGTAGCGGTCGTAGATCACCTGCGCCGGGTCCTGCACCTTGAACGCCGGCGGCTGGTAGGTATAGGGCGGCGGGTCGAAGATGATCGGCGGGTGCTCGCCGCCGAGGTGGAAGGTGTCGTCGCCCGAGCCGCCGCGCAGGATCAGCTCCACGTTCGGATCCGAGCTCAGCACGTAGAACACGTCGTCGCCGCCGGCGCCGTTGACCTCCAGGATCTCGACCCCGGTGAAGTAGGTCACGCGCCCGGCGCCGGCCACCGAGTTCTTGGTGATGACGAAGGTGTCGGCGATCGGCGTGCCGTTGATGGTGATGGTGTCGGTGCCGGCGCCGCCGTTGATGAACACCGGCGCGTTCTGCACGTAGTCGTAGCGGTTGTTGCCGTTGCCGCCGAACAGCGTGTTCAGGTTGGCGATCGCCTCGCCTTCCGGCGTCTGCTCGCGCAGCGTGATGAAGGTGTTGATGATGAACGTGTCGTCGCCGTCGCCGCCGTGCAGGAACAGCTTGGCGGCGTTGTGGTTGACCTCGAACTTGTCGTTGCCGTCCTCGCCGTAGACCACCATCACGGCCGAGACGCCGTTGGTCATGTTCCTGGTGTCGGCGATCGGCACGCCTTCGGGGAACTCGATGGTGCGGTTGTCGGGATCGGGAACCTGCGGCACGGTGCCGACCGTCAGCGTGTCCTCGCCCAGGCCCATGTGCACGATCACCGGCACCGCGGTGTCGTCCGAGTAGACGAAGTCGTCGCCGCCCAGGGTGTTGATGTTGACGCGGTTCACCTTGCGGTGGATCACGGTCTCGCGCCCGCTGCTGGCGGCGGCGCCGACCTGGATCATCGCGGCGGTGACGTGGCCCGAGGCGCGGTCGAGCATCACGTCGTCGCGCTGCTCGGTGCCGAAGAGGTAGAGCTCGTTGAAGCCCGAGGTGCCGCCGCTGTCCTCGACCGCGATGCGCGAGCCGGTGTCGCCCTTGAGGTTGAGGATGTAGTACTCGTTCTTGCCGGCTTCGGTGTTGTCCGGCGAGGTGATGTTGGCGGCGTTGTCGAGCAGCGCGTAGCCGTGCCAGTCGGTCACCGCGACGTCGGCCTGGCCGGCGACGTGGACCAGGTTGTCGCGGTCGTTGAGGACGATGGTGTTGTTGCTGTCGCCGCCCTTGAGGTTGGCGTTCTCGAAGATCAGCTGGCCGCCGATGTCGCGCAGCGTTTCGACCTCGGCGCCGCTCGCCCAGGTGTCGCCGGTGCCGGTGAGCTCGGTGACGAAGGCGACCGGGAACAGCGCGTCGAGCGGCTCGCGCTCGGCGTCCTCGGCCTGGCTGCCCTTGCCGAGCCCGGTAATGTGGCCGACCACCAGGTGGTCGCCGAACAGGCCCATGTCGGCGTCGTTCGCCTCGATCAGCGTGTCGATGCCGCCGGCGTCGCGGAAGATGTCGACGCCGCGCAGGCCGGAAACGGTGTCGTTGCCCAGCCCCGAGTCGAGGAAGTCGTTGAACGCCGAGCCGATCAGGCGGTCGTCGCCGGCGCCGCCGTCGAACTCGATCGCCACCAGGTCGCGGTTGTCGTCGGGCGCGTTGCGGTCGTTCGCCACGCTGCCGGCGTCGAGGATGTCGTTGCCGCCATGGCCCAGGATCTCGAGGCGGTCGAAGGTGCCGGTGGCGCCGCCCACGCGCAGCGGGTTCGAAAGCTTGAAGCTCATCACCCCGTTCGCGCCCATGTCGCGGGTGATGTTGACCTCGCCACCGGAGGCGTTCACCACGAAGGTGTCGTTGGCCAGGGACTGGTCGCCGTGCACGGTGGCCTGGCCGCCGTGCAGCACGACGTCATCGGCCGCGAGATCGTTGCCGTCGGCCGGCACCACGACCGTCACCGTGTCCTGGTGCAGCAGCGGCACGCCCACCTCGTCGCCGTTCGGGTCGGCGACGAACTGCTGCCGGAAGATCGGGTTGCCGTTGGCGTCGAGCACCGGGCGGCCGCCCGCCGTCAGCGCCACCGGCGTGGTAATCGGGTTGCCTTCGGCGTCGCGCGGCAGCTTGCCGGTGACGACCTTCGGCTTGTAGACCGCCGCGCCGGCATCGTCGAACAGCAGATTGTTGTCGGCGTCTCGTGCCTGCACCAGCTTCGGGGCACCGGTGGCCGGGTCGAGCTCGTAAACCGGCAAATCGACGAACACCGGGATCTTCTTGCCGTTCGCGTCGAGCTGGCCGGTGTAGACCACCGCGCCGGTGACCGGGTCGAGCTTGTGCACGCGCGCGGTGTAGGGCACGAGAACCGGGGTCACGCCGTCGGCTTCGAGCACGCCGATCACCTGGGTGCTGGCGCCGGTCGAGATGCCGAGATCGATCGCCACGTTGGCCACGCCGGCCTTGGTCAGGTCGAATACCTCGATGGTGTCGGCGCCGCTCGAAGCGTTGATCATCACCGATTCGATGCTGGTCATCGCCAGCGTCACGGTGTCCGCGGCGTTGGCCTTGTCGGTGATGCCGAGCGCGAGATCGAGGCCGAAGTCCGAGGCGCTCAGCGGCACCGCGCTGTGGCTGTCCGGATCGGTCAGCACCAGG
>Ga0307497_10000052_pt1 | contig 22465 bp, 21 predicted proteins | sample 10_S_MG_FD_201366 | JGI IMG/M metagenome (GOLD analysis project Ga0307497, IMG submission 201366) | Soil microbial communities from Populus trichocarpa stands in riparian zone in the Pacific Northwest, United States - 10_S | ecosystem: Environmental > Terrestrial > Soil > Riparian zone > Trees...
GGTGCGCTTCATCCTCAAGCACGACGCGCATGGCCGGCTTCGCTTCGCGCCCTTGCAGAGCTCAACAGGGCGCGAGCTCCTAGTGCGAAACGGCGTCGATCCCGCGGACGCTCAGACGTTTCTGCTGGTCGACGGCGACACCGTCTACACTCGGTCGGACGCCGCACTCGAAATCGTCAAGGACCTCGGGGCTTGGCGATGGCTCAGAGTCTTCGGCATCCTGCCTCGTGGCTTGCGTGACTGGGTCTACTCGTCGATAGCGAGAAATCGCTATCGCTGGTTCGGTAGGCGTGAGGCATGCTTCGTACCCACCGCGGAGCAGCGTGCGCGGTTCATCGATTTGCCGAGACCAACGGCACGAAACGAGTAACAGGAAAGCTGCCATGACCAAAGACCGCGCAGCAGCGCGAAACCTATCGCGTCGCGTCGCATGACCACTTCACGTACGTCATCGACATGTCCAACGATGGCGGGCGTAGCTGGAACGTCGGGCAGATCGAGATGAAGTTCGATCGAGTGGAGTAACGTGAACACTGCGTGGCTTCTTTGGGGCTTGCTCTTCAGCTCGTGCGGGCTTGGTTTCTTTCTGTACGGCAAGAACCAGAGGAAAGTCGTCCCGCTCGTCTGCGGGTTGGTGCTAATGGTTTTCCCGTACTTCATTACCAACACGATTCTTCTGGTGGCGATCGGAGTCGTGCTGATGGCCGTGCCTTACTTCGTGAGACTCTGATGAGCGGGTTGGCGCTGGTCGTGGGGGCGGCCCTCGCGTTGGCGGTTGGGCTGTTCACCACGGCCATCGGGATCGACCGTGACCGCTCCTTCTACCCGACGGTGACGATCGTCGTCGCGTCTTACTACGCCCTGTTCGCGGTCATGGGAGCGCTCGCGTATGCGCTCGTGCTCGAGTCCGCGGTGGGCGTCGCTTTCGTTGCAGTCGCGGCACTCGGCTTCAGGTCGTCGCTTTGGGTCGTCGTGATCGCGCTAGCGGCTCACGGAGTCTTCGATCTGGTGCACGGCAGCGTCATCGCCAACCCGGGCGTGCCGGCTTGGTGGCCTTCGTTCTGTCTGACGTACGATGTAACCGCCGCCGCGTATCTCGCGTCGCTGCTGTCGATCGGCCGCGTTCGCGCTGCGGCTTAAGTATGGAGTGGAGTCATGCTCGAGCTTCGTCCTGGCTGTGAGTGCTGCGACACGAATCTTCCCGCAGACTCGACCGATGCGCTCATCTGCTCGTTCGAGTGCACCTTCTGCCGCTCGTGTGCGGAGACCGTTCTGCGCGGCCGATGCCCGAACTGCGGGGGCGAGCTCGTCGCGCGTCCGAGGCGGCCGGCGGAGAAGCTCGCGAAGTATCCGGGCTCGACGAAGCGCGTCGTCAAGGCGCAGCGTTGTGCACGGCTCTAGCAGCGCGTTCGACAAGCCGGACGACATCGTATGGACCCGACTCTGCTCATCACCTTCGCGGCCAGCTTCTTTTTCGTGGCGATGTCCCCGGGGCTCTGCATGACGCTCGCGATGTCGCTCGGCATCAGCATCGGCGTGCGGCGCACGATGTGGATGATGCTTGGCGAGCTCACCGGCATCGCGCTCGTAGCCACGTGTGCGGTGATCGGCGTGGCTGCGCTCCTGCTGAACGCCCCCACCGTGTTCGCCGTCTTCAAGTGGGTTGGCGCGGCATACCTTCTCTATATGGGTTGGCTGACCTGGCACTCGGCGCCGATGCGGCTCGAGGAGTTGGCCGGCGACGGCCGGCGCACGCGTTCCTCGCTGATCGTGCAAGGCTTCGTCACCGCCGTGTCGAATCCGAAGGCCTGGGCATTCTTGGTCGCGCTGCTGCCGCCGTTCGTCGACCAGAGCCGTCCGCTCGCGCCGCAGCTGCTCGCGCTGCTCGCGATAATGCTCGTCATCGAGTTCATCAGCCTGCAGATCTATGCTCACGGCGGGCGCGCCCTCAGCGAGCAGTTGCACCGGCGCGGCAAGGCGCGTTGGCTCAATCGAATCGCCGGCGTGCTGATGGCGGGCGTCGGCGTCTGGCTCGCGCTGGGTTGATCGCGGAGCCAGTCGCATGCGTCTCGCCGCAAACGTTTTCGATGTCTGGTGCTTTCGACGACGCCCCAAGGGTGTCGAGCTCTTGCTGCTCCACACATCCGTCGAGAAGGCCAATCGGCACTTCAACGGCGGCAGGTTCTGGCAGATTCCGAGCGATACGGTGAACGATTCCGAGTCGATCGTCGACGCGATCGGCCGGGTCCTCGCGAGTTACGGCCTGCGGCCGAAGTGCATCTGGGCGGGAGAGCACGCGTATCTGATCTACAACCGGCGTTTCGATCAGATGCAGGCCATTGCGGTGTACGCGGCGGAAGTCGATGACACGCCCGTCAAGCTCGATCCGTCGGAGCACTCCGAATACGAATGGCTTCCGTTCGAGCAGTCTCTCGGTCGAGTCCACTATCGTGGCCTGAAGGACGGGTTGCGATCCGTGCACGAGTATGTGACGGGCGTGAAGGAACCGGCTCGAGAGCTCTGTCTCTACGTCGCGCCGGGCGAGGAGAGATGAGCACGGATCGATGGGAACAGCTCCGCCGCGGCAGCGGATGTCCGTTCGATCTGCCGCGCGCGGATTCCAGCGACGAGTGGGACCTCGTCGCGCGGTTGACCGCGTCGAGCCTCTATCTGCGCAAGAACCAGACGTACAAGGGCCACTGCGTGCTCGTTCTCGACGTGCGTCACGCCGTGCGGCCCGATCAGCTCTCGGCAGAGGAGTGGCGCGCGTTTTGCGCCGACCTGCACGCCGCGGAGACGGCGATCGTTCGCATCGTCGAGCCGGATCACGTGAACGTGGCTTCGCTCGGCAACGTCGTACCGCATCTCCATTGGCACATCGTTCCGCGCTATCGCGCGGACCCGCGCTGGGGCGCGCCGATCTGGCCGGAGGAAGTCGACACACCCCTTCCGCCGAAGGAACGTGACCAGCTATTGCTCGCGCTACGCAAAGCGCTCGACGCCCCGCGCCCGCGCACATGACGTCGTCGCGACAGCGCAGCCGCGAGTACCGAGGGAGCTGCCACTGCGGCGCGCTCGCCTTCGTCTATCGCACCACGCTCGAGCTGCGGGACTGGCCGATTCGCGCGTGTCAGTGCACGTTCTGCCGCGCTCACGGCGGGCTCACGACGTCCGACCAAGAAGGCTCGCTCGTCTTCATCGAGCACGAACCAGCGATGCTCCATCGCTATCAATTCGGCAAGAGGGTTACCGATTTCCTGATTTGCCGGCGTTGCGGCGCGTACGTCGGCGCGACGATGCCAGCCGCCGGCAAGGGCCTCGGCATCATCAACGTGCGGGCGCTGCCGTCGGTGTTCGGGCAACTGCCGGAGCCGCAACCGATGGACTACGACAACGAGAGTCGAGACGGGCGCGTCGCCCGCCGGGAGCAGCGCTGGACGCCGCTCGAGGCCGATCGGCGCGAGCCGCGTCCGAGTAGCTGACGCGCATCCTGTGTACGCCGACGTAATGCGCCCCGTGTGTCTCGTAGTGAGTCTCTGGCTCAAAGGCGACGACGTCGCCGGCTTCGAGGCGTTCGAGCGCGCGGCGGCCGGGATCATGGCGAAGCATGGCGGCCGCATCGAGAACGTCGTGCGTCGCTCGGAGCCGGGCGAGGGTCCGTTCGAGGTTCACGTCGTCACCTTTCCAAGCGAAGCGGCGCTCTCTCCGCGTCGAACCGTGAACTGTGTCGACGTGACGCGCCGCGCACCTGCCTAGGCTGAGCGAATCTCGGCGCGGCGGCATTGGAACCCTCGGCGCAACATGGCTCGACGGCAAGACAAGCTATTCGTGGAACCAACGGCGGAGCGCGCCGCGCTCACCGGCGACGATGGGCCGGCGCGGTATCTCGAGTACATCGACGAGCTGAGCAAGGTGCCGACCCTGCCGCTGCAGGACGAAGTCGTAGTGTCTCCGCGCGCTCGCCTCGCGGCCGACTTTCGGCAGGGCCAACGCCCGAACGTACGCAAGGAGGCTCGCGACGATTCGTACCGGCTCCGCGAGGAGCAGGCGAGCGACCTCGAGGAGCTCCATGCGGAGTACGCGTCCGGAACCGCTGGCTCCGCCGCCAAGAAGAAGCGGAAGCGAGCCCGCGCGCAGGGCGATTCCGCTCCGCGCGCGCCCGCACGCAAACGCGCCGCGAGCGGACGCAAGCGCCGCAAGAGTTGAGCCGGCGGCGGTCCCGCCTGACGATTCTCAAGGTCTCTAGCGCCCGCGAGAGCTTCGCGCGGTTCGGGAAGCTTGCTATCGTCACCATCCGCTGACCGTCGGTAGTCGCGCGCAAGGAAGGTCTGGCGTGCAATGACTTCTCGTCTCTCGACCTGTCTGAACCTCGGTCTGGCGCTTACAGCGTCGGCCCTGCTCGCTGCGGCCGTTTCGGCTCAGGGCCCCGCGCCGACGGTGTCGGCCGCGTCGCCGCCGAAGGCCGACGCACCGCCGCCGCAGGACGAGGTCATCGTCCGGGGCCGGCGCATGAGTGAGATCGACAACGACCTTCGCATCTACATCCAAAAGTTCGTCGGCAGCGTCTCGGCGCCGGTCCCGGGACGCGGCTACGCGCGGTGGCACGAGCGCGTTTGCGTCGGCGTGAACAACCTCCAAACGGACGCGGCGCAGTACATCGTGGACCGCATCTCGGCGCTCGCGTTGGAAGTGGGGCTCGAACCCGGCGAGCCCGGCTGCACGCCCGAGGTCCTCGTGATCTTCGCCACCAATGCGAAGGAGCTCGCGACGTACCTCGTCAAGCACAACAAGCGCGCCTTCTTGCCCGGCATGGGCTTGGGAGGCACGGCTCTGAATCGCGACAAGCTGAATGAGTTTGCCGATTCCGACAAACCGGTGCGTTGGTGGCAGGTGAGCATGCCGATCGATCCGCATAGCGGTCAGCGAGCCATTCGCATGCAACAGGACGACTGCTCCGGTCCGCTGAATTGCGGCCCGTGGATTAACGTGGAGGGCCCGTCCCGGATCCATAGCGGCACGCGCGACGACTTCCGGCAGATCATCGTCATCGTGGACGCCACGAAGCTGCACGGCACGACTTGGCAGCAGATCGGCGACTATCTCGCGGTCGTCTCGCTCGCCCAAGTGAATCCCGATGGAGATACCACGGCGTTCGACAGCATCCTCAATCTGTTCAGGAACCCCGCGGCTTATTCGGGGCTCACGGATTGGGATCGTTCCTACGTCCGGGCGCTCTACAAGTTCGACCAGGAGCGCAACCCGTTCATGCAGCAAGTCGACCTCGTCAGCGTGATGGCGACGCAGGAACACGATCGGGGCCAGTAGACCTAGCGCGCCGTCTCGTCGAGATAGCCCGCGAGGTGCGAAACGATGTCGCGCGCGTCGTCCTCGGCGCCGACGATGAACGTCGACTTGCGCCGGCGCAGCACGGGCAACCCGATCGCGTACAGCCCGGGCGCGTTTTCGACGACGCCGCCGTCGTGACGCAGATGCCCTTTGTGATCGACGACCGGCACGCGCAGCCAGCCGTACTCGGGACGGAAGCCCGTGGCCCAAACGATCGAGCGGATCTCGCCGGAGCTCAGGTCGAGCTCGAGCGGTGAACGTTCGGGCACGCGCGTCGACTCGAAGCGCACGGGCGAACCGAACTCGCCGTCGCGCGCGCCCGCGCGCGCCCACTCGTCGAACGTGTCGAGCAGCCGATCCATCTTGAGATCCGCGAGCGCGAAGAGATTCCTGAGCCCGCCCGAGAACAGCGCGCGGCCGTCGCGGATCGCGCTCAAGCGGCCGACGAGCTCGACGCCCGCGGCCGACAGCGTGTTGAGATCGAGCGTCGCGTGCTCGGGCGTGCCGACGAGCTGCGGCGACGGTAGCCGGCGTGCGCGCGTGAGGTCGTCGATTTCGTCGTAGCGCTGGTTCCAGACGCCCGACGCTTCCATCCACCAGAGCACGTCGCGGCCGCGGTACATCCGCGGCAGCCGCACGTGCTCGCCGACGGCGAGCACGACTCGCCTGCCGGAGCGGCGGAGCTCGTCCGCGAGCTGCGCGCCGGTCGCCGACGCGCCGACGACGAGCACGCCGCCGTCGGGCAACTGCGCGGGGTTGCGGTAGTCGAGCGTCGAGAGGCACGCGACGGATTCCGGCACGGCCGCGCGCAGCGCGGGCACGTGCGCCGCGTTGCACGCGCCGCTCGCGATCACGACGCTGCGGCACGCGATCTCGCCCGATTCGGTCGCGACGCGATAGCCGCTACCATCCGCCGTGACCGACGTAACCGCCGTCTGCGTGCGCACCGGCGCGGACGTCGTCGCGGCGTAGCGCGCGATGAACGCGACGACCTCGGTCATCGCCATGTAGCCGTCGGGATCCGCACCGTCGTAGCGATACCCCGGCAGCCGCGCCTGCGCATTCGGCGTGAGCAGATGCAGCGAGTCCCAGCGCTCGCGGCGCCACGAGTTCGCGACCTCGCCGCGCTCGAGAACGACGTGATCGATCGAGCGCTCGGCGAGCACGCGGCTCGTCGCGAGCCCGGCGTGCCCCGCGCCGACTACGACCGTCGTGAAGCGTTCGATGGCGCGCCCCGCGGGCCGCTCGGCCGCGCTAGGCGACCTTGACGGTCACATTCGTCGGGTTCGTGATGATGTCGTAGACGGCCGAGCGCTTCTGCGACTGCGCGACGAGCGCCTCGATGTCCTTCTTCGACGCGTTCTCGGCGTCGATCTTGAAGGTCACCGTGACGTCGTCGAAGCCGTTACGCACGTCGCTGTCGATGCCGAGGATGCCCTGGATGTCCATCGCGCCCTCGAGCTGAGCCTCGACCGAGCGCAGCTTGATGCCGCGATTCTCGGCGACGGCCGCGACGCCGGCCGTGAGGCAGCTCGCGAGCCCGACGAGCACGATCTCGACCGGCGTCGCGCCGATGTCCTCGGACGCGAAGATCTCCGGATGGTCCACATCGAAGCTGAACTCGGTCTTGTGCTTCTGCTCTTCGCCGAGCCCATGGAAACCTTTGACCTTCGAGCGGCTGTGCGTGCCTTTCTGCCACTTGCACGACGCGCGCCACGTGAACTTGGCCGCCTGCGGCGCCTTCTTGAGCGCCTCGCGCGCGGCGAGCAACGCATCCACGTTGACGCCGTTCTTGAGCTTCTTTTCGACCTTCTTTTCAGCCATCGCTAGTCTCCATGATGACGACGGATTGTTAGTTGGAAAAATCTCGCATCCGCCAATTCGGGCGAGCGCGGCATCATACGCCCGCGCGTTAGAGCTTGTCTAAAGCGCGTCGCGATACGAATATGCCGCCGATGCCCGCACAGAACTCGAAAGCCGAAAGCGGTTCCGTCGGAGTGGTCGACACCGAGTTCGTCGATTTGCCGGAGCCGCTGCCGCTCGACTGCGGCCGCACGCTGCACCCGGTCCGGATCGCGTACGAAACTTACGGAAAGCTTTCGGCGGCGCGCGACAACGTGATCCTCGTCTGCCACGCGCTGTCGGGAGACGCGCACGCGGCCGGCTACTCGCGGGCGCCGGCCGCGGCGGGGACGCGCGACGGTTTTCGCGCCGATGAGCGCGACGCGGGCAAGGGCTCGGCGCTCGGTTGGTGGGACGGCATGATCGGGCCCGGCAAGGCGTTCGACACGAGCGAGTTCTTCGTCGTGAGCACGAACCTGCTCGGCGGCTGCCGCGGCACGACCGGGCCGTCATCGACGAACCCCGCGACCGGACGGCCGTACGGGCCGGACTTCCCGGTGATCACGGTCGCGGACATGGTGCGCGCCGAGCGGGCGCTGCTGCGCGAGATCGGCGTCACGCGGCTCGCGGCCGTCGCCGGCGGCTCGCTCGGCGGGATGCAGGCGCTCGAGTGGACCGTGAGCTATCCCGACGAGGTGGACGCGATCGTCCCGATCGCGAGCACGCACGCGCTCCAGCCGCAGGGTGTGGCGTGGAACGCGATCGCGCGCAACGCGATCACGGCCGATCCGGATTGGCAGGGCGGGCACTACTACGGCACGGGCCGAGCGCCGAACGCGGGAATGGGCGTCGCGCGGATGCTCGGCCACATCACGTATCTGTCCGCGCCCGCGCTCGAGCTCAAGTTCGGCCGCCGCCTGCAATTCGCCGACGACATCCGCTACGTGCTCACGGAGCCCGAGTTCGAGATCGAGAGCTACCTGCGTCACCAAGCGGTGAGCTTCGTCAAGCGTTTCGACGCGAACACCTACCTCTACATGTCGCGCGCGCTCTCGTACTTCGACCTCGCGCGCGAGCACGGCGGGGGCAAGCTCGACGCCGCCGTCCGCGGCGTCGCCGCGCGCACCCTGCTGATCGCGTTCAGCTCCGACTGGCTCTACCCGCCCGCGGGCTCCGAGGAGCTCGCGGCCGCGCTGCGCGCGGGCGGGAAGGACGTCGAGCTGCATGTGATCGACGCGCCGTACGGCCACGACTGCTTCCTGCTCGAGGAGGCGCGCCAGACTCCGATGATTCGGGAATTCCTCGCGCGCTAGTATCCTGGGCAACCACCACCATGCTTTCCCCGGGGAGCGATCATGCTTTTCAGCCGTAGCGAGCCGGCCCGTGCGTTTCCGCTCGCGCCGTTCTCGGCGCTGAGCGTGCTGCTGCTCGTGGGCTGCTCGGGACCCGAGAAGCCCCCGACGCCAGCGTCCGCGGCAACCAGCTCGCCGACCGCGGCCGACGCGGCCGCGTTCGTCGCGAAAGCCGAGGAGGAATTCCACGCGCTCGATGAGGAGGCCGCGCGAACGGCCTGGGTCTACAACACCTACATCAACTACGACACCGAGTGGCTAGCGGCGCAGATGGACGAACGCAGGACCGAGCTCGGCGTGCGTTACGCGGCCGAGGCGCGTAAGTACGACGGCGTCGTCGTGCCCGACGACCAGCGTCGCAAGCTCGACTTCCTGAAGCGCGGCGTGCGGCTGCCGGCTCCGCAGAGGCCCGGCGCCGCGAAGGAGCTCGCGCAGATCACGACGAGGCTCAGCAGCCGCTACAGCACCGGCAAGATCGAATTCGACGGCCGCACCGTCTCGCAGAGCGAGACCGAGGTGCTCATGCGGACGTTGACGGACCCGGCCAAGCTCGCGGAAGTCTGGACCCAGTGGCACGACACCGCCGCGGCCCAGAGGGCCGACTACGCGCGCATGGTCGAGATCGCGAACGAAGGCGCGAAGGATCTCGGTTTCGCGGACGTCGGAGTGCTCTGGCGCTCGAACTACGACATGACCCCGGACGCGTTCGCGGCCGAGGTCGATCGACTCTGGGGACAGGTCAAGCCGCTCTACGACTCGCTGCATTGCTACGTACGGGCCGAGCTGAACAAGAAGTACGGCGACGCCGTCGTGCCGCTCGACCGGCCGATCCGCGCCGACCTGCTCGGCAACATGTGGGCGCAGGAATGGGGACCGATCTATCCGCGGGTCGCGCCCGCGGGCGCGGATGCCGGCATAGACCTGACCAAACGGCTCACGGCGGCCAAGTACGACGCGAAACAGATGGTGAAGACCGGTGAGCGCTTCTACACCTCGCTCGGCTTCGCGCCGCTGCCGCAGACGTTCTGGGAGCGCTCGCTGATCGTCAAGCCGGCCGACCGGGAAGTCGTCTGTCACGCGTCTGCCTGGGACGTCGACGACCAAGACGACCTCAGGATCAAGATGTGCACGACGGTGTCGGAGGAAGACTTCCGCGTCGTGCATCACGAGCTCGGTCACAACTTCTACCAGCGCGCCTACAAGAACCAGCCGCCGCTGTTTCGAGGCGGAGCCAACGACGGCTTCCATGAAGCGATCGGCGACATGGTCGCGCTCTCGATCACGCCCGAGTACCTGAAGCAGATCGGGTTGATCGACACGGTGCCCGACGCGTCGAAGGACGTCGGTCTGCTGCTGCGCCGCGCGCTCGACAGCGTCGCGTTCCTGCCGTTCGGTTTGCTGGTCGACAAATGGCGCTGGCAGGTGTTCGCGGGTGAGCTCACGCCCGCGACCTACAACGACGGCTGGTGGAAGCTGCGCACGCAGTATCAGGGCGTCCGCGCGCCCGCGGAGCGGCCGGCCGAGGCCTTCGACGCGGCCGCCAAGTTCCACGTCCCGGACAACACGCCTTACATGCGCTATTTCCTCGCGCGGATCCTGCAGTTCCAGTTCTACAAGGCGGCCTGCGAGCAGATCGGCTGGAAGGGCCCGTTGCACCGCTGCTCGTTCTACGGCGCGAAGGACGCGGGCGCGAAGTTCAACGCAATGCTCGAGATGGGCGACTCGCGGCCCTGGCCCGACGCGCTCGAGGCATTCACCGGCACGCGCCAAATGGATGGGTCGGCGATCGTCGCGTACTTCGCCCCGCTCAAGGACTGGCTCGACGAGCGGAACAAGGGCCGGACCTGCGGATGGTGAGCGCGCGGAGAGGAGACAACGAAATGGAAGACGCTCGAGAGTTCGGCTTCGAGACGCGCCAGGTGCATGCGGGCCAGCGCCCGGACCCGAACACCGGCTCGCGTGCGGTGCCGATCTACCAAACGACGAGCTACGTGTTCGAGGACCCCGAGTCCGCGGCCGCGTATTTCAACTTGCAGGAGTACGGCAACACCTACACGCGGATCATGAATCCGACGGTCGCGTCGTTCGAGGAGCGGATCGCGAGCCTCGAGGGTGCGTGCGGCGCCGTCGCGTTCGCGAGCGGGATCGCGGCGCAGGCCGGTGCGCTGTTCACGCTGCTCTCGCCGGGCGACCACGTCGTCTCGTCGGCCGCGCTCTATGGCGGCACGGTGAACCAGCTCAAGCACATGCTCGGCAAGATGTCCGTCGAGCTCACCTGGGTCGATCCCGACGACCTCGACGCTTGGAAACGCGCCGTGCGCCCGAACACGAAGGCGTTCTTTGGCGAGACGATCGGCAACCCGGGCGGCAACGTGCTCGACATCGAGGCGCTCGCGCGCCTCGCGCACGAGCACGGCGTGCCGCTGCTCGTCGACAACACGTTCGCGACACCGTACTTGTGCCGACCGATCGAGTGGGGCGCGGACATCGTCCTGCACTCGGCTACGAAGTTCATCGGTGGCCATGGCACGAGCATCGGCGGCGTCGTGGTCGATTCCGGCAAGTTCAACTGGTCAAACGGACGCTTCCCCGTGATCGCCGATCCGTCGCCCGCGTACCACGGCCTCCAGTTCCACGAGACGTTCGGCATGTACGGGTACCTCATGAAGGTCCGCGCCGAGACGCTCCGCGACCTCGGCGCTTGCCTGAGCCCGTTCAACGCGTTCCTGTTCCTCCAGGGGCTCGAGACGCTGTCGCTCCGGATGGAGCGGCACGTCGCGAACGCGGCGGCGGTCGCGAACTATCTCGCCGCGCACGAGCTCGTTGCGCGCGTCACGTACGGCGGGCTCGGCACGAGCCGCTATCGACCGTTGGTCAAGAAATACCTGCCGCGTGGCGCGGGCGCGATCTTCACATTCGAGCTCAAGGGAGGCCGCGACGCGGGCCAGAACTTCATCCGCGGCGTGACGCTGTGGTCGCATCTCGCGAACGTCGGCGACGCGAAAAGCCTGATCATCCATCCCGCGAGCACGACGCACCGCCAGCTCGACGAGAAGGAGCTCGAGGCCGCGGGCGTCGGTGCCGGCACGATTCGGCTGTCGGTTGGGATCGAGAACGTCGACGACCTGATCTGGGATCTCGAGCAGGGCTTCGCGCGCGTGCGTGCGGAGGGGTCGCGATGAGCGCATTCGACGCGAAACGCTACCAGGATCCGCGCACGATCCAACGCGTGCTGCTCAACGCGAAGACGATCGCGATCGTCGGGCTCTCGAACAACTCACTGCGCGCGAGCTACTTCGTCGGCTTCTATCTCAAGCGCCACGGCTATCGTGTGATCCCCGTGAATCCGCGCGAGAAAGAGATCCTCGGCGAGAAGAGCTACGCGAGCTTGCGCGACGTACCGGAGCCGGTCGACATCGTGAACGTGTTCCGCGCGCCCGACGCGGTGCCCGGCATCGCACGCGACGCGGTCGCGATCGGTGCGAAGGCGCTCTGGTGCCAATTCACCGTGATCAGCGAGGAAGGCGCGCGGATCGCGGAGGAGGGCGGCCTCGCCGTGGTCATGGACCGTTGCATCAAGGTCGAGCACGCGCGCTACGTGGGCCGGATGCACTGGCTCGGCTTCAACACCGAGCGGATCACGTCGCAGCGCGGCGGGCTGCAGTAGTCAACGCGGGCTCCGTGCGCGACGCGTGCCACGCGCCCGCTCCCGGGCGCAAAGCGTGCACGAGCACGTACATCGCCGGAATCACGAACAGGGTGAGCGCGCTGCCGCCGAGCAAGCCGCCGATCACCGCGATGCCCATCGACGCGCGGCTCCCGGCGCCGGCACCGATCGCGAGCGCGATCGGCAGCACACCGAGCACCGTAGCGAGCGTGGTCATCAGGATTGGCCGCAGCCGCGCGGCCGCGGCCTCCCGCACCGCGATGCTCGGCGTCGACGCGCCCGCGAGACGTCGCTGCTTCGCGAACTCGACGATCAAGATACCGTTCTTCGCGACGAGGCCCACGAGCATGATCAAGCCGATCTGCGAGAAGATGTTCAGGCTTTGCTTGAAGTACCAAAGCGACAGCATGGCGCCCGCGAGCGCGAGCGGAACCGTCAACAGGATCACGAGCGGATCGAGGAAGCTCTCGAACTGTGCCGCGAGCACGAGATAGATGAGCACGAGCGCGAGACCGAGCACCCAGGCGAGCGACGACGAGCTTTCCGCGAAGTCGCGTGCCGCGCCCGACAACGCCGTCGTGAAACGCTCGTCGAGCGTCTCATGTGCGATGGCGTCGAACGCGGCGATGCCTTCCGCGATCGTTCGGCCCGGCGCGAGCGTCCCCTGAACGGTCGCGGCGGCGTAACGGTTGTTGCGTATGAGCTCGGGCGGCGCACTCGCCTCCGCGAGCGTGATCAGGTTGTCGAGGCGCACCATCCGGCCGTCCACGGAGCGCACGGTCAGGTTGCCGAGATCGTCGGGCCGCGAGCGCAGGTCTCGCGTGAGCTGCCCGATCACGTCGTACTGCCGGCCGTCGTGGACGAAGTAGCCGAAGCGTTGACCGCTCAGTCCGGCTTGCAAAGTCTCCGCGATGTCGAGCGTGCTGACCCCGAGAGACTGCGCCTTTTCGCGGTCGATCGAGAGGCGGATCTCGGGGCTGCTGAATTTCAAGTCGCTGTCGACATACGTGAACACGGGGGTTTCGGCCGCGGCCGCGAGAAACGCCGGCAGCTTTTCGCGGATCGTCTCGATCCCGGGCGCCTGGAGCACATACTCGACGCCGATCGAGTTCGCGCGCCGCTCGCCGATGCTCGCCTCTTGCGTGACATTGATGCGCGCGCCCGTGTACTCGCGCGCGAGCGATCGCAGGTCCGCCGCGATCTGCTGCTGCGAGCGCGAGCGTTTGTCGGGCTCGTCCAAAAACAGACGGACGAAGCCGTTGTTCACGGCGCCCTGCGCTCCGTTCGTGCTCTGGCCCGGCACCTGCGTCATCATGACGTGGGCTTCCGGGACGCGGCGCGCCGTTTCGGCCGCGACCTCGTCCATGAAGCTTTGCATGTACTCGTAGCTCACTCCGTCGGGCGCTGCTGCGCGAACCCAAACGCGGCCGCGGTCCTCGAGCGGCGCGAGCTCGCGCGGCAAGGAAGCTTGCACGAGCCAAGCGATCGCGCCCGCCGCGACGAGGATCCCGGCTGAGACCCACGGCCGCCCCATGTACGCTGCGAGCACGCTTGCGTACGCGCGCTCGAGCCACGCGAAGATCGGCTCGGTCCGCACGAACAGTCGGCCGCGCTCGTGCGGGCCGAGCAGCCGCGCGCTCAGCATCGGGGTGAGCGTGAGAGCGACGACCGCCGAGATCAGCACGGCACCCGAGATCGTCATACCGAACTCGCGGAACAGCCGGCCCGAGAGGCCCGCCATGAACAGCAGCGGTAGGAACACGACGACGAGAACGATCGTCGTCGCGACCACGGCCGCAAATACTTCGTTCGTGCCCGCGATCGCGGCCGCGAGAGGCGACTTGCCGCCCTCGATCTTGGCGTAGACGTTTTCGAGCACCACGATCGCGTCGTCGACGACGAGTCCGATCGACAGCACGATTCCGAGCAACGTCAGCGTGTTGATCGAGAAGCCGGCGGCGGCCATCAGCGCGAGCGCCCCGACGATCGACACGGGAATCGCGACGATCGGGATCAGCGTCGTCCGCCATTCGCGCAGGAATGCGAACACCACCAGAACGACGAGCAGGAACGCGGTCGCGATCGTCTCCGCGACCTCGAGCAGCGAGCGGCGCACGTACTCAGTGTTGTCGTACGCGGCGACGACGGTCACGTCCTCGGGCAGGTCGCGCTCGGCGCTCGCGATCCGGCGGCGCAGCTCGTCGACGATCTCGATCTGGTTCGCGCCGGCCTGAGGTTTGAAATAGAGGCCCGCGATCGGAGTCGCGCCGAACTTGAGCGAGCCGCGCTCATTCTGCGCGCCGAGCTCGGCGCGGCCGATGTCGCCGAAACGCACGACTCGGTCGCCGCTGCGCTTGACGACGAGATCGTCGAACTCCGCGGGGATCTTGAGGCGCGACTGCGTCTTGACCGGGAGCTCGACCGATTGTCCCTCGATCCTGCCCGACGGCAGCTCGACATTCTCGCGGCTGACCGCCGCCCGCACGTCGAGCGGCGTGAGGCCGTATGCGCGGAGCTTCTCCGCGTCGATCCAGAGCCGCATCGCGTAGCGCTTCTCGGCCGGCTGCATGACCTCGGCGATGCCGGGCACGGTCTGTAGCCGCTCCTTCAGGTTGTTCGCGAGCTCGCCGAGCTCGAGCTGCGAGCGTTGCGGGCTCATCAGCGCGAGGCCGAAGATCGGTGAGGAGTCCGCGTCGGCCTTGTTCAGCACCGGCGGGTCGACGTCGGGCGGCAGTCGCCGTAGCGAGCGCGCGATCTGGTCGCGGACGTCGCTCGCCGCGGCCTCGAGGTTCGTGTCGAGCGAGAACTCGACCGAGATCGTGCTCGCGCCTTCGCGGCTCGTCGAACGCAACGCAACGATGCCGGCGACCGTGTTGATCGCCGACTCGAGCGGCTCGGTGATTTGCGATTCGACGATCTCGGCGGACGCGCCCGCGTAGGTCGTCGAGACGGACAGCGTCGGCGGATCGATCGCGGGATATTCGCGCACGGGCAATCGCGTGAGCGCGATCAATCCCGCGAGCGTCGCGAGCAGCGATGCCGCGAGGGTGAGCACGGGTCTGCGGATGCTGAGCTCGGGCAGCGTCACGGTCTAGCCCTGCGTCGGGGTGCGTTGGCCGGATTCCACGGCGTGTCCCGCCGCTATCACGGTCTCGACGCGTGCGCCCGCGCGCAGCTGCTGGAGCCCCGAGGTCACGACGACGTCGCCGGCGGAGAGCCCTTCGACGATCTGCACGCGGCTCTCGGTGCGCGTCCCGGTCAGGACGCGGCGGCGCTCGACCTTGCCGTCGACGGCGACGAACACGTACGCGGCCTCGAAGTCGGGGATCAACGACTCCGCTGGGATCAGCAAGGCGTCGTGGGCCTCCGCGAGCACGAGTTTCACGTTCGCGAAACCGCCCGGCAGCAGCACGCCACCCGGGTTCGGGCAGAGGGCGCGCAAGAGCAGCGTGCGCGTCTCGGGATCGATGCGTGGATCGTAGGCGTAGACCTCGCCGCCGAACTCTTCGTCGCGACCGGCAACCATGAACGTGATCGGACTACCGATCTTGACTTTCGCGGCGTAGCGCTCGGCCACCGCGAAGTCCATCTTGAGGGCGTCGACGCGCTGCAACGTCGCGATTCGCGTCGTCGCGCCGACGAACGCTCCCTCGCTCACGTACCGCAGGCCCGCGATACCGTCGAACGGCGCGCGAATCTCGGTCTTTGCGATCTCGGCTTCGATCAGGGCGAGATCGGCGCGGCGCACCTGCACGGTGTTGAGTGCGCCGTCGTGCGCGTCCTGTATCACGAAGCCTTGGGTGAGGAGCTCCGCCGCGCGCTGCTCGCGCCGCTCGGCGAGCGCGAGCTCGTGCTCGGCACCGGAGCGGCGCGCCTGCAGGTCCGCGTCGTTGAGCTTGACGAGGAGGTCGCCGCGCGCGACGCGCGCGCCTTCGCGGAAGTTGATCGCGGTGATTTTGCCGCTGACCTCCGCCTGCAGATCGACGGCCTCCGCCGCGAGCAGCGTGCCGGTAGAGCTCGCGGTCTCCGCGAGCGGCGCGGCCTCGACGACGACGGCACTGACCTTGAGCGGTCCCGCGCTGCCGCTCGCCCGCGCCGCGGCGCCGGGCGGCCGCGGCGAGGCCACGCCGCTCACGGCGGCGGAGTCCGCGCGCAGCTCGGAACGAATTTTCGGAACGGCGGCGGCCGCGACGACGCCCGCGATCAACAACGCGCGGAGCAGCGGCCGCGATCGACGTCTCGGCGAAGTCGCGGTCCGTGTGGACTCATCGGGGTTCTCGAGCACGACCTCAGATCGGCGGCTTGCGCCAGCCGCCGGACTTGCCCTCGAGATGCGCCGCGATCGCAAGGCATATGTCCTCGCGCCACGGCTTCGCGACGACTTGCACGCCGATCGGCAGCTTGCCATCGGCCGAGCTGCCGCAGCGCACGACGACGACGGGCCAGCCGGTCGTGTTGAAGACGCCCGTGTACGGCCAGCCGCCGCCTGCGGCGCCGGTGCCCTCGCCGGCGCCGGCGCCCGCCTCTTGATCGATCGGCTGTGCGGGGCGGCCCGCGACCGGGCACAGGAACGCGTCGTAGGACTTCATCCAGGCCAGCATGCGCGACTTGGCGAGGTCCTGGTCCTCCCACGCCTGGACCATCTCGGCCGATGTGAGCGGCGGCTGATTCGCGTTCTGGCGCTGCCGCGCGGGCGAGTAGTTCTTCGTGCCCCATTTGTCGACGAGGCGCTGGTAGAACGCTCCGCCGTCGCCGCGCGTCAAGCGCCGACGCGCGTCGCTGAGCTCCGTGAGCACCGGCGTCGGCGCGTCCTCGGTCACGCTCGCGGCCGTGCCTTTGAGCCAAGCGGCCGCAGCGCGCACGGTCTTCTTCGTGTCCTCGTCGGTTGCCTGCCGGCCCGTGCCGCCGTTGTCGACCGCGAAAGCGATCTTGAGCTTCGTGAGCTCGACGGCCGCCGGATCGGGCCAGGGCACCGGCGCGCACGCGGCGTCACGATAGTCGGGCCCCGCGATGATCGGCGTGATCATCGCGAGATCCTCGACGCGGCGCGCCATCGGTCCGAGCTGCTGCCAGAGATCGAAGATGCCGCCGTAGTCGACGATGTGACCCGTGCGCGGCACGCGCACGCTCGTCGGCTTGATGCCCGCGATGCCGTTGTTGTGTGACGGGCCGCGGATCGAGCCGCCCCAGTCGGAGCCGACGTCGAACGCGGCGAGGCCCGCGGCCACGCCGGCACCCGCGCCGCCGGACGATCCCGACGTGCTGCGAGTCAAGTCGTACGGATTGTGCGACGAGCCGTAGAGCAGGTTGCTCGCCGTGCTGATGCCGGCAAGGCCCCCGAGCGTGAACTCGGGCGTGTTCGTCTTGCCGAGCAAGATCGCCCCTGCCGCGCGGAGCCGTGCTACGACGGTGGCGTCCTTCTCCGGGACGTATTGCTGCCTGCCGTAAGTCGCCCCGGTCGAAATCACGCCGGCCGTGTCGATCGAATCCTTGATCGTCATCGGCACGCCGTGCAACGGCCCCGCGAAATCGCCTTTCGCGGCGCGCGCGTCGAGCGCCTTCGCCTCGGCGCGCGCGCGCGCGTAGCTGTTCATGACGACGGCGTTCAGCAGGTCGTTGACCGCGAGGTGCCGCTCGATGAACGCCTCGACGGCTTGCACGGCCGTCACTTGGCGCGAGCGCAGCAGGCCCGCGAGCTTCGTCGCGGACATATAAATGAGCTCGGTGGTCTTGTCCGTCGACTGCGGCAACGTCGTCGCCGCGCGCGCGGATTCCGGCGCGATCGTCGCCGCACGCGCGGGCACCGCCGAGAGCACGACCGGCGCGGCCGCGGCCGCCGTGCCCACGAGCCTAAAGAGATCGCGGCGGCGGATCGCGGCCGAGTCGCGCGGGCGAGGCTGAGAGTCGGTGCGAGCGGATCCAGTCGTGTCGGTCATCGGCCGTTCCTCGAGTTCCGTTGTGGTGCCAGGGCGATTCGGCTATGCCGTCGTCAGATCGACGGCGCCTTCCAGCCGCCCGCTTGCTTCTCGACGTGCGCGAGCGCTGCGAGCACAACGTCGTCGCGCCACGGCTGCGCGACGAGCTGGATGCCGAGCGGCAGACCCGGCGCCTCGGTCGACGTGCCGACGCGCACGACGCCCGCTGGCCAGCCCGTCGTGTTGTACTCGCTCGTGTACGACGCGTTGCGCGGACGATCCGCCGGACGCTCGTAGTCGAGCGGAATCGGCGCTCGCTCGCTCGCGGGACAGACGATCAAATCGTATTTCTCGAACCACGCGAGCTGCTCGCTGCGGATCGCGTCCATCGCTTCGCAGAGCCGCGTGAACTCGGCGCTCGGCACGACGTCGCCGTCGATTCGCAAGCCCGGCGACGCTTGCGTCGTGCCGTGCTTCTTGAGCAGCCGCCGGATGTGCTCGCGGCCGTCCGCGCCGTTGAACGCCTGGCGCACGTCGCCGAGCTCCTTCATCTTCGGCGGCATGTCTTGTGTAACCGTGCAGCCCAGGCTCTTGAAGTAGCCGACGCACTGCATGACGGTCGCCTGCAGCTCGGCCGTCGGATCGACTTGGCCGTTGGTCGTGTAGTACGCGACGCGCAGCGACTTCAGGTCGACAGCCTTCGGGTCGCGGAGGGGAACCGGCGCCATCGCGGCGTCCCAATCGTCGGGCCCGGCCAAGATCGGCAGCAGCAGCGCGAGATCCTCGACGCGGCGCGCAAGCGGCCCGGTCTCCTGGAACGAATCGAACGGGCCGCCGTAGCCGACGATGTGGCCGGTGCGAGGCACGCGACCGAGCGTCGGCTTGATGCCGGCGATGCCGTTCGCGAACGCCGGTCCGCGGATCGAGCCGCCGTAGTCGGAGCCGACGTCGAAATACGAGCCGGCCGCGGCGACGATCGCGCCGGCGCCGCCCGACGAGCCGCTCGGCTGATACTTCACGTCGTACGGGTTCTTCGTGAGGCCGTAGACGAGGTTCACGGTGCCCTTGCCGCCACCGCCGAGCGTGAACTCCGGCGTGTTCGTCTTGCCGAGCAGAATCGCGCCCGCGGCGCGCGCGCGCGCGACGATGGGCGCATCGGTGCCCGGAACGAATTCCTTGCGGCCGAGCGTGCCGCCCGTGCTCACGAGCCCGGCCGTGTCGAACGAATCCTTGACCGTGAACGGCACGCCGTGCAGCGGGCCTTTGCTCTTGCCTTGCTTCAGCATCGCGTCCGCCTCGGCCGCTTCGGCGCGCGCGCGCTCGCGGCAGGTCGCCACGACCGCGTTGATCATCGGGTTCACGGCGTCGATGCGCGCGTAGCATTTTTCGACGAGCTCGACGGCGGTGACCTTGCCGTCGCGCAAGAGCTTCGCGGCCTGCGTCGCGGACACGGTCAGCACGTCGTCGGCGGCAAACCCGATCGCTTTCGCGCGCAGCGCCGGCAGCGCGAGCATCGCACTCGCCGCGGCCGTGCTCCGGAGCAGCTGCCGGCGCGACACCGTCGTTCGAGTTCTGATCATCGGCGTTCTCCGTGCGGTGGCCTCACTGGATAGACGTGCCGCTCCGCCCGCACCCTACAAATGCGCTCGCGCGGCAGAGTCGCCCGGTGCTAGCGCTGCGCGGCGAGCGCGCCGAACTCCGGCGGCGGCCCACGGTGGTGCGTTTTCGCCTCGTACGCGGACGCGATCTTGAGCAGCGTCGGCTCGTCGAACGGCCGGCCGACGAAGTCGATGCCGACCGGCAGCCGCGCCGCGACCGGGCCGACGAGCTTCGTCGCGGGCTCGCCGTCCTCGCCCTTCGGCGCGTCCGGGTCGCGCACGCGGTCGTAAACCTCGGTCGTGAACCCGGCCGGCACGGTGATCGCGGGGAAGCCCTCGCGGCCGAGCGAGCTCGACGACGTGCGGCCGCGCTCCGCGCCTGCGCCGCGGCGCTCGCTCGGCGAGCCGAGCTTCTCGGGCGGCGTGTTGCTCGTGGGATAGGTCAGCGCGTCGAGATGCATCTCTTGCATGCACTCGAGGATCGTGGTCTGGACCTGGAACCGGTCGAGCATGCGGCCCGACATGTCGACGAACATCTGCCTATCCTGCGTCGCGCGCGTGTTCTTGTAGTTCGGGTAGTTCGGGTCGTCGAGCCAGTTCGCCTTCTCGAGCAGGTCGGTGTTCGTCTTGATCGCCGCGTCGCCGCGCTCCGCGAGGTAGAGATTCATCGAGAACTTGCTCTCGCCCTCGGCCGTGCCGCGCGGCAGCGACATGAACGAGAAATCCTCGGGCACCTTGGACGGGTCCATGACCATCGAGACGAGCGTTGCGATGTGATCGCCGATCGGCTTGCCGTCCTTGTCGACCGGGAACAGCTTCGGATACATCGACGTGAACAGGTTGCCGCCCCACTTCGGCGCGTACTTGCGTACGCAGGACGAGAGCAGCGCGCCGCCGGCGCCTGGATCTACGACCTCGGCGCCGACGCTCTTGAGGTCGACGAGCGCTTGCTCGACGAGATCGATCGTCTGATACGACGCGGGCGTGAGCGTCGCCCGGTCGAACAGCTCGCGCACGACGCCGACTCGCACGCCGTCGAGCCGTTTCTCCGCCGCGTAGGTCTCGTATGCCTTCGGCGGCATCCTGCCGACGCCGTACACCGTGAGCTCGTCCTGCGGGTCGTAGCCCGCGTACGCGCCCAAGATCTTGGCCGCGTCCTTGACGGTGCGGCAGATCGGCCCGACGCGCGTGTTGATGCCGGGCTGGATCATGCCGTCGCGGCTGATCAGCTCTTGCGTCGGCGCGATACCGACGGCGTTGTTCGCGCGCGCGGGACCGCGTATCGACGAGCCGGTCTCCTCCGCGATCGCGCAGGTCACGAGGTTCGCCGCGACGGACGACCCCGAGCCCGCGCTCGAGTTGCTGGGGCTGCGCTCGGTGTCGTACGGATTGCAGAACACGCCGCCGAACGAGCTGCGCGAGCCGCCGCTCGCGTATTCGGCGAGGTTCGCCTTCGCGAGGACGATCGCGCCGGCGGCGCGCAGGCGCGCGACGAACGTCGCGTCGTCGGGCGGGCGGTCGTTCGCGTAGAACGCGTCGGAGCCCGACGTGCTGCGCATGTCGAACGTGTCGTACTGGTCCTTGAGCGCGATAACGACGCCGTGCAACGGACCGACGAGCTTGCCGGTGCGCGTCAGCGCCGCGTCCTCGCGCGCAGCAGTCTCGAGCGCGTCCGGCATTGCGGGATCCTGGTCCGCGGCGTCCGTCATGCTGCGCGCCTTGCGGTCTTCGAAGCCCCACCTCGCGCGCGTCGCGGGTCTCAAGTTCAACGTCGACAGCGCGTTCAACTGGCCAGCGTGCGGGATCGTCTCGACGCCGGCGCCGAGGATGCCGTTCGGCTGCTTCACGCAGGTGCCGTTGTAGGCCTTGATTCGTGCCAGGTAACCTTCGACGACGCCGACGGTCGTGATTCGCTTCGTGAGGATCGCGTGCTGGATGTCGTCGATCGTCGCCTCCTCGAGCTGGAACTGGGCGGGCTCGAGGCCGGCCGCGGCGGCGGTCGCCGTCGGCTCGATGCTCTGCCCGCACGCGGACAGCAGCGCGCAGAGAAGCGTCGCTGGAACGATCGTCGATCGATTCATGGTGGAGTCCTCCAAATCGAGCGCAAGCGGGTCAATGCGTCGCCGGCTTGTACCAGTAGTCGTTGCGGTCACCCACGAAGATCTTTTTCGGGATCATCGCGTGCACGCCTTTCGTGCCGTCGACGATCTGCGTTATCCGGTAGTCGACGCCGATGCTCGCGAGCGGTGTCGACGTGAGCGTCTCGAAGCCCTTGAGCTCGGCGAGCCACTCGACCGTCTGGTCGTAGGCCATCTGCATCGCGTTATCGAGATCGGCATCGAGGCCGATCGCGATGTAGTGCGTCGACGTCTCGACGCGCGGCGCGGACAGAGTCTTGCCCTTGTGGAGGATGAACTGCAGGATCGCGGTGTTCGCCGTCTCGATCGCCGTGCCGCTGATCTCGCCGTCGCCCTGCACCGCGTGCGCGTCGCCCGTGTAGAACAGGCCGCCCGGATGGAACACCGGGATGAACAGCGTGCTGCCCGCGACGAGCTCCTTGAGGTCGAGATTGCCGGCGAACGCCCCGGGCGGGCCGCTGCGTCGGTTCGGCCCTTCGGAATCCGGCGGCAATAGGGCCATCACGCCCATGAACGGGGCGAGTGGCACTTCGACGCCGGGCGCGAACAGCGCGACGCGCCGTTTGAGATCGAGCAACGTGACCTTCGCGGGCGGCCGCTCGCCTTC
>Ga0307497_10000053_pt1 | contig 22251 bp, 19 predicted proteins | sample 10_S_MG_FD_201366 | JGI IMG/M metagenome (GOLD analysis project Ga0307497, IMG submission 201366) | Soil microbial communities from Populus trichocarpa stands in riparian zone in the Pacific Northwest, United States - 10_S | ecosystem: Environmental > Terrestrial > Soil > Riparian zone > Trees...
ATTCAAGCGCTGTTGGACGTCAATAAGCAGATTGGTACGACGACGCTCATCATCACCCACAACGCCACGATTCAGAGCGTGGCCGACCGCGTCTTGTTTTTCGCGGATGGTCAGATTTCCAAGACACAAATCAACGAAGTCCGCCGCAGCGCGGCCGAACTGACGTGGTGAGCCGTGCGCGCCCTTGATCGCAAACTCCTTCGAGACTTGAAACGCCTCTGGGCGCAGGTATTGGCAATTGCGGCGGTCATCGCTGGCGGGGTCGCTACGCTTCTTTTGGCAGTCGGGTCGCATCACTCCCTGGATGAGACCAAGGCTGCATATTACGAACGCTATGACTTCGCCGACGTATTTGCACATGTACGCCGTGCCCCCGAATTCTTGATTGCGGATATCGCGCGCATCCCAGGCGTCGCGGTGGCCGAAACGCATGTCATGGAGTTGGCGCTCCTCGACGTTCCGAATTTCAGGGAACCCGCGACGGGGCAATTCATCTCCTTGCCCGGTCGGACTGGCCAGATTCTTAATCGCCTCTTTATGCGCCAGGGGCGCATGCCTGATCCGGAAAGCGACGAAGAAGTTATCGTTAATGACGACTTCGCGGTGGCGCACGGATTTGGACCGGGATCGCGGTTCTCGGCGATCCTCAACGGCCGCCGGCGTGATCTCGTCATTGTCGGGACGGCGCTCTCGCCGGAATTCATTTTCGCCGTCGGTCCTGGCGATATCATGCCGGACAATTCCCGCTTCGCTGTCGTGTGGATGCCGGAAAAGGCGCTGGCCGGCGCCTACAACCTCCGCGGTGCCTTTTCATCGGTCAGTCTCAAACTCCTCCGCAACGCCTCGGAACAGGATGTCATCCAGCGGCTCGACAGAATTCTCGAGCCCTACGGGGGCAGTGCGGCGTATGGACGCAAGGACCAGACGTCGCACGCGTGGCTCAATCACGAACTCGACATGCTCGACAATATGAGCCGCACGCTGCCGCCGATCTTTTTGCTGGTGACCGTTTTTCTCGTCAATCTCACGCTAACCCGGCTTGTCGCACTTGAGCGCGAGCAGGTCGGCCTTTTGAAGGCGCTCGGTTACGGAAACGGCAGTATCGCCGCCCACTATCTTAAGTTTGTCGTGGTGATCGCCTTGCTCGGCATTGTGATCGGGAGTGTGCTTGGAACTGTCCTTGGTGCCTACGTGACAAAACTCTTGGGCGCCTTCTTTCGATTTCCGTTTCTCGTTTTTAGCCATGATCCGTCCACCTATCTGATGGCGGGCGGACTGAGCATGGCGGCCGCCATCTTTGGCGCTTATCGAGCCGTACATGCGGTCGTGAAGGTTCCGCCCGCGGTTGCGATGCAGCCTCCGGCACCCGCTCGGTTCCGACACTTTCTGCCTGATCGATTCTCTCTGCGTCGGATCGTCTCGCAGTCCACGGTGATGATGTTCCGTAACATCACGCATCATCCGTTACGCACTGTGTTGACCACCTTCGGCCTCTCGCTGGCCACCGGCATTCTCATTGTTTCTCTCTTTACGAGGGACACCATGGAGAACCTCGTCGACGTGACGTTCTTTCTGGCAGATCGTCAGAACGGCAGCGTCAGTTTTGCGGAGCGTCGCTCGGCCGCGACCTTGTTCCAAATAGTGCACTTGCCGGGTGTCCTTGCGGCCGAACCCCGACGCGACGTGCCTATCCGCATCCGTCACGGTAGTGTTGAGCGCCGCGTCATCCTCAGCGGTTACCAACCCAACGCCGATCTCGCGAGGATCATCGACCTCAATCTTCGCCCAGTCACGCTTCCCAAGAGTGGCCTCGCGATCTCGGACATGCTCGCGCGGATTCTGGGCGTCCAAATCGGTGATATGGTCGAGATCGATCTTCTTGAAGGCCAGCACCGCTCCTTAACGCTTCCTGTCGCCGCCCGCGTCGAGGACTATTTCGGTATCCGCGCCATGATGGACGCGGATGCGCTGTCGAGCGCTATGCGCGAGGCCCCCGCAGTTAACCGGATCGATTTCAGCTTCGACCCCAATAAGAGCGACGATCTATACGCCGCGATTAAATCTGCGCCCACGGTCAGCGGCCTCGCGTTGCAGCGATTGTCCTTGCGGAATTTTCGTGAAACGGTCGCGCTGCTGGTCACGACGATGGGGGGAATTTATGCCGGGCTCGCCGCCGTGATCGCGTTTGGCGTTGTCTACAATAATGCGCGGATATCGCTCTCGGAACGCGCTCGCGATCTCGCCAGCCTTCGCGTCCTCGGGTTTACGCAAGGCGAAGTTCTGCGAATTCTGCTTCTGGAACTCGCACTCTTGACGCTGATCGCGCAACCGGCGGGATGGGGCATCGGCTATGGCCTCGCCTGGGTGATGAAAACCAGGCTTGCCGGCGAACTCATGCGCGTCCGGCTGGTTGTCGAGCATTCTACGTATGCTCTCGCGAGTTTCATCGTAATTCTTGCTGCGGCTTTTTCGGCACTTGTCGTCCGGAGCCGAGTCAATGCGCTTGATTTGATTGCCGTATTGAAAACGAGAGATCGAGCATGAATTGGAATAGGCGCGGCCTCGGATTGATCGCCCTCGCGGCCGTCGCGATTGCGGGGGTCGTATGGCTGGCGCGGCCCAGTCCGATTGCCGTGGATCTAGCGCCCGCGGCGCGATCGGCCATGGAAGTCACCGTGGACGATGAAGCCAAGACGCGCATTCGCCACGTCTATACGGTGTCGGCGCCTTTGGCCGGGAAGGTGATGAGGGCCCCGCGCGAAGTCGGGGACCAGGTGACCGCAAATGAGACGGTGGTCGCCGTCATGCAGCCCTCGACGCCGGCGTTCCATGACGCGCGTACCCACGAAGAGTTAGTTGCAAACCTCGCCGCCGCGGATGCGGCCATTGCTCTCGCGGAGGCGGAGTACCGTCGCATCGAAGCTGCTCTGAAGTATGCCCGCACGGAACTGAAGCGGGCGCAGCCTCTGGCGGCCAATGGCACGATCTCGCAGGAGGCGCTCGATAAAGCGGCGCTGAATGTGGACACGAACGAGGCGGCCTTGGCGAGCACAACAGCCCAACTTCAAGTTCGCCGCAATGAGCGGGCGAGCATGGCGGCCCGTGTTGCTAATCCGTCAAGCGCAGTTGCCGGTACGGCTGCGGGCTGCTGCATCGAAATCCAGGCGCCTGTCACCGGACAGGTGTTGAAGCTCATTCAGGAGAGCGAGGCCGTGGTTCCGGCGGGTGCTCCTCTTATCGAAATCGGAAATCCGCTCGACCTCGAGATCGTCGCCGAGCTTCTGTCCACCGATGCGGTTCAAATACCCCCGGATGCGCCAGTGCATATTGACGGCTGGGGCGGTCCGTCGGTCGAAGGTCGCGTTAAGCGCGTCGAGCCGGCTGGTTTTCTCAAGGTCTCGGCCTTGGGAATTGAGGAACAGCGTGTCCGGGCCATCGTTGATTTCGTCGGACCACCGGGGGCATGGAAACAACTTGGGCACGATTATCGCGTGATTGTGCATGTCGTAATTTGGAAGGGAGGGGATGTCTTGACCGTGCCTGTGGGGGCGCTGTTCCGGGTCGGCGATGATTGGGCCGTATTCACCGATGTCCGGGGGAAAGCGCGCACGACACTGGTCGAGATCGGCCATCGCAACAACCGTCTGGCCGAGGTTATATCCGGTCTTTCGGAGGGCACCCGCGTCGTGTTGCACCCGAGTGATCGAGTCAGCGACGGCATGCGCATATCGCAAAGAAACGTCCAGTAGGCCCGTGAGCGCCGGCGGCCGGCGGTTAAGCCGGCTCCATGTTGCGCGGCGGTCAGCCGGTACGCCGCGCACGAACCGCAGCGCGAGCGTCATGATCACGAGGCGGATGGATATGAAGAAGGTGCGCGCATGGAAATCGATGAGGTGGAAGTCTATGTGACACGTGATGGGCTCGGGCGGCCGCGATCGTGCGGAGGAGGGACGGACTGTTCTGCTTCTATGTCCAGTTCAGTTTGCCACCAAGCTTGCTCCCAGAACGTTTCGCGCCAAGCGAATTTACATCTTGGCTCAGCGAGAGCACACCCGTTGCGGACCTCTCCACAAGGACAAGAGTCCAGCCAGTGGTCTACTGGGCACGATCGACGATGCGCGACGTCACGTTCACGGCCTTGAAGGATTCTCGGACGCAGGAAAGGTAGCTGTATCGACCGACGGCTAATCCTCGCATTCTCTGCCCCGATCGCATTGCTGCTGCGCGAATTGCCGGACGAGCGCGTGCTTGCGCTCGTTGATCCGGCCGGAGCGGGTTTCCGCATTGTTTAGGGATGCTTGCGGTATGGAAGGGATGATCGTTCCGGCGCTCGCGGCCCTCGCTTGCGGCGCCGTCGTCGGCGTTGCGCTCGGCCTCACCGGGGGCGGGGGCTCGATCTTCGCGGTGCCGCTGCTGATCTACGGCCTCGGCGTGCTGCCGGCCGACGCGGTTGCGATCTCGCTCGTGGCGGTGGCCGCGACGGCCGCTGTCGGCGCCGCGCATACCTTGCGTTACGGCCTCGTCGTGTGGCAGCCCTCGATCCTGCTCGCGCTCGGCGGCGCGCTGAGTGCTCCGCTCGGAACGGCCGTCGGGCAACGCGTCGACCCGCAATCGCACGTCGCGGCGTTCGCGCTGCTTGCCGTGGTCGTCGGCTCGCTGATGTGGCGCGCCTCGCGCACGCATCCCGCGCAGGCCTCCGCGGTCCGCGCGTTGCCGCGCGGGCCCGGGAGCGGTCCCATATGTGTGCTCGCGCCTGACGGCCAACTGCGCTTCACCGCACCTTGCGCGCTCGCGTTGGCCCTCGTCGGCGTCGGCACCGGTTTCCTGAGCGGCTTGCTCGGCGTCGGCGGCGGCTTCTTGATCGTGCCCTCGCTCGTGCTCGTCACACGCATGGGTGTGCATCGCGCGGTCGCGACCTCGCTCGTGATCATCACCGTGATCGGCGCCGCGGGTGCCGCGACCGCGGTGTTGCAGGGACGAATCGACTGGAGCGTGCTCGCGCCATTCGCCGCGGGCGGAGCGTTCATGATGATCGTGACGCGCTTGTTCGCCGCGCGCCTCGCGGGGCCGGCGTTGCAGCGAGCGTTCGCGGTCAGCATCGTCCTCGTGGGCGTCTCGATGCTCGCGGCAAACGTGATCCACGGGGCACCACGATGACGCTCGTGTTTCGCCAGTTGCACGATCAGAAGTCCTCGACGTACACGTATCTGCTCGGCGACTCGGAATCGCGCGAGGCGATATTGATCGATCCGGTCTTCGAGCAGGCGAGGCGCGACGCCGCGCTGCTGCGCGAGCTGAGCTTGAAGCTTCTCTACACGCTCGACACCCACGTGCACGCCGATCACGTAACTGCCGCGTGGCTGCTCAAGAGATCGAGCGGTAGTCGCATCGCCTTGTCGGCTCGGTCCGGCGCCGAAGGCATCGACCTGCCGCTGCAGCACGGCGATCGACTCCGCTTCGGCTCGCGCCACCTGGATGCGCTGGCGACGCCGGGGCACACAAACGGCTGCATGACGTTCGTGCTCGATGACCGCAGCATGGCGTTTACCGGCGACGCGCTGCTGATCCGTGGGGCCGGACGCACGGATTTTCAGCAGGGCAGTGCGCACGAGCTCTATCGCTCGGTGACCGAGCAGATCTTCACGCTGCCGGAGGACTGCCTGATCTATCCCGCGCACGACTACCGCGGCCTCACGGTGAGCAGCGTGTGCGAAGAAAAGCGATTCAACCCACGCATCGGTGGCGCGCGCAGCGAAGCGGACTTCGTCGGGTTCATGCAGAACCTCGGGCTGCCTCACCCGAAGCAAATGGATGTCGCGGTGCCGGCCAACCTCAAGTGCGGGCATGTCGATGCCGCTGAGGCCGCGCTCGGCAGCTCGTGGGCACCGCTGCGTTACACGTACTCCGGCATCGACGAGATCGAAGCGCATTGGGTAGCCGAGCACGCGGCCGAGTTGCAGATCGTCGATGTGCGCGAGCCGGCCGAGTACGCGGGCGAGCTCGGCCACATCGCCAGCGCACGCGCGATTCCGCTCGGCGCTCTCGCCGCGGAGCTCCACACCCTCGACAAGGAGGCTCCGACGGTCACCGTCTGCCGCTCGGGCGGCCGCTCGGCGCAAGCCGTCGTGATCCTCGCGAAGGCCGGCTTCACCAAAGCCGCGAACCTCGCGGGCGGCATGTTGAGCTGGCACGAGCAACGTTTGCCGGTGACAAGATGAGCGGGCGTGCCTGGCGGCCGTCTGCTCGGTGTTCGTTCCGGCGTCCTCGACCGAGCACACCGCGAGTCACGCTGACGTGGCACATTCTAGGCTCAGCCGCGCTTCCTCGCTTCCTCACCTGTCATGCGACAAAAGGTGACGTCGCTGGACTTCGCCGAACATCCGCGGAGCGTCCCCGACAGGAATCGAACCTGTATCTGGGTCTTAGGAGGACCCCATTCTATCCATTGAACTACGGGGACGATGGGCCCGCGATTATACGGCAGCGGGGCGGTTGACCCGCGCCCGCCGCGCCGCGCGCGACGCTACGACCCCGGCCCGTCGCCCCAGCCCGACACCGGCTGACCGTTGCCGCGGAAGAACGCGTGAATCTGCCGGATCAGCCCGTCCTGCACCTTGAACACCTCGAACACGACGGAGCCGTTGTTGCTCGGGTACTCGGGCGGCGTCATGAAGTTGCCGATCGCGAGCACGACGCCGCGCTCGACGTCCCCGATGTAGAAGCGCCGGTTCTCGACGTTCCACCTCATCGACGGCACCTGGAACTCGCCGCCGCAGCTGCCCGGCGAGCGCTCCGAGTTCACGGTGAACACGCCGAGCTCGATCCGTTGACACTCGGGGTGCCACGGCACGTCGTGATAGTCGATCTTGTGCGAGACGGCGTCGAAGTACCTGTTCGCGATGTCGAAAAGCTGCTGGCGCGAGACGCGCTCCGACTGCGGCAACCATGTGTCGAAGATTCGATCGGGCAGGCTCAACGACGAGGGCGGCGCGCCGAAGCCGCCGGGCGGCGGCTCGTACGAGATTTCCTCGACCTCGGTGATCCGCTGCTGCTCGACCTTGAGGCGCACGACGTAGAACCACCAGTGCTCCGCCGCCGTCTCGCTCTGCGGACGCGCGCCGCCGCGTGCCGCGCGCGTCGCGGTCGTCACGACGCCGTAGAACACGGCCGCGCCGCTCAGGGGATCGACGAACGTCTGCCGATACGGCAGCCGCCGCACCGGCCCCCAAACCTGCCCCTTGCCGAGCGCCGCGATTTGGCCGTTGCTCGTGACGCGCACGTTGGTCGCGACCGCGAGCCGCGCGACATTGTTGTCCGTGAGCGCCTCGGTGTACTCGGTGAGGAACGCGAGCAGGCAACGCCGGTCGCATTCGCCGTTGCGCGTCGACTGCGCGAGCGCATTCGCGCTCGCCAGGGCGATCAGCGCCGCGCCGATCGAGAGGCTTCGAAGCCGCATGCTGCCACCGTGAAGCGTCGCGTCGCGGCGCTCGCTAGAGGAAATCGTCGATCAACGTCATGTCGATCGTGGTGCCGTTCGCGTTGTCCGAGGTCACGACGCCATAGAGCTTTCGTGCGGCGACCGTGACGGTGACCGGGCCCCCGACGATCGTCACCGCCGTGAAGTCCGCGTTGAACACGCGCAACCATATCTCGTAGGTGCCCGGCGCTATTGCAATCGCGCTGATCGTGCCCGGCGTCACGACGCTTGGTTGCTGTTGGCCCGCAGCCGTGTTCGGATCCGTGCCCGGAGCCAGGACCAGAATTTCCGGGGATTGCAGGGTGTGAGCGCCGTAGAAGGTGATCTTCGCGGCGTCCGCGAGCCTGCGCCGATCGTCCTGTTGGAAGGTCAAGCCCAGCGTGCCCGCTTCGCCGGTGAAGAACGCCGTGTACACCCTCGAAGGAATCAGATCGACCGCGCCCGTGAGCTCGAGCACGCCGGGATTGCCGACCGGCGTCACGTTGACGGGGACCGATGCGGCGGCCGCGAGCGGCTGGTACGCGGTCGGCGCCGCGAACGCCGCGGCGGAGAACAGCGGCGGACTGAATTGGCCGTTGAACGCCACGTCGCGCGGCACCTGATCCAACGCGCCGTTGAGCGCCCGGACCATCGCCGGGAGGCTCGGGTCCACGAGCGTGATCGCCCCGCCTGGGCTCAGCAGCACGACGTCGAATGGCGCGATGCCTTCGCCGGCGTCGGGACTCAGCACGAGCGTGCTCGAAAGCGGCGCGTCGAGAGTGAACGCCTGAGTCTTCAACAGCACGTTCGCGGGATTCCCGGCCTCGGTGATCGTGAGCTCGTAGACGCCGGGGGGTACCTCGCGCGACGCGAGCGACTCTTTGAAGCCGATCGTCCCCCACGGCGTTGCGCCCGCGATGCCCGTGCCGATGACCTCGAGATAGAGATCCACGCTCGGCAAGCCTTCGTCTGCGTGCGTCGCTTGAACCTGCGCCTTCGCGGCGTCGCTCGGGACCCGCGGCGACTCGAGAATCGTGTGCGTGATGTTGCCGCCGGTCTCGAGGAACACGAACGTGTACAGCGTGCCCGTGACGATTTTCTTCGTGAACGAGTCGCGGTCCACGTCGGCGAGCGTCGCCGGGTCTCGGGCGGACGCGGTGAAGCTGTAGGTGTCCTCGTCGTAGCTCAGCTCGATGCTGCCCGCGCTGCTCCCCGAGGCGCTGCCCTGGTAGAGCAGCGGGACAGGCGGATTAGTCAGGACGACCTGCTCACGCCGGTAGGTCAGGGCGCCGAAGCTCGGTGCGACGTTCAAAACGCGGACGGTCGCGTTGGGCGGATTCTTCCGCCCGGTGTCACAGCCGGTGGAGGCGAGCGCGAGCGCGAGTAGCCCCAAGGGCCAGAGTCTGTGGAGTGTCATGCGGACGGGTGTTGTGTCGGGAAGCGAGCGGGACGCACATGTTACAGCCTCGCCGGTGCCGAGAGAAACCTGGAGGCCCCCGCGCAAAGCTGCTTACAATGCCGGCCCTTAGCGGGGTCGCCGAATAGTGAAGCGCGCGCAGGCCAGACAGAGACCATGGACGGACGGCAAAGCTTGCGCGCGCGCGGCGAAGCCGGATCGATGACGGGCGCCCGCGCGCTCGCGCTCGCGGTTCTGCTCGGGCTCGCGCGGCCGAGCGCCGCGCAACTCGCCGAGCCGATGCAGATCCGCAATCTGAATCCGCTCGTCGCGATCTTCGGCCTGCCGGCTTGGGACACGGTCGCGCCGGGCAATCGGCTCGGGGCGAGCCTCGAGCTCGCGAACCATTTCGAGTTCGCGACGGCCGGGGGCGAGTCGCTGTCCCTCGACGGCGAAACCGCGCGCACGACCTTGTCGTTCGCGCACGGCTTCGACCGGGGTTGGTGGGTAGGCGCGGAGCTCCCTGTGTTCCACATTGGCGGCGGCGTGCTCGACGACCCGATCGATGCGTGGCATTCCACGTTCAATTTGCCGGACGGCGGGCGCAACAAACGGCCCGAGGGTGACTTGAGGTTCGTGCTCGGCCACTCGGGCAGCGTGTTCTTTCGGCTCGACGAGCCGCAAAGCGGCGTCGGCGACGTGCAGCTCAAAATCGCGCGCGGGTTCGGCGCGGACTTGGGGTTAGTCATCGAGGCCGGAGTGAAGCTCGCGACCGGCGACGAGCAGATGCTCGCGGGCAGCGGCTCGAGCGACGAATGGCTCACGCTGCTGCGCACGCGGCCGCTGCCCGGGCGTCGCTACCCCGCGGGTTATTACTGGGGCGTCGGAGTCTTGCACGCGGGCGACCCGGTCGCGATCGAGTTTCCCGCCGAGACCTGGGTCTACACCGCGATCCTCGGCGGCAGCTGGCAGCGCTGGCCGAAGTTCGGCCTCAAGGCGCAGCTCGACGTGCACACACCGTTTTACGACTCGCCGCTCGAGGAGATCGGCGAGACGGCTTTCGAGATCACGTTCGGCGCGTGGATGAGTCGCGCGGACCGCGCCCGACTCGAGTTCGCACTGGTCGAGGACATACGCGTGAACACGGCACCGGACGTCGTTCTGAAGATCGCGGCGCATTGGTCGTGGTGAGCGTGCGCGCCGCGCCGATTCGAACCGCGTGCGCGACGCTCGCGTTCGCCGCGCTGCTAGCCGGCTGCGAGCGCGCCGGGCAGCCGACGAGCTCGCCCGCCGCGCCGCAGCCCGCGAACGCTCCGCTTGCGGCGGCCGAGCCCGCGGTAGCGCCGCCCGGGTCCGCCGTGCCGTTCGACGTCGGCGAGATCAGGAGCGCGGCCGAGTACTTGCAGGATCCGCAGTTCGCGAGCGCCGATCTCAAGCGAGGTCAATTGCTGAGCCTCGCGTGCGCCGCGTGCCACACGTTCGGCGCTGGCGAGAAGACGATCGTCGGCCCGAACCTGCACGGGATGTTCGGGCGGCGCGCCGCCGCGAGCGAGGGCTTCGACTACTCGCCCGTGCTGCGCGCTTCGGGCCTCACGTGGACGCCGCGCGCTCTCGAGGCGTGGCTGGCCGATCCCGCGAGCTTCGTAGCGGGCACGAAAATGACCTTCACGGGCTACCGTTCGAGCGAAGACCGTCGCGACCTCATCGCGTACCTGCTCCACGCGACGCAATGACTGCCGGGTGAGGCCCCGACGCGCCCCATTACTAATGAATGGCGCGGCGTCGGATTGCTTTACGGTTCGGTGTGACGCGCCTCACACGCCACGCGAGAACATTGGCCGGGATACATGAGGCCTGCTTCTTGCATTGAGTCCCCCCACACTGGACGGCGGCGATCGATTTAACCTTGGAACGGAGATTCTCGAACGGATTCGGCGGTTTGGCGGACGGCGCCAGCGTTGTTCGTGACCGTCGATTGAGCGAAGACCGGCGCCACACGACGTTGCGGACGTTTCTCCAGAGCGGTATCACCCCGCGCCGACGCGGCGGCCGGCGCACGGACGAGAATCATCTGCCGATCGATTGGCACGGGCCGTATCTGCTGTTCCTTGCGCTCACGATCCTGCTGCTCAACGTGCTCGACGCGTTCTTCACGCTCACGTTGCTGACCGCCGGCGCGAGCGAGGCGAACCCGCTGATCGCTTTCGTCCTCAACCAGCACCCAAAGCTGTTCGCGCTCACCAAAATGGGGCTCACGGGCGTCGGCGTGCTGGTCCTTGTCGCGGTCGCGCGGGCCCGGGTGTTCAACGTCATGCGCGTCGGCAGCTTGCTGCACGCGGTGTTCGCGGGCTACGTCACTCTGATCGCCTACGAATGGTGGTTGCTGCGCGCGATCGTGTGAACTAGCGCGTTTGAACTTAATCCGGGTTTGGCTACACTAGCCGGCCTTCGGCTTGGGGTAGGCGATCCCATTCGCCCAATCTGACCCCGAGCCGCGCTCATGAGCACGGTATTCAAAGACCAGTACGAGTCGACGCCATTGCAGGGAGCCAACGCGACCTACGTCGAATGGCTCTATGAGCAATTCCTCGCCGAGCCCGGCAGCGTGCCCGTCGAGTGGCGCCAATATTTCAGCTCGCTCGGGGGCGCCGCCGCGGAGATCCCGCACCGGCCGATCGTCCAGGCCGTCGGCCGTAGGCTCCAGAGCGGGGCGGCGCCCGCGGCGGCCGCCGCGCCGGCGCGCACCGACGCGGCCGCGAGCGAGAAGCAGGCCGCGGTCTCGCGTCTGATCCAGGTTTACAGCCTCCGCGGTCATCAGATCGCGGACCTCGATCCGCTCGGGCTCTGGGAGCGGCCGGTCCCGGCCGTTCTGAGCTTCGATTTCCTCGGGCTCGACGATGCCGACCTCGCGCGCGAGTTCTATACCGGCGGGCTCGCCGGCACGGACCAGCAGCGGATGAAGCTGCAGGACATCCTCGCGCTGCTCAAGCAGATCTACTGCGGCAAGGTCGCAGCGGAGTTCGCGCACATCTCACGCGCTCGCGAGCGGCTCTGGCTCCGCGAGCAGTTCGAAGCCTCGCAGGTGCATCGGGCGTTCGCCGCCGCCGAGCAGACGACGATCCTGGACAGCCTCACTCGCGCCGAGGGCATCGAGCGCTATTTGAACACGCGCTTCGTCGGTCAGAAGCGGTTCTCGCTCGAAGGCAGCGAGACGCTGATCCCGATGCTCGACGATCTCATTCAAAAGGCCGGCGAGCAGGGCGTGCAGGAGCTCGTGATCGGCATGGCGCACCGCGGCCGGCTCAACGTGCTCGTCAACGTGCTCGGCAAGTCGCCGGCGGATCTATTTTCCGAGTTCGAGGGCGCGTACGACCTCGCGCGCCTCAAGGGCTCGGGCGACGTCAAATACCACAAGGGCTACTCGGCCGACGTGCGCACGTCGGGCGGCAACGTGCACGTCGCGCTCGCATTCAACCCGTCGCATCTCGAGATCGTGAACCCCGTCGTCGAGGGCTCCGTGCGCGCGCGCCAAGACCGGCGCGGCGATTCGCTCGGCGAGCAAGTGCTGCCGGTGCTGATCCATGGCGACGCGGCGTTCGCGGGGCAGGGCGTGGTCGCCGAGACGTTCCAGTTGTCGCAGACGCGCGCGTTCTACACCGGCGGCACCGTCCACGTCGTGATCAACAACCAGATCGGTTTCACGACGAGCGATCCGCGCGACATGCGCTCGACGACCTACTGCTCGGACGTCGCGAAGATGATCGAGGCGCCCGTGTTCCATGTGAACGGCGACGATCCCGAGGCGGCGATCGCCGCAATCCGCCTCGCGCTACGCTACCGGCAGACGTTCCACAAAGACGTCGTGATCGACCTCGTCGCGTATCGGCGTCTCGGCCACAACGAGGCCGACGAGCCGTCGGCGACGCAGCCCGTCATGTACAGCGCGATCCGGGAGCACCCGAGCGTGCGCACGATCTACGGGCGCAAGCTCGCGGAGGCGGGCGCGGTGACAGCCGATTCGATCGCGCAGCTCGCGGACGGCTACCGCAAGGCGCTCGACGACGGCCGCAATCCGAACGAGGCCGCGCTCGGCATGATCGGCAACCAATACACGGTCGATTGGAGCCGCTACAGTCACGCGTCGCTCGGCGACGCGACGAGCACCGCGCTGCCCGAGACCGAGCTCCGCCGGCTCGCGGCGCTCGTGAATACGGTGCCCGCCGACCTCAAGCTGCACCCGCGCGTGCAGAGGATCGCAGACGACCGGCGCAAGATGGCCGCGGGCGAGCTCGGCTCCGACTGGGGTTTCGCCGAGACGCTCGCATACGCGTCGCTGCTCGCGGCGAACTTCAACGTGCGGTTGATCGGCCAAGACAGCCGGCGCGGTACGTTCTTCCATCGGCACGCGGCGCTCGTCGATCAGACGACCGGCGAGGCGTACGTCCCGCTCGCGCACATCGGCGCCGATGCCCGCGCGCTCACGATCGCGGATTCGCTCCTGTCCGAGGAGGCCGTGCTCGGCTTCGAGTACGGGTACAGCACGACGTCGCCCGACACCCTCGTGATCTGGGAGGCGCAATTCGGCGACTTCGTGAACGGCGCGCAAGTCGTGATCGACCAGTTCATCAGCTCGGGCGAAGCGAAGTGGGGCCGCCTGTCGGGGCTCACGATGTTCCTGCCGCACGGCTACGAGGGCCAGGGGCCCGAGCACTCCTCGGCGCGCCTCGAACGCTTCTTGCAGCTCTGCGCCGAGCACAACATGCAGGTTGTCGTGCCGTCGACGCCCGCGCAGATGTTCCACCTGCTGCGCCGGCAGATGCTGCGCCAGGCGCGCAAGCCGCTCGTCGTGCTCACGCCGAAGAGCTTGCTGCGCCACAAGCTGTCGGTGTCGACGCTCGGCGAGTTCGCGAACGGCCGATTCATGCCCGTGATCGAGGATGCCGACGCGCCGCCCGACGACAAAGTCACGCGCGTCGTGTTCTGCAGCGGCAAGGTCTACTTCGACCTCGCCGAGTATCGGCGCACGGAAAAGCTCGACAACGCCGCGATCGTCCGGATCGAGGAGCTGTATCCGTTTCCGATCGAGGACTATGCTCGCATCGTGGGCCGATACAAGAACGCGAAAGAGATCGTCTGGTGTCAGGAAGAGCCCCAGAACCAGGGCGCGTGGTATTCGATTCGCCATCGGCTCCAGGAGCCGTTGTCGCCTCAACATCAACTGTTCTACGCGGGACGGCCCGGCGCTGCCGCGCCAGCCTCCGGCATTCATGCGCTGCACGTTCGTCAGCAGCAGGCGCTCGTCGCGGCCGCGCTGTCTTCGTCGAGCCGCGAGCGCGCGGGTTTGTCGACTGTCGGCAAGCGCGCCTAGCGTCGACGCGAAGGGGTAGCCGTCCGTGAGCATCGAGGTCAAGGTTCCGCAGCTGCCCGAGTCCGTCGCGGACGCGACGCTCGTCGCGTGGCACAAGAAGGCCGGCGAATCCGTGCGCCGGGAAGAGAATCTCGTCGATCTCGAGACCGACAAAGTCGTGCTCGAGGTTCCCGCGCCGGCCGACGGCGTGCTCAAGCAGATCGTCGCGGCCGACGGCGCAGTCGTCACGAGCGGCCAGGTGCTCGCATTGCTCGAGCCCGGCGAGGTCGCGGCCGCCCCAGCGCCGAGCGCCGCGGGGCCGAAGCCGGGCGCCGCGAGGCCTGCGCCGGCGGCGCCGAGCGCACCGCCGCCCGCCGCCGCGAGGCCTGCGGCCAGGCCAGCGACGGCCGCGAGGCCCGCACCCGCACCCGCACCCGCGGCCCCGCCCCCGGCGGCGGCCGCAGTCGGCGGCGCGGCGGCAAATCGCATGGGCCCCGCGGTTCGCAAGCTCGTCGAGGAGCACGACCTCGATCCCGCGTCGATCGCGGGCTCGGGGCGCGAAGGCCGGATCACGAAGGGCGACGTGCTCGACTACATCGCCGATCATCGGGCGACGACCGTCGGCATCGACCACGAGGTGCTGGGCAAAGTAGGCCTCGGCGAGCCGCAACCGAGCGGCGCGCTCGCGCGCACGGAGCAACGCGTCGCGATGACGCGGCTGCGTGCGCGGATCGCGGAGCGTCTCGTGCAGGCGCAGGCGACCGCCGCGATGCTCACGACGTTCAACGAGTGCGACATGACGGCCGTGATGGCGCTGCGTCAGCGCTATCAGGAGCAGTTCACCGCGCGCCACGGCATCAAGCTCGGTTTCATGTCGTTCTTCGTGAAGACCTGCATCGAGGCGCTGCGTCAGTTCCCGTTGCTCAACGCGTCGGTCGACGGCAGCGACATCGTCTATCACGAGTTCTTCGACATCGGCGTCGCCGTGTCGACGGACCGCGGCCTCATCGTTCCCGTGCTCCGCAACGCCGAGACGTTGGGGCTCGGCCAGATCGAGCACGCGATCCGCGACTTCGGCGAGCGCGCGCGCAGCGGCGCGCTGCAGATGGAGGAGCTCACGGGCGGCACGTTCACGATCACGAACGGCGGGATCTTCGGTTCGCTCATGTCGACGCCGATCTTGAACCCGCCGCAGAGCGGCATCCTCGGGATGCACAAAATCCAGCAGCGGCCCGTTGTCATCGACGGCAAGATCGAGGCGCGGCCGATGATGTATCTCGCGCTGACCTACGATCATCGGATAGTCGACGGGCGCGAGGCCGTGCAGTTCCTCGTCGCCGTCAAGGACCACATCGAAGATCCGGCCCGGCTCTTGCTTCAAGTCTAATCATCCTCATCAACGCACCATGGACAACAAGCACTACGACGTCGCCGTGATCGGCGGCGGCCCGGGCGGCTACCCGGCCGCGATTCGGGCCGCGCAACTCGGGCTATCCGCCGTCTGCGTCGACGACTGGAAGAATGAGGAAGGCGTGCGCCTGTTCGGCGGCACGTGCCTCAACGTCGGCTGTATCCCGTCGAAGGCGCTGCTCGAATCGACCGAGCTCTATCACCGCGCCGAGACCGAGTTCGAGGTGCACGGCATCAAGATCGGCGGGCTTGGCCTCGACCTCGCGATGATGCAGGCCCGCAAGCGCGGGATCGTGAAGCAGCTCACTTCGGGCATAGAGGCCATGTTCAAGGCGGCCGGCGTCGTCGGCATCAAGGGCCGGGGCAAGCTGCTCGCGGGCAACCGCGTCGAGGTGAAGACGGACGACGGCGTGCAGACGCTCGACGCGACGCACGTCGTGCTCGCGACGGGCTCGGTGCCGGTCGAATTGCCGATCGCGAAGCTCGACGGCAAACGGATCGTCGATTCCGAGGGGGCGCTCGCGTTCACGTCCGTGCCGCGCCGGCTCGGCGTGATCGGTGCGGGCGTGATCGGCCTCGAGCTCGGCAGCGTCTGGCGCCGGCTCGGTTCCGAGGTCGTGATCCTCGAGGCGCTCGACACCTTCTTATATATGGCGGATCAGCAGATCGCGAAGGAAGCGCTGCGCCACTTGAAGAAGCAGGGCCTCGACATCCGGCTCGGCGCAAAGGTCACGCGCGCGGCTGTGCAGGGCGACGTCGTCAAAGTCGGCTACGAGATCGCGGGCGCCGCACAAGAGATCGAGGTCGACGTGCTCGTCGTCGCCGTCGGGCGGCGGCCGTATTCGACCGGTGCATTCGCGCCCGACGTGCCCGTCGCGCTCGACAAGCGTGGTTTCATCGAGGTCGACGACCATTGCCACACGTCGGTGCCGAACGTCTGGGCGGTCGGCGACGTCGTGCGCGGCCCGATGCTCGCGCACAAGGGCATGGAGGAGGGCGTGATGGCCGCCGAGCTCATCGCGGGCCACGTGTCCGAGATGAACTACAAGACCATCCCGTCGGTCATCTACACCGCGCCCGAGATCGCGTGGGTCGGTCAGACCGAGGCCGAGGTCCAGAAGACCGGGCGGCCGTACAAGGTCGGGACGTTCTCGTTCGCCGCGAACGCGCGCGCGAAGGCCATGCAGCAGGCGATCGGCCTCGTGAAGCTGATCGCCGATCGAGAGCACGACGACATTCTCGGCGTGCACATCGTCGGTCCGCTCGCGGGCGAGCTCATCGCCGAGGCCGTGCTCGCGATGGAGTTCCAGGCATCCGCCGAAGACTTGCAGCGGACGATCCACGCGCACCCGACGCTCTCCGAAGCGCTGCACGAAGCGTCGCTCGCGGCCGACAAACGCGCGATTCACGGCATCAATCGTTAGCCCGTCGGGCTAACGCTCGCGCGCTTCTGCCGCTATGATAGGCCGCGGTGGCTGTGGGCCACCGTCGGAGTCAAGTGGGTTTCAGGGAAGCTTCCGGACGACCGTGGGGGTCGCCCGGAGCGCATTCGTCGATGCGGTCAGGAGCGCAGCGACATGGCGGCTCAAAGCATCCGCATCCTCGGCATCGATCCGGGCTCGCAAATCACGGGCTTCGGCGTCGTCGAGGTGGCGGGCAGCCGAACGACCGCGGTCGAGTGGGGCAGCATCCGGACCGACGGCGAGCACAGCGAGCGGCTACGCAGCATCTTCGAGGCGCTGGGCCGAATCGTGCGCGAGTTCAAGCCGACCGAGATCGCGATCGAGCGCGTGTTCCTGCACCGCAACGCCGACAGCGCGTTGAAGCTCGGCCAGGCTCGAGCCGCCGCGATTTGCGCGACGTTCGAGTCCGACGCGCCGATCTACGAGTACAGCGCGCGCCACATCAAGCAGGCCGTCGTCGGCCGTGGCGGCGCGGAGAAGCAGCAAGTGCAGCGGATGGTGCAAATGATCCTCGGCGTGCGCGCCGAGATCGCGCCCGATGCGGCGGACGCGCTCGCGGCCGCGATTTGCCGCGCGCACGAGCGCAGCACGCGCGAGTGGCTGCGCACGGCGGCGGTGAAGATATGAGCGGGCGCGCGGCGTGATCGGCAGCCTGCGCGGAACGCTCACCGGCAAACGCCCGCCGTGGCTCACGCTCGACGTCGGCGGCGTCGGCTACGAGCTCGAGGCGCCGATGTCGACGTTCTATCGGCTGCCCGATACGGGGCACGACCTCATGCTCGTCACGCACCTCGTCGTGCGCGAGGACGCGCATTCGCTGTACGGCTTTTTCACGGAGGCGGAGCGCGCGCTGTTCCGCAATCTGCTCAAGATCTCCGGGGTCGGTCCGCGGATCGCGCTCGGCGTGTTGTCCGGCATGAGCGTCGAGGGCTTCTATCAGTGCATCCGCGACAACAACCTCGCGAGCCTCGTGAAGATCCCGGGCGTCGGCAAGAAGACGGCCGAGTTGCTCGTGCTCAAGATGAAGGACCGGCTGCCGGAGTCGATCGAGCCGGAGCGGGCGGCGCTGCCCGCGCGGTCGCAGGCCGAGGGCGAGGCGAGCGGCGCGCTGATCGCGCTCGGTTACAAGCCGGGCGAGGTGCTCAAGATGCTCAAGGACCTCGACGGCGTGAAGCTCAGCACCGAGGAGATGATCCGCGAGGCGCTGCGGCGCGTGCACCGGGTCGCCGAGCGATGAGACGGGAGGCGAACGCGCATGGCTGAGGAGCTACGGGTCGTGACGCCGATCGGCACGAACGAGGACGAAGCGTTCGACCGCGCCGTGCGGCCACGCCGGCTCGACGACTACATCGGCCAGCCGCGCGTGAAAGCGCAGATGCAGATTTTCATCGCGGCCGCGCGCCAACGCGGCGACGCGCTCGATCACACGCTCCTGTTCGGCCCGCCGGGCCTGGGCAAGACCACGCTCGCGCACATCATCGCGAACGAGCTCGGCGTGAATCTGTACCAGACGTCCGGCCCCGTGCTCGAGCGCCCCGGCGATCTCGCCGCGCACCTCACGAGCCTCGAGGCGAACGACGTCCTGTTCATCGACGAGATCCACCGCTTGAGCCCCATCGTCGAGGAGGCGCTGTATCCGGCGCTCGAGGACTTCCAGCTCGACATCATGATCGGCGAGGGGCCCGGCGCGCGCTCGATCAAGCTGCCGCTCAAGCCGTTCACGCTCGTCGGCGCGACGACGCGCGCGGGCTTGCTCACGTCGCCGCTGCGCGACCGTTTCGGCATCACTCAGCATCTGGAGTTCTATGCGAGCAGCGAGCTCGTGCAGATCGTGCGGCGCACCGCGCGCATTCTCGAGCTCACGGTCGACGACGCGGGCGCGCGCGAGATCGCGTCGCGCTCGCGCGGCACGCCCCGGGTCGCGAATCGCCTGCTGCGACGCGTGCGCGACTACGCGCAGGTCAAGGGCGACGGCACGGTCGATGAGCGCATCGCGAAGGCCGCGATGGACTTGCTCGAGGTCGACCCGCATGGTTTCGACACGATGGATCGCCGGCTGCTGCTCACCGTGATCGAGAAGTTCGACGGCGGCCCGGTCGGCGTCGACAGCCTCGCGGCTGCGATCGGCGAGGAGCGCGGCACGCTCGAGGACGTCGTCGAGCCTTACTTGATTCAGGAGGGCTTCCTGCAGCGCACGTCGCGCGGCCGAATCGCGACGCGCTCGGCGTACGAGCACTTCAAGCTCTCGCTACCGGCGGCACGCGAGCGCCCCGACACGCCGACGCTCTTCGACTGATCATGCGATTCACACCGCAGACTCGCACCGCCCTTCGCCGGCGCGCGCCGGCGAAGGCGGATCGGCCGGCGCGCGGGCGGCGTTGCAACTCTGCCGCGCGGATCGCGTCATAAGCCGATGAGAAGGGCATGAAGGAGCTCGTGTTGCCGGTGCGCGTATACCTTGAAGACACGGACGCCCAAGGCGTCGTCTACAACGCGAGCTACTTCCGCTTCATGGAGCGCGCGCGCACCGAATGGCTCCGTGCCCAGGGCATCGACCACGACGCGCTCCGCGAAGCGCACGGCGTCCTGCTCGTGCTCGCGGCGATCGAGGCGCGGTTTCTCGCGCCGGCGCGGCTCAGCGATCTCTTGTACGTGCGCGCTGCGGTCGCCGACGCTCGCGGCGCGCGGGTCCGGTTCGCGCAGGACATCCGCCGCAACGGGCCGCACGGCGAGGTCGTGTGCGAGGGCATTGCGGAGGTCGCGTGCATGGACGCGAGCAAGGGCCGGCCGCGGCGTTTTCCACCGACACTCGTGAGTGAGCTGCAAGCATGAATACCGACTTATCGATCATCCGCCTAGTTCTCGACGCGAGCCCGTTCGTCCAAGCCGTCTTGGGCGTGCTCGTGCTCGCGTCGGTCGCGTCGTGGACCGTGATCTTCGAGAAGCGGCGGCTGGTCAAGCAAGCGATGAAATCCGCCGGCGAGTTCGAGCAGGCGTTTTGGTCCGGCGGCGACCTGAACAACTTGTACCGCGACCTCGCGCGCAAGGAAGCGACGCCGCTCGGCATGGCCGGGATCTTCGAGGCGGGCTTTCGCGAGTTCGGTCGCCTCAAGCAGGAGTCGGGGCTCAGCACGGAGCAGCTGATCGAGGGTGCGCGCCGCGCGATGCGCGTGTCGCAGCTCCGCGAGATGGATCGGCTCGAGAACAACCTCGCGTTCCTCGCGACCGTCAGCAACACGAGCCCGTACATCGGCTTGTTCGGCACGGTCGTCGGCATCATTCGCGCGTTTCACGCGATCGGCGCCGTGCAGAGCGCCACGATCGCGATGGTCGCGCCCGGCATCTCCGAAGCGCTGATCGCGACCGCGGTGGGCCTGGTCGCCGCGATCCCGGCGGGTATCGCGTTCAACCGCTACGCGGATCAGGTAAACCGGCTCGAAGTCCGCTACGACACGTTCATGGAGGAGCTATCGGCGATCTTCCAGCGGAACGCGGCGCGGCGGGACGCGGGCGACGTGCCCGCGCCGGCGGTTCGCCAAGCCGCGCGGCCCGCGGCGGCGCCGTCGCGCGAGATCGGCGGGCGCGTGCCGGAATAGGTGTAGGAGCGGACCATGGAACGAGCCAAGAAACGTCGGCTCTTGAGCGAGATCAACGTCGTCCCGTACATCGACGTGATGCTCGTGCTGCTGATCATCTTCATGATCACCGCGCCGTTGCTCACGCAGGGCATCAACGTGGACCTCCCGAAGGCGAACGCCCAGCCGCTCGAGAACCAGAAGGACGAGCCGCTCGTGCTCAGCGTCGACCGCGACGGCCGCTTCTTTCTGAACATCGGCGACAACGCCGATGCGCCGCTCGAGGATTCCGTCGTGCTCGAGCGCGTCTCGGCCGTGCTGCGCCGCAACGCGGACACGCCGGTCGTCATCAAGGGCGATCAATCGGTGCCGTACGGCCGCGTCGTGGTCGGCGCGGCACTGCTCCAGCAGGCCGGCGCGACGAAGCTCGGGTTCCTCACGGATCCGAAAGGGCTCGAGGACGAGCGGGGGCGGCGGCAGCGTCGATGATCGCGATGCTCGGCCAGCACAGCGGTTCGGTCTGGTGGTCCGTCGCGCTGCACTTCGCGGCATTCGCGGCGATCACGTTGACGTTTCGCTGGCCGCTGAGCACGCGCGTGGCCGCGGTGCCCGCGCCGATTCAAGGCGTGCTCGTCGATCAGGCCGCGCTACAGAAAGAGCAGCAACGCCGCGACCAAGAGACGCAGCGGAAGCAGCGCGAGGATCGCCAGAAGCGCGAGGCCGCCGAGCAGCAGCAGCGCGAGAAGGACGCAGCCGACAAGCGCGAGCGCGACCGCCTCGTCGCGGAGCAGCGCCAGCGCGAGCAGGCGGAGCGCGACAAGGTCGAGGCCGCGAAGAAGCAGAAGGCCGAGCAGGAGGCGCGCGAGCAGCAGGTGCGTGACGACGCGGCGCGCAAGAAGAAAGAGGCCGCGACCGCGAAGCAGAAGGCGCAGGCCGAGGCTGATCTGCGCGCCGAGATCGCGGCCGAGAACGCGCGCAGCGAGGCGGAGCGCGCGGGTGTGGTCGACGATTACAGTCGCGCGATCCAAGGGAAGATCGAGCAAAACTGGTCGCCGCCACTCAGCGCGAAAAAGGGGCTCGAGTGCGTCGTCAACGTCGTGCAGCTGCCGACCGGCGACGTCTACGACGTGAAGGTCGACCCACGGCAGTGCAACGGCGACGAGGCCGTGCAGCGCTCGATCGAGGCGGCCGTCAAGAAGGCGTCGCCGCTGCCGAAGCCGTCGTCGCAGGCGGCGTTCGAGCGGAACCTGATCGTGACCTTCAAGCCGACAAATTTGAACTAGGAGACGTGATGCTCGCAGCTGTGACTTCGGCAATTCTTTCGGCGACGGCGCGCCGGTGCGGCCGGCTCGCGCTGGTCGCGCTCGTCGGTGTAGCGTTCTGCGCCGCGGCGAACGCCCAGCTCGCCGTGACGATCACGAAGGGCCTGGTTCGGCCGGTGCCGATCGCGGTCGTGCCGCTCGGTTGGAGCGGCGGCGGGCCGCCCGCCTACGACATCGCCGGAGTCGTGGCGGCGGATCTCAAGAGCTCGGGCCGATTCGCGCCGCTCGCGACCGCCGACATGGTGTCGCGGCCGACGCAGCCGGACAGAGTGAACTTCGCCG
>Ga0307497_10000054_pt1 | contig 22152 bp, 20 predicted proteins | sample 10_S_MG_FD_201366 | JGI IMG/M metagenome (GOLD analysis project Ga0307497, IMG submission 201366) | Soil microbial communities from Populus trichocarpa stands in riparian zone in the Pacific Northwest, United States - 10_S | ecosystem: Environmental > Terrestrial > Soil > Riparian zone > Trees...
CGCCGCGATGCGCGAGCGCTTCCCGGAGCACCTGCCGGCGGGCTCCGCGCTGTCGGTGGAGACCGGCCCCACGCCGCCCGCGTCACCCGGCGCATACGACGAGGTCGTCGACCTGCGCAAGCTGCGGCTCGAGGGCGATCGCACGACGATCGCTTCCGCAGGAGCGGGCGACGCGACCACGGCTTCGCGGCGCTGAGCGGCGAGCTGGCTATTTCGCGACGCTCACGACCTCGGGCTCCATGTAGCTCTTGAGTCCCAGGGCCGAGTACTGGCGCCCGAGCCCCGACTCCTTCGCGCCGCCGAACGGCACGAACGCCGACGTCGCGCGGTGCTGGTTCACCCAAGCCGTACCCACCTCGAGCTTCGCCGCGATCTCCGCGCCGCGCGTGATGTCGCTCGTCCAGACCGAGCCGCTGAGACCATAGCGCGTGTCGTTCGCGCGCCGCAGCGCGTCGTTCAAATCGGAGAACTTCAGGATCGGCACGATCGGCCCGAACTGCTCCTCTTGGACGAGCCGGCTGTCGTCGGGCACGTCGGTGACTAGCGTCGGCGGCAGGAAGTAGCCCGGGCCCTTCGGCACGTCGCCGCCCGTGAGGAACTTCGCGCCGCGCCGCTTCGTGTCCTCGATGATGCCGACGACCTTGTCGTACTGCATCTTGTTCTGGATCGGGCCGAGCTCGGTCGCCGGATCGAGGCCGTCGCCGACCTTCGCTTTCTTCGCCTCGGCGACGAGCGCGTCGCAGAGCGCGACGTAAATCTTCTCGTGCGCGTAAATCCGCTTGATCGCCATACAGACCTGGCCGCTGTTCACGAACGAAGCAAAGAAGATCTTCTTGGCGATGGCTTTCGGGTCGACGTCGTCCATCACGATCGCGGGGTCGTTGCCGCCGAGCTCGAGCGTGACGCGCTTGAGCGTGCCCGCAGCGCTCGCGAGCACCTTCTTGCCTGTCGCGACCGAGCCCGTGAACGAGATCTTGTCGATCTTCGGATGCTCGGTGAGCCACGCGCCGAGCTCGTCGCCGCCCGCGAGCACGTTCACGACGCCCGCGGGAAAGATCTCGCTGAGCAGCTCCCCGAACTTGAGCGTCGCCAGCGGCGTGTACGGCGACGGCTTCAAGATGAGGGTGTTGCCGGTGTACAGCGCCGAGACGAGTGGACCGAGCGCGAGGCTCAGCGGCGCGTTCCACGGCGTGATGATTCCGACGACGCCGAGCGGCCGATAGCGCAGCTCGATGTGCTTGTCCTTGTCGTCCGCCAGCACCTCGATCGGGATCTCGATGCCGACCATTCCGTCGGACTGCGCGGCGCCACGGTCGATCTCGGCGATCGACTGTGCGAGCGGCTTGCCTTGCTCGCGCGTGAGCAGCTCCGCGAGCTCCTGCTGCTTCTCGCGCAGGCGCTGCGACATCTTCTTGATCAACGCGGCGCGCTCCGCGAAAGACCTGTCGCGCCAGCTCGGGAACGCGGTCCGCGCGGCGGCCACGGCGCGATCGAGATGTGCTCGGGTCGCGGCGGGGCAGCGCGCGAAGATCTCGCCGAGCGCGGGGTTGATCACGTCGAGGTGCTCGCTGCTCTGCTCGAGCTTGCCGTCGATCAAAAGGTGGAAGTCGGTTCGCAGCGCGATGTTTTCGGCTCTCTTAGCCATGCTCATTTCCTCCGGTACGCGCCCTCAAGTCCCTGTGCTACCCTGGCGACCCGCGAAAAATACTACACGAAGACACTCCCATGAAGATCGTGATGGTCGGCCAGGGCGCGTTCGGCCAGAAGCACCTGGACGGCCTAAGGAACATTCCCGACGTCGAGGTCGCGAGCCTCGTCGGCGGCAATCCGGAGTCGACCGCGACGGTCGCGAAAAAATACGGCATCCCGCACTCCACGAGCGATCTCGCCGAGGCGCTCGCGCGTCCCGGCGTCGAGGCCGCGATCATCACGTCGCCGACGCAAATCCACGCCGCGCAAGCCGAGCAGGTGATGCGCGCGGGGAAGCACGTCGAGATCGAGATCCCGATCGCGGATTCGCTCGCCGACGCGAAGAAGATCCTCGCAACGCAAAAGGCGACCGGCAAGATCGCGATGGCGGGCCACACGCGCCGCTTCAACCCGTCGCACCAGTGGGTGCACAAGCGCATCAAGGCCGGCGAGCTCAAGCTCCAGCACCTCGTCGTGCAGACGTTCTTCTTTAGGCGCAAGAACATCAACCTCGAGGGCAAGCCGCGGAGCTGGACGGACCATCTGCTCTGGCACCACGCGTGCCACACCGTCGATCTGCTGCACCACCAGTCCGGCGAGGTCGCGCAGAAGGTGCACGCGTTCGAAGGGCCGCATCACCCCGAGCTCAAGATCGCGATGGACATGAGCATCCAGCTCCGCACGCCGTCGGGCGTGCTCTGCACGCTCGCGCTGTCGTTCAACAACGACGGGCCGCAGGGCACGTTCTTCCGCTACATCTGCGACAACGGCACGTACATCGCGCGCTACGACGATCTCTTCGACGGCAAGGACGTGAAAATTGATCTCTCGAAGGTGGACGTGTCGATGAACGGCATCGAGCTCCAGGACCGCGAGTTCGTCGCCGCGATCCGCGACAAGCGCGAGCCGCGCTCGAGCGTCGCGCAGGTGCTGCCCGCGATGGAGGTGCTCGACCGGCTCGAGAGATCGCTCGATGCCTAGCATCCCGGTCTGCATGGCGCCCGACGCGAACACGCGGGTGCCGAAATACAAGCCGCCGCCAAACGCGTGCGACGCGCACTGCCACATCTTCGGTCCCGGCGACAAATATCCGTACGCGCCGGATCGCAGCTACACGCCACCCGACGCGCCGCTCGCGAAGTTGCAGCAGCTCCAGAAGACGCTCGGCCTGTCCCGCGCGGTGCTCGTGAACGCGAGTTGCCACGGCGTCGACAACACGGTGATCCTCGACGCGATCGAGCAGAGCGGCGGCCGCTATCGCGGTGTCGCGAACGTCGACGAGTCGTTCACGGACGATGACTTCGCGGAGCTGCACGCGGGCGGTATACGCGGAATCCGTTTCAACTTCGTCCAGCACCTCGGCGGCACGCCGGACCTCGACGAGTTCCAGCGGCTCGTCGCGCGCGCGGCGGAGTTCGATTGGCACGTCGTGCTGCATTTCGACGCGGCCGATCTGCTCGAGTTCGACGACATGCTCCGCACGCTGCCGGTGCCGTTCATCATCGACCACATGGGCCGCGTGCCGACGAAGGACGGGCTCGAGCAGGAACCGTTCAAGATACTGTTGAACTGCGCGCGGATGGACAACTGCTGGGTCAAGATCTGCGGCGCGGAGCGGATCTCGTCGCTGGGTCCGCCGTTCACGGACGCGGTGCCCTTCGGCCAGGCGCTGCTCAAGGTCGCGCCGGACAGGATTCTTTGGGGCACCGACTGGCCGCACCCGAACATCAAGAAGCACATGCCAAACGACGGCGACCTCGTCGACCTGATTCCGCTGTTCATGCCGGACCCGGCGCTACAGCGCAAGGTGCTCGTCGACAACCCGCACAGGCTGTACGGGTTCACGGGTTAAGCGTCGGAGCTGGGCGCGCGCTACGCGAGAGGTCCGCACATGATCGTCTCCGTAATCAACCTCACTGACGGCGCCGTGACGGACACCGACCTGCTGCGCAGCATACGAGCCGTCAACCGCCAGCTGCGGGAGGACTTCGAGCCTTACTGGAGCTTTGGCGGCGAGCTGCGTCTGGAAGGAAAGACCGGACGTAAACGGACCTTCGATGCCGCCGACATGCGCGGTGACGCCGTGCTCTATTTGCGCACGGTGTGCCGTATTCGCGACGCGGACGGCTTTCACGACGCCCACTACAGCGGTGTCCCGTATGGATTCGTGTTCCTCGAGCTGGCCCACGCGCTCGACGAGGACTGGCGCGTCACGTTGTCGCATGAGGCGCTCGAGCTCGTAGGCGATCCCGAAGCGAACCTCCTGGTGCAGGGGCCGCATCCGCGCCACCCGCGCCGCACGGTGTTCCACTACTTCGAGATGTGCGACGCGGTGCAATCCGAGAGCTACGAAATCGACGGCGTGCCGCTCAGCAATTTCGTGTTGCCGTTGTACTTCACGGCGAGCCAGGAGCGCGGCGGACGCAATGACTTTCTCGGTACCAAGCACGCGCGCGGGCAGACGCTCAAGTCCTTCGGCGTCAACCCGGGAGGTTACATCGGCTTCTTCGACCCGAGCCTCGGCCGCCATGGCAAGGACGACGACTTCGAGGCCGAGGACGACGCGCTCGCGCGCAAGCGGCGCCGGCTCAAGCGTAGGCTCGGCACCGGCCGCGGCAACTTGCGGCGTAGTAGGGTTCTTACTCGGCGGTAGTGGGGTCGATCACCGTCATCACGCGCGCGACGCTGTTCGCGGGGAAGCCGCCTTGCTTCGCGTGCTCGCGAACCATCTGCTCGTTCGGCGCGACGTAGACACAGTAGATCTTGTCGTTCGTGACGTAGCTCTGCACCCACTGAATTTGCGGGCCGAGCTTATTGAGCACGCCGCAGGATTTCTGCGCGATCCCGTGCAGCTCTTGCGCGGACAGCTTGCCCGCGTTCGGAATGTTGCGCTCGATGACGTACTTCGGCATGGGAAGCTCCTTCTTGGTTGTTCAGCGTGTCAGCCACCACGCGGCAGCTGCGAAGAGGACGAGAGCGGCGATGAAGAGCGCCGTCGGGAAGCGTTTCGGCAGGCGATCGCGAATGAACTCGGCTTCCTTGCCCCGCGTCGTTTCGGCCGAATAGACGGGCATGCGGCGGTGCACGCTGTCGCTCAACTCGCGCGCGAGCTGATCGGCCTGTGCGCCGAGCCCGCGCAGGTGGCGGCTGCCGAAGATCAACAGCACGACCACGAGGATGATCAGGAGCTGCTGGGCGGAGAAGGAGAGGTGCAGCAAGACGTGCCTCGACGTTCGATCTGTCTAGCAAGCTATGCGACTCGCGAGTCGCTGTAAAGAGACCTGGTTCCGCGACGCGGCACTTGCTCTTCCTCGCATCAGGAGTGCTTCGATGGAACCCAGTCAGTGTTGGAGTTCAAAGTTGATGTCAGGCGATTGGCACAACGCCTAAGAACTCATCGACTTCCGGCGGAAGCTGTCGGGACATCGGGTGACAGTTCGTGACCCCAAAGCCCTTGCCGGGACAGCCAGTTGATACGTACCCGGAGCGCTCATAGAACTTCAGCGCGGTAATACTACTCTCGACCTTCAGCACGCGGATACCAACCGAAATTGCTTCTCGCTCAAGAGCCGCTAGCAAAGCTTTGCTTATGCCGCTAAACCGCGCATCCGGCGACACGTAGAGAAGCGCAATCGTCCCCTGAAGGTCTAGGAGTCCGAAGCCAACGATCACGCGATCACGTTCTGCCACGTAGGCAGCATGCAGCGTCGAGGCGATCCACTGCTCAAAATCGGCCGGCGTCTTGTTCGCGAGCCATTCCGTCAAAGTCGACTCATCGCCGCGGTGATCGTCGCGACAAAGCTCTACGATGGAACGCCGCACCACTTCGCACGCTGCGAGTGCGTCAGATCGAACGGCGCGGCGGGTGGTAAGGGTCATCACGTTAGCGCCTAACGCCGCGCATCAGCGACGCGCTGTTGCCGTTTGTAGATTGGCACTTTATCCATGCCGCGTTCGCTGCATGCGCTTGTTAGCTCACAATCACCGCGCTCGCCCGGTCATTTGTGTGCAGAAGAGTCAAGGCCACGAATCAGACGTCTGTCTGTTTCCAGCGCAATCGGAACTGCGGGTACACGAGTGAATGCTGGGACGAAATACCGAAGCAGGAAGGGATACTGCGAATACGTTTCGGCAAGTACGCGAATGACGCCTTGATCGTGCGCTGAGAGCTTGGCCTCTCGGCCCAACTTTCTGCGTTGCGCGTGACTTACAAGGCGGTCAAGGCGGTGCCCGAACTTCTCGACCGCTTCTGGCGTTTCCCCGCGACCCAGCAAGAACCCCTTTAGCACGAGCTCGATTGACTGCCCGCAGAGATGGAGCGCTGGGAACATCAGATTCTTGTGCGGACCATGGCCACGTTTTCGGCCGCGCGAAAGTACTCCCAGGCGTAGTGCCAATATCCTCGAGCACCGGTTTGAGCTGGGTCCGTTCTCATTGGGAGCTAACTTTGATGTATCCGACAAAAAGTCCGGTTTAGCCACGGGACAAATTGTCGGATATTCCGATTGGTCACGCTGTTAGCCCCGTGGCGCTGTCGTATTCTCGGATACTACCAAAAGGGAAAGTGGACACGGAGCCGACCGCGACCTCCGGCCGGCACGGGGCGAAGACTACACGCCGTAGACGTTCGCGCCGGCCCAGATCACACGCGCGAGCCGGCCGAGCCTCAGCTGATCCGCTCTGCCGGCGAGATAGCGCTCACGTAACTCGTGCGGACTCAGGTCTCGCACGGCGCGGAAGCCGCAGGCCTGAAGCTGCGCAACGAGCTCGTCCGGAACGAATGCGCTGAGCCAAGGTTCGCCGGCCGCGCGCACGCGCGCGCCGAGCGCGTGGTACGCCCAGCGCTCCGCGAGCCCGAGTAGATGCGGCGCGACGGAGTAGTCGAACGCCACGCCGCCGCCCGCGGCCGTGGCGCCCGCGACGTAGCGCAGCGTCGCGAAGACGTCGTCGGGGACGAGGTACTGCGTGACGCCGAGCCAAGAGAACACGGCGCCCGCGCGCGCATCGAACCCAGCATTGGCGAGCACGTCCGCGAGCGACTCGCGCGCGAAATCGATCGCCGCGAACGTGAGCTGCGGCGGCACACTGATCCCGGCGGCAGCGAGCATCTCGCGCTTCCACGTTTGAGTCGCCAGGTAGTCCACTTCCCAAACTGCGAGCGGCGGGTCGTCGAGCCGCCCGCGGTACGCGAACGTGTCGAGGCCTGCGCCGAGGATCACGAGCTGACGAACGCCGGCCGCGCGCGCATGCGCGAGCTGCTGCTCGGTGAAACGCGCTCGGATGGCCATGAAGGCGCGCATCGCGGGTCCGAAACGGCTGTCGTCGAAGCGCTGGGGGTCGGCGCGCAGAGCGGCCTCGGTTTCGGGACCGAGGATCCGAATCGCGACGGGGTCGACGAACACGGGCGGCACGTCGAGCAGCTGATGCGTCGCGCGCCGCAGCGCGACACGATACGCGGTGCGGCTCGCCTGCGCCGGAATCACCGCCGCCGGCGTGCGCGCTTCTTCGCCTTGGGCTTCGCTTTGGCGCGCCGCTTGCGCGCGCTGCCGCGGACGCCTTCGAGAATGATGTGCCCGACGGCGGTCGACGACGCGGGCACGTGATAGAAGCGCCGCACTTCGCGCACGCGCTCGCCGAGTGCTCCGCGCATGATCAGCCACATCACGAGCTCGATGGCCTCGGCGCCCGCGTCGCGCAGGTACGTGAGCGGTGGAATGCCCGCGAGGCGCTCGGGGTCGTTCGCGAGGCCGTCGAGAAACGCGGTGTCGAATTTCTTGTTGATGAGCCCCGCGCGCGGGCCCTGGATTTGATGCGACATGCCGCCGGTGCCGAAGATCACGACCTTCAAGTCCTCGTGCCAGCTCTCGACGGCCTTCCTGATCGCTTTGCCGAGCGCGTAGCAGCGATGACCCGTCGGCGCGGGGTACTGCACAACGTTGACGGACAGCGGGATCACGCGCACGGGCCACGCCTTCGGCTGGCCGTACAACAGCGTCAGCGGCACGGTGAGGCCGTGGTCGAGCTGCATCTCGTTCACGATCGTCATGTCGAACTCGTCGAGCACGAGCGACTGCACCATGTGCGCGGCGAGCTCCGGATATCCCACGACGGGCGGCACGGGACGCGGACCCCAGCCTTCGTCTGCGATCGGGAACTCCGCCGCGCAGCCGAGCCCGAACGTCGGGATGATTTTGAAATCGAACGCGTTGACGTGATCGTTGTAGACGACGATCGCGACGTCCGGCGCCGTCTCGGCCATCCACTTCTTCGAGGGCTCGTAGCCCTGGAACACTGGCGTCCAGTACGGCTCCGCGGTGCGGCCGTTATCCACCGCCGCGCCGATCGCGGGCGTATGCGAGGTGCCGATGCCGGCGACGATCCTGGCCATCAACCCTTCCTCTCGGACTTCGATCGCCAGCCGTTCAGAGAACGTCCGCCCGCCTGCATCATCTGCACGTATTCCTTCTCCGTCACGCCGACCATTTGCGATGCCATGTACTGATAGGACTTCTTGTCCGTGAACGCGAGCTTCACGATCGCGTATGAGACGCCGCCGAGCTCGAGCAGCTTGTTCCAAGCGCGGCCCACGACTGCGTCGCGCTGGGCTTCCGTCATCGGAAACTTCTGCAAGTACTTGCGCTCGTCCGCGAGGAACTCGGCGCGGTTCTCCGCCTTCATCAGGGAATAGAAAAACGCGTTCAGGTGGTAACCCTTGCGCGCGCGTTGGGCGTCGAACACCCACGTGCCGGGAATGTCCTCGTACTCGGGGACGTCCTCAAAGTCTTCCGGTTTCTTGCTCATGATCGTGATCAGACCCGCACCGCTCCGTTCGTGTCAACTCTTGCTCTCGATCGTGTCAGCCGTTTGGATGCCCTTGTAGAGCAACGAGTCGGCCATGCCCTCGGCGAGGCACCATTCGGCGAACAGCTCCGGCGTCTGCTCGAACGACCCGGGCTTCCAGCTCGCGTCGACGACGTCGGAGTCGAAGTCGTACTCGGCCGCGCCGCCGCACGGATTGTGGAAGTACCAGAAGTAGCACGACGAGATCGGGTGCCGGCCGGGCCCGAGCGCCGTGCGCCACCCGCGGCGCGTCATGTTCAGGCCGCCGCCGAAGAGCTCGTGGATGCTGCCGAGCTCGAACGCGACGTGATGGAACCCGCGGCGTCCGCCCACGTTGAGCAGGAACAACTCGTGATGATGGTGCGAGGCGCCGCCACGCAGGAAATAGCCGCGCCGCGGATAGCAGTCGCTCACGACGAACCCGAGTCGCTCGACGTAGAACGGCACGATCTCGTCGGTGCTGTCGACCATGAACACGGTGTGTGTCATCTCGAGCGGGTGAACCTCTTTGAAGAACTGGCCGCGCGTGTTGATCCGGTCCGGGTGCCCCGGCGTGTTGAACCTCGGTGCGGGTGCCGCGACTGGCTTGCGCCGAGCGACCCGGAACGCGATCGGGAAACCGAGCGGGTCGGTCGCGTGGATCGTGCCGTCGGCGTCCTCGACGACGTCGCGATCCTTCGCGAGCTCCGTGCGGATCGCGGCGAGGTCGCTCGCCGCGCGCACGCCGAACACCGACTCGCGCAGCGTGGCGCCGCGCTCGACCGTTCGCGGCAACGACGGGTCGTCGATTCGCCGGAGCACCACGGTCGAGCCGTCGCGGCAGCTGAACACGCTGCCGTTCGGTTGCTCCGATTCGCTGAGACCGAAGTCGCTCCAGAATCGCCGGCACGCGTCGAGATCGACGACGCCGAACGTGACCTGCTCGAGATTCGTGACGTTCATGTTCCGTTGTCTCTGATTCGCGTGCCGCTGGCCCGATGCGATTCTACCGGCTTTCGACCAGTCTCCGGCGCGCCCGGATTGGGCCGGGATCGGCCATTGGTCGTGCTCCTCCCGTCTAGAACAGCGACGTGCTCTCGAGTGCGACGCTCTTGATCAGCGCGAACACGGGTTTCCCGACCGCGAGGCCGAGCTCCTCGAGCGCCTCGCGCGTGATTCGCGACCGCAAATGTTGCCCGTCGACTTCGAGCAGCACGTCCGCGTGCGTGGGCTCGTCGGCGTCGATGCGCAGGATCCGCGCTTGCAACACGTTGCGGATGCTGAGCCCGCGTGGCCGCTCGGTGCCGAGAGCCACGTCGCGCGCATGAATTCGAATCCGTAGCGGCGTGCCGGGTGCCGCGCGCGCCGCCGGCACGTGCAGCACTTGCTCTTTCAACCGCAGCGCCGCCGCTTCGCCGCGTCCGGACTCGACTCGCACGTGCAGCACGGCGCCCGCGTCTTGCGCGCCGCCGAGATCGTCGAGATCGAGCCTTTCGAGCACGTCCGCGACGCGGCCCGACGCGACGATTCGGCCGGCCTTGAGCAACAGCATGTCAGACGCGAGGCGCGCGACCTCGTCGACGTTGTGCGTGACGTAAAGCACCGGCACGCCGAACGTGCGCGGCAGCCGCTCGATCAGGGGCGCGATCTCGCGTTTGCGACCGACGTCGAGCGAGGACAGTGGCTCGTCCATGAGGAGCAGGCGTGGGCTCGTGAGCAGCGCGCGGCCGATCGCGACGCGCTGCTGCTCGCCGCCGGACAGCGATCCCGGCCGGCGCGGGAGCAGCGCGGCGAGGTCGAGCTCCCCCACCACCGAGTCGAGGCTGACCTTGGTCGCCATACTGCTCGCTCGCCGTCCGGCGTGTCGCTGGGCGAAGCGCAGGTTCCCCTCCACCGTGAGGTGCGTGAACAAACGCCCGTCCTGGAACACATACCCGACGCCGCGTTTGTGCGCCGGCACGCGTTCGTCGCCGCGCTGCCAAACGGTGCCTTCGAACTCGACGAGCCCCCGCGCGTGTTCCTCGAGCCCCGCGATCACGCGTAGCAGGCTGGTTTTGCCCGCCGCGCTCGGTCCATACACCGCCGTGATGCCGTCGAGCTCGAGCTCGTGCTTCACCACGAGCTCGAACCCCGCCCGCGCCACCGCGACGTCCAGAACGAGGCTACCCATAAACTTCCTTATTCACGGGCGCACGACCGAAGGCACGCGCCGGTTCAGCGCGTACACGCAAACGAGCACGACGAACGAGAACCCGAGGAGCCCGGCCGCGAGCACATGCGCCTGCGCATACTCGAGCGTCTCGACGTGCTCGTACACCGCGATCGAGATCACCTTCGTGCGTCCCGGAATATTGCCTCCGACCATGAGCACGACCCCGAACTCGCCGAGCGTGTGCGCGAAGCTCAGCACGAGGGCGGAGACGTAACCGCGCAGCGCCGCCGGCGACGCGACGCGCAGGAAGGCTTCGAACGGCGTCGCGCCGAGCGTCGCAGCGGCCTCGAGCGGCTCGCGGCCGACGCCCTCGAACGCCGTTTGCAACGGCTGGACGGCGAACGGGAACGAGTAGATCACCGACGCGACGACGAGGCCCGCGAACGAGAACGTCAGCGTCGAATTAGTGACCGTCGCCCAGAAGTGGCCGATTCCGCCGGCAGGCCCGAGCAGAATCAGCAGATAGAACCCGAGCACGGTCGGCGGGAGCACGAGCGGCAGAGCGACGATCGCCTCGACGATCACGCGCGCTCGGCGCCGCGTGAATGCGAGCCACCAGGCGAGCGGCGTCGCGATCAGCAGCAGCACGATCACGGTGACGGCCGCGAGCTTGAGGCTGAGCCATACGGGTCCGAGCTCGAGTTCCGCCATTTCCGCCGTCCGCCGCGCGTGGCGGGCAATGTAGCCACGCGCCGAAACGGGTTGTCAATTCGACGGGAGCGCGCGACGCGTCGCGCTACGGACGGCAGGCGGCCGGCAGGTACTGAATTGGGACGGTCGGTGCGATGTAGGTGGCCGTGCGGAGCCCGCCCGAGGTCCCCATCGGGCTCAGCCCGGCCGGCGCGTTCGCGAGCCCGCACCGCCAGACGACGCCGAGGTTTCCGGTCTCGTAGGGCGTCACGGTGATGTTGAGACCCGTGATCGCGGCATTCGCCTCGCCGCCGAACGTAATCACGAGCACGCCGCTCTGGACGTCGACGGACTCGACGTACTTGCCGGTCGTGTCGGTCGCGTTCGGGCTCATGCCCGCTTGAAGCCGATCGAGCGGCGCTTCGCCGCGGTTCACGAATGCGTCGGTGACGGCCACCTTGCGCATGGCGGCGATAGCCAGCCCTTCCGCGACCTGGGCGCGGACCGCGTAGTTCTCATAGGCCGGCATCGCGATCGACGCGAGGATGCCGATGATCGCGACGACGATCATCAGCTCGATGAGCGTGAAACCCCGTTGTGCGTTACGTGCGTTCATGTTGCGTTCGCTCTGGCCCGCCCGACGAGCGGGCGTGGCGTTGTCTTGCTCTGTTGCGCCGAATCTCATCGGGCGCGGTGGACGAGTCGTCGTCAGTCGTGATCCGCGTAAACTACGGGGATCTTCTTCCGCTCGGCGTAGCTCGTCGCGAGGTCGAGCGCCGCGTTCACGGTCATCGGCAGACGCATGATGAGCGTCTTGATGCGCTTGACCAGCGGCTTGCCCTCGAGCCGCTTCGCGCTCAACTTCTCGACGACGCGCTCGATCGTGGCGAGGGTCACCGTATCGTCGTCGGGGGCGGCGCACGTGTGGACACGCACGTAGTCCGTCTCGGGACGATGGTAAGTGGGGAGTGCATGGACCACTCTCACTTCCATTCCGCTAACCTCCGCTCGGCCTAAAGTCCTGGGCTGCTAAGCAATGAGCAAGACCCGTGCCAGCTCAGCGGGAGCGCCAAGGTACCGCCATCGGCGAGACCTTATGTCGCGTGGTGCTGACCCGCGACGTCAGTTTTTGCCCCATTCGTCCGATTTACCCCGCTCGTTACGTGAGAGGCGTCCGCCCTCGCCGGGCTCGAGCGACAGCAACGTCGCGTTGCCGCCCACGGCGGCGGTGTTGGTCGTCACGGTCTGCTCGATCGCGAAGCGGGGCAGGTAGCTCGGCCCGCCGGCCTTCGGCCCCGTGCCGGACAGCCCCATGCCGCCGAACGGCTGCACGCCGACTTGCGCGCCGATCATGTTGCGGTTGACGTAGACGTTGCCGACCCGCGCGCGTGCCGCGATCGAAGTCGCGAACGCGTCGATCCGCGTGTGCACTCCGAGAGTAAGGCCGTAACCCGTCTCGTTGATCGCGTCGACGAGCTCGTGCGCGCGCTCGGCGCGGTAGCGCACGACGTGCAGCACCGGCCCGAACACCTCGCGCGTTAGATCTTGAACCCGCTCGAGCTCGATCACCGTCGGCGGCACGAATAATCCGCGCACGTGTCGCTCGTCGAGCCGGCATTGGTGCAGCACACGCCGCGTCTTGATGTACGCGCTGAGTTGCGCGTGCGCGTCCGCGTCGATGACGGGCCCAACGTCCGTCGCGAGCGCGGCGGGGTCGCCGATCACGAGCTCGTCCATCCAGCCGCGCAAGAGCCGCAGCACCTCGTCCGCGGTGTCCTGTTGCAGGCATAGCAGGCGCAGCGCGGAGCAGCGCTGCCCCGCGCTGTTGAAAGCCGACTGCGCGGCGTCGCGCACGACCTGCTCCGGCAGCGCCGAGCTGTCCACGATCATCGCGTTGACGCCGCCGGTCTCGGCGATCAGCGTCGCGAGCGGCCCCTCGCGGCGCGCGAGCGCCCGGTTGATCGCCCGTGCGGTCTCGACCGAGCCCGTGAACACGACGCCCGCGACGCGTGGATCCGGGAGCAGCGCGTCGCCGAGCGTGCGGCCGTCGCCGGGGAGAAAGTGCAGGGCGCCTGCGGGCACGCCGGCCTCTTCGAGTAACCGCACGGCGAGCGCGGCGACGAGCGAGCCTTGCTCGGCCGGCTTCGCGATCGCTGCGTTGCCCGCCGCAAGCGCGGCCCCGATCTGGCCGGTGAAAATCGCGAGCGGAAAATTCCACGGGCTGATGCACACGAAGACACCACGGCCGACGAGTCGAAGCTCGTTCTGCTCGCCCGTCGGTCCTGGCAGCCGCAACGGCGACGCGAACAGCTCCTCGCACTGCGCGGCGTAGTAACGCAGCAGATCGACGGCCTCGCGAACCTCCGCGAGGCTGTCCACGATGGTTCGGCCGGTCTCCGCGACGCAGCGTGCGACGAGCTCCGCGGTCGCGCGCTCGTAGAGGTCGGCCGCCGCGCGCAGGCATTCCGCGCGCCGGGCCGGCGGCACCGCGCTCCACTCGGGCTGAAAAGCGCTCGCCGCGTCGAGCGCCGCGCGCGCGGCCGCGCCGTCGGCCCAGCCGACGGTGCCGACCACGCGCGTTTGATCCGCCGGGCTCCGGCTCGCGCGCGGCGCGCCGGGTCGGTCCAGGCCGCCGATGCGCGGCTCCGCGCGCCAGGCGCCGGGCTCCGTCGCCGCGAGGTCGGCGCGCAGACGAGCGAGCTCGCGCCCGTCCGCGAGGTTCAAGCCGCGCGAGTTGCGGCGCCGCGGCGCGAACAGGTCGCGCGGCAGCGCGATCCGCGGATGCGTCACGGCGTCGAGACGGCGCGTGACCTCGACCGGGTCCTCGACGATCGCCTCGGCCGGCGAGTCCGCGTGCACGAGGCGGTTCACGAACGACGTGTTCGCGCCGTTCTCGAGCAGCCGCCGGACGAGATAGGGCAGCAGGTGCTCGTGGCTGCCGACCGGCGCGTAGACGCGGCAGCGCCTCTCGACGCCCGGCCGCGCGAGCAGCGCGGCGTAGAGCTCCTCCCCCATGCCGTGCAAGCGCTGGAACTCGAAAGGGCGGCCCGCGCCGACCTCGAGAAGCCACGCGACCGTGTGCGCGTTGTGAGTCGCGAACTGCGGCAACAAATGCTCGTGCTCGAGCAGCAGGTCGCGCGCGCACGCGAGGTAGGAGACGTCCGTGCTCGTCTTGCGCGTGAACACGGGATAGCCGTCGAGGCCGAGCTCTTGTGCACGCTTGATCTCCGTGTCCCAGTACGCGCCCTTGACGAGCCGGACCGGAATTCGCCGCCCGGCGCCGCGCGCGAGCGCGGCGAGCCAGCGCAGCACGTGCGGCGCGCGCTTCTGGTAGGCCTGCACGGCGAGCCCGAGCCCGTCGTAACCGGCGACCTCCGGGGCCCGAAACACGCGCTCGAAGATCGCGAGCGAAAGCTCGAGCCGATCGGCTTCCTCGGCGTCGACCGTCAGCGCGACGCCGGCCGCACGCGCGGCGTGGGCGAGCTCGAGCAGGCCCGCCGCGATCGAGTCGAGCGCACGCGGCGCTTGTGCGCGCTCGTAACGCGGCTCAAGCGCCGACAGCTTGACCGAGATGCTCGCCGAGAATCCGGTGTCGCGCGCGCTGCCCATGGCCGCGATCGCGGCGCGATAGGCCGCGAGGTAGCGCGTGGCGTCGGCGCGCGTGAGCGCGGCTTCGCCGAGCATGTCGAACGAGTAGTCGTATTCCGGCGAGCGCTCCGCGCGCCGCAGCGCGGCTTCGATCGTCTCGCCCATGACGAACTGAGCCCCGAGGATCTTCATCGCCTGGCGCAGCGCGGCGCGGACGATCGGCTCGCCGAGTCGTTCGACGAGGCGCGCGACGAACGTGCCCGCATCTTCCGTGACGTCGGCCGGGCGCACGACGCGCCCGGTCAGCAGCAGCGCCCAGGTAGACGCGTTCACGAACAGCGACTCGCTCGCGCCGAGGTGCGCGTGCCAATCCGCACCGCCGAGCTTGTCGGCGATCAGCCTGTCGGCGGTCGTCGCGTCGGGAATCCGGAGCAGCGCCTCCGCGAGGCACATGAGCACGATGCCCTCGCGCGAGGACAGGTCGTACTCGCCGAGCAGCGCGTCGACGCCGCTCGCGTCGCGTTGGCGCGCGCGGATCGCGGCGACGAGCTCGCGCGCGCTCTCGCTGACGCGCGCCGCGCGCTCATCGTCGAGCGTCGCGCGCTCCGCGAGCGCGCGCACCGTCGCCGCTTCGTCCGCGAGATAGTACGCCGCGATCCCGGCGTCGAGCTCCGCGAGCGGCGGATGCTCGTCGTCGTACAGCCAGCGCTCGCGAGCGACTTCCGACATGTTCCGTAGTGTAGTGCGCGGCACCGCGCGCGCCAGCGGGCGGTAACGCTCGATCCTCAGCGTGGGAACACATCGGCGGGCGGATAGCGCATCACGACGACGCGGTAACGCTCCGCGAGGGCAGCGAAGTAGCCGGCCGGCTCGCGGTCGAACGTGAGAATCGTCGGCCCTGCACCGAGGACGGTGTACGGACTGACCACTTGACTGTTTGCGCAGTCCTTGGGCCACTCGGCAAAGGCCGCAGCGGCGGCGGACCCGAGCAGACGGCACGCGCTCCGTCGATTTATTTCGACCTCAGGGCTCGGCGACCTGTGGTGTCAGCCGTCCGACGTGGCGACTCGATCATCCCCGCGGGTGCCGCCGGGCCTTGTCACTCGGCGACCTTGACGCTCACTATCGTATCGCCCTGCGCGATGGCATCGACCACGTCGTGACCGCCGACCACCTTGCCGAATACCGTGTGCTTGCCGTTCAGATGCGGCGTCGCGGCATGGGTGATGAAGAACTGACTGCCATTCGTGTTCGGACCCGCGTTCGCCATCGAGATGACGCAGCGCTCATGCTTCAGCGGATTCCCCTTGCATTCGTCGGCGAATCGATACCCCGGGCCGCCGCGACCCGTACCGGTCGGGTCGCCGCTCTGAATCATGAAATCCGCGATGACGCGATGGAACGTGACGCCGTCGTAGAAGCCCTGTCCCGTCAGGAAAACGAAATTGTTCACGGTCAGCGGGGCGTGTTGCGGATAAAGCTCGAGCTCGATCGTGCCGCGATTCGTAGCGATCGATACTGTGTAATTCCTCGCCACGTCGATGTCCATCTTCGGGGCCGCGTCCCATTGTTTCTTTGCCATCTCGGATCTCCTCGCGATCGGATGAGAGTCTGCTAGGAGCCGCGGACGCGCCAGCGCAGGCGTGTCTTCGGGCCCTTCGTTGTGATCTGGATCTCAGTCTGGAACACCGTTCCATTCTAGGTCCGCACCTCCGCTGCTAGGATACCGACGAAGGTGTGGCAAGGACCGCCTAATGACACCCGAGCGATTCGCCAAGCTCCAACGCGCCCTCGACCGCCGTCAACCCGACCTCACGGTGTTCATGGACTCCGTGAACAAGGCGCAGAACTTTGCCGCGATCATCCGCACCGCGGACGCCGTGGGCATCCAGCGGTTGCATGCAATCGCGGAAAGCGACGCGATGCGCCGCCATCACGCGATCGCGGGCGGCCCAAAGCGCTGGGTCGGGATCACGCTGCACCGCTCGACGCGCGCTGCGCTCTCGACGCTCCGCGCCGAGGGCTGGCAGCTCGTGGCCGCGCACGTCGGCCCCGAGACCCGCGACTATCGCGAAGTGGATTACACGGCGAAGGTGGCGCTCATGGTCGGGGCGGAGCTCGTTGGGTTGAGTGACGCGGCCGTGGCTGCGGCAGATCACTGCGTCGCGGTTCCGATGCACGGGCTCGGCACGTCGCTGAACGTTTCGGTCGCGGTCGGCGTCATCTTGCTCGAGGCCGAGCGGCAGCGGCTCAAGGCGGGGTTCTATGAACGCTCGCGGCTCACGCCCGAGGAACGCGAGCGGACGCTGTTCGAGTGGTCGTATCCCGAGATCGCGGAACGCTGCCGGCAGCTCGGCCACCCTTACCCCGCGCTCACTGCCGACGGCAGGCTGGCGGCGAATCCCTTGCTCGACGTTTCGGTGTCGACGGTCACGGACGAATGACGCGGCCCATTTGCTGCCGTTCCCGTCGGTGCCGCGCGCCACGCGCAGCTCCGGAAACACCGCGCGCTGCTCCGTAGCGGCAAGAGAGAGAAGGAGCGAGCCGCGCGCGAGTTCAGATCGACGTGCCGGCGCGGCCGATCATCGTGAGGAATTCCGCGCGCGTGCGCGGATCCGAGCGGAAGTGCCCGAGCAGCTGGCTCGTGATCATCGACACGCCGTGCTTATGGATGCCGCGCGTCGTCATGCACTGGTGCGTGCCTTCGACGACGACGCCCACGCCGCGCGGTCTCAGCACGTCCTGGATGCAGTGCGCGATTTGCGCCGTCAGCGACTCCTGCACTTGGAGCCGGCGCGCGAACGTCTCGACGACGCGCGCGAGCTTGCTGATGCCGACGACTTTCCGATCGGGCAGGTAGCCGATGTGCACGCGCCCGATGATCGGCGCCATGTGATGCTCGCAATGCGACTCGAAGCTGATGTCACGCAGCACGATCATCTCGTCGTAGCCGTCGACCTCCTTGAACGTGCGCCGCAGGTAGTCGACGGGATCGTCGCGATAGCCGCTGTACCAGTCCTCGTACGCGCGCACGACGCGCGACGGTGTGCCGACGAGCCCCTCGCGGTCTGGGTCGTCGCCGATCCAGCGCAGCAGCGTGCGGACCGCGAGCTCGGCTTCCTCGCGGCTCGGTTTACCGCGCGCTTTCTTGACGTCGAGCGACTTCGTCTTGTTCTTGCGCGGACTCATGAGTTGCAACCTCGGCGGACGCGGCGCCCGGATCGGGGCTCGGCAGTCTACGGCGCGCTAGAGGGGTGGTGCAACGGACGGGTCGCGCTGGCATATTGAGCCGCCGTTTTTCGAGTCGTGTCGAGTCATGAGCGTTCGCCATTTGATCCAGAGCTTCGACGCGTGGCGCGCCGCCGCCGCGCCGCTCGTGCTCGCGACCGTCTACGAGACGCTCGGCTCGACATACAGCAAGGCCGGTCACCGGATCCTGATCGCGGCGAACGGCGACTACCGCGGGCTCGTGAGCGGCGGCTGCCTAGAGGGCGATCTCGCGGAGCGCGCGCGCGGGGCGCTCGCCGCGGATCGGCCCGCCGCCGTGACCTACGACTTGCGCGACGCGGCCGACGAGATCTTCGGCCTAGGGGTCGGCTGCAACGGCCTGCTCCGCGTGTTCCTGCAACCGCTTCAGCCGGCGCGCGGCTACGAGCCATTCGCCGCGATCGCGGCGATGCTCGTCGGCCGCGAGCGCGCGGCGCTCGCGACGGTGATCGAGAGCTCGGATCCCACGCGGCCGGCCGGGGCAACGGTGCTCTGCACGCGCGCGGCGCAGCATGCGTTCGGCGTCGACGGGTTAGCGGCCGCGCGGCTCGCCGGACGTGCGCGAGGGACGCTCGCGACCGGCGCCCCGGCGCTCGCGGAGGACGCCGGCGCGACCGTGCTCTACGCGCCGCTCAAACCGATTCCGCGCCTGCTGGTGCTCGGCGCCGGTCTCGACGCGGTGCCGCTCGTCGCGATGGCCGCGGAGCTCGGTTGGTTCGTCACGGTCGCCGATCACCGGCCGGCTTACCTCGAGCGCGGCGGGTTCGCGCGCGCCGAGCGCGCGCTGCTCGTCGAGCCGGGCGCGGTCTCGCGCGCGCTCACGCTCGCGGATTTCGACGCGATCGTCGTGATGAGCCATCACCTCGCGACCGATCGCAAGTACCTCGCGGAGCTCGCGGCGGTCGACACTCGCTATCTCGGCGTGCTCGGACCGCGCGCGCGGCGCACGCGGCTGCTCGCGGATCTCGCGGCGGAGGCGCCGGAGCTGAGCTCGCGGCTGCGGGGGCCGGTCGGCATCGACATCGGCGCGGATTCGCCCGAGTCGATCGCGCTGTCGATCGTCGCGGACCTGCAGGCGACGCTGAGCGGAGTGAAGCCTCAGTAGCTCGTGCCGCGGCGGCTGTCGTCGTACATCTTGATGAGGAACGAGCGGATCGCGGGCTCGGCTTCCTGCTCGCCCATGAGCCGCTGCTCGACGATGACTTTCGCGATGTCCTTGAGCGAGCGCTTGCCGTCGATCAGCGACATGATGAACGCGTGGATCTGCGTCGATAGCGCCTGGACGCGAAACGACTCGAGCACCGGCACGGGATCGGCGCCGCGCACGAGCCAATCGGGCAGCGCCTCGTGGCGCGGGATCTTCTTGACGTCCTCGGCCTTGTCCGCGCGCCACGCGACAACGCGCTCGCGGCGGCCGTGGCGGCTCGCGGGCGAGCATAGATAAGGAATCTCGTGCTCCGCGACGCTCGGCGCCGCGAAGCCCGAGTCCTCGATCGCGGCCGCGCATTCGTCGACTCCGTAGCGGGCGGCCGCATCCGGGACGTGGAAGCTCAACGAGCCGAAGTTCAGCCAACGGCCGCCCGCTGCGAGCAACGCGTTGATCCGCGCGCACAGAACCTCGAACCGCTCGGGCAAAATGTCGACGAGCCAGGGCGTGATCACGGTGTCGAACGCGCCGCGTGCGAACGGCGGCCGATGCGCGTCCGCGAGCACGCAATGGAAGCCGGCTCGGGCGGGTGCCGGCGCCGCCAGCTCGCGCAGCACCGCGACGTCGGCCGCGCCGCGCGGCGCGATCGGGAACTCGTAGAGCTCGACGCGCTCCCCGCGCGCGACTCGCTGCGCGATCAGCATGAGCAGCGGATTGAAGTCGAGCGCGACGGTCGAGGCCGGCGCCCAGTGCATGTGCGCGTCGTACGCGAGCCGGGCGGAGCCCGCGCCGAGGACGAGCACGCGGCCGGCGGTTGCGCCGGCGAGCGCGGCCGTCACTATGCGCAGCGACGCATCGTTCTCCTCGTCGCCCCAAGCCCAATCTCGGTGCACGTTCGGGTAGTAGGTCGTGAGACCTTGATCGGTGGGCAGGCGCGTGCGCAGCGCGAGGTGCGTTTCGACGTTCGCGCCGTAGCTCTCGAGCCCGAGGGGCGCGAGCAGCGCGCCGAGCCGCCGGCCGTGATCCTCGATCGAGCGCGCGAGCAGCTCCAAGCGCGCGCGCGTCTGCACGCGCAAGTCGTTGCGCTCCAGCGCCTTGCTGAGCTCCTGTCTCTCGCGTTCGACGCGCTGCAGCGAGTAGTGGAGGCGCCCGCGCCACTCGCCGAGCGCCGCGTTCGGTTCCGCGAACAGCCACGGGATCGAGGCGAGGCTCGGGAACTCGACGCGGCATCCCGTGCAACGAAAGCCGTCGCCGTGAGCGGCGAGCGCCTGGTCGCACCGCGGGCACGCAAGGCGCTCGACGAGATCGGTCGGACTGTTCATCGCTCGGGGTTCGGGTCGCGGCTCAAGGACGGCGGTATCCGGGCATCGTCGCCGCCGCGTTAGACGCGAGCCCGTGCACGCGTCACGTTATGTGAAGGGCTCGATTCCGCGCAAGCGAAAGAAAAGAGACGGTTACCCGGCCGTCCTTGGCCGAGTAACCGTCGATGAGAGCACCGCTCAGGGTATAAGCGTGACTCCGAGTGAACGTTAGACCGGGCTCGTGATGACGCCGTTGCAGATCGGCGCGAGCGCCGTGAGCCGGTCGATGTTCTGCGTGTTGCCCAAGCCGTTGGTCGGGAACTTGCCGCCGAACTGACCTTGCTCGCCGTGCAGCGCCATGTAGTTGAGCAGCACCTGCTCGACGAGCAGGTTCACGTTGTTCGCGCCCGGCGTGCCCGTGCGCACCACGTTGCCGTCGGCGCTGAACGCGCCGAGCTGCTGGTGCTGCGCCGCGCTAAGGCCGTCGGAGCCCGTGAAGATCGTCGGCCGGTGGCCCGGGTTGTAGACAAGGAAGAACGGTGACGCCGTGTCCTGGTTGTCGCTCGTCCACTGACCCTTGTCGCGGCCGAACCGCGGGTCGGTGTCGATCATGCCGTTGCTCGACAGCGAGCCGTCGCTGAACACGTACATCATCAGCGGCACGCCCTTGCGGGCGGCGAACTCGAGGACCGCGCCCATGCACTTGCCCGCGCGCTCGTCCTTCTCTTCACCTTCCCGGCGCATGCCGCCGTGGTAGTCGTAGCCGCCCATCGTGATGCAGCCGGCGCCCGCGAAGCCTTCGACCACGAGCTTCATGATCGAGGCGGTCTTGCGGAACTCGCTCTGGTCGCTGCCACCGCTGTTCCACTCCGCGTCGGTGAAGATGCCGGTCGGGCCGACGATCAGAGGATCCTTGCCCGGGTCGAGCTGAACCGTGCCGAACCGGTCGGCGACGTCGGCGGCCTTCAGGTAGCCGCAATCGACGAGATCCTTGACGATCGCGTCGGCGGACGGCAGCAAGCCCGTGGTGACGTTGTTGTCCATCTTCGTGGCGCTGATCCGGTAGATCGACTCGAGGACCGCGGTCGCGTCCGAGGCGCTCAGCAGGCCGACGAGCTGACCGGTGTCGACGAGGCCGACGACGTCGCTCGGTTGGCTGACTTTGGTCGGCTGATACTTCGGGTTGACCATCATCAGCGGCGCCATCGAGTTGCCGCCCGAGACGGAGTTGGACGAGCCACAGAGCGTGAGCACCGAGCCGTCCGCGCCGGCCTTCTGGATGCCGTACAGCGGGTTGTGCGGGTTGTTGCTCGTGTCGTTCTCCGAACGCGCCGGTATCACCGCACCGTTGACGCCCGCCATCGTCGACGCGCTCATGCGCGACTGCATGCCGCGCAGATACGCGCTGTCGGCGTGGAACGCGAGCCCGAGTTGCGTGTTGGTGTGATCGCCGTTGCTGCCGGGCAGCGCGGTGGTCTCGGCGACGCCGGGGATCATCG
>Ga0307497_10000055_pt1 | contig 22098 bp, 23 predicted proteins | sample 10_S_MG_FD_201366 | JGI IMG/M metagenome (GOLD analysis project Ga0307497, IMG submission 201366) | Soil microbial communities from Populus trichocarpa stands in riparian zone in the Pacific Northwest, United States - 10_S | ecosystem: Environmental > Terrestrial > Soil > Riparian zone > Trees...
TTTCGCCGATCTCGAGCGGCGGCTCGACGCGGTTCAGGGCGGGTCGTTCGAGGCGCGCGGCGTGCTGCTGCGCTCGGAAGCCGAGTACTACCTCGCGGTCGCGAACACCGAGCTCACGCTCGGCCGCAACTGGGAGAACGCGATCACCGCTCTCGAGCTCGCGGACGGCCGGCTCGCGGAGCTCGGCTCCCCCGAGCTCGCGCCCGTGCGCGAGGCGATCGCGAGCGAGCTGATCGCGCTGCGCGGCGTACGCCTGCCCGACGTCGAAGGATTGCTGTTCAGCCTCGGCCGGCTCGCGGCGCGCGTGCCCGACCTGCCGATGCGCGCGGACGCTCCCGCCGCGCGAGCCGCGACGGCCGCGGCAAACGCGGAGCCCGGGCTCGGCCGGCTCTGGGTCGCGATCAAGAACATGCTGCTCGGCCTCGTCCGCGTCGAGCGCCGCGACGAGCCGGTCGCGCATGCGTTGTCCCAGGCCGAGCGTGAGCTCGGCCGGCGTGAGCTCGAGATCGAGCTCGAGGTCGCGCGCACGGCCGCGCTGCGCGGCGAGCAGCAAGCGCTGCGGAGCGCGCTCGATAGCGCGATCGCGCTGCTCCAGCGCGACTTCGACGCGGAGTCCGGCGAGGTCGAAGGCGCGCTCGCGCTGCTGCGCGAAATGCGCGGGCTCGACGTGAACCCGCAGCGGCCAGACATCAGCGGCTCGCTCGTCAGGCTCCGCGAGCTCGCGGCGAAGGGCCGTTAGATGCGCCTCGGCGTCTGGGCGCTGCTCGCGCTCCTGGTCGGCACGTTCGTCGCGCACTTCGTGCTCGAGGACCGCGGCTACGCGCTGATCACGTTCCGCGGCTACGTCGTCGAGATGTCGGTGCCCGGCCTCGTGCTCACGCTCGTCGCGCTGTACTTCGCCGTGCGCGGGATCGCCGCACTCGCGAGGCTGCCGCGCTCGCTGCGCGCAACTGCCGCCGAGCGCCGCGCGCGGCGCGGTGGCGAGGACTTGGGCGCTGGGCTCCGGCACTTGCTCGAAGGCGACTTGGCTCGGGCCGAGCGCTTGCTCACGCGCGGCGGCGGTGTCGACGACGCGCCGTTCGTGAGCTATCTGCTCGCCGCGCGCGCCGCGCAGGCACAGGGCGCGCGCGAGCGGCGCGACGAATGGCTCGCGCTCGCGTACGACGCGGGCGCGGACTCGCAGCCGGCCGCCTTGCTCGCGCGCGCGGAGCTCGAGCTCGACGCGGGCGAGCTCGACGCGGCGCAGTCGACGCTCGAGCGGCTCGAGCAGCTCAAGCCCGATCATTCGGGCGCCGTCGGCTTGCTCGCGCGCGTCTACCGCGCCAAGCACGACGGGCCCGCGCTTCGCGCGCTCCTGCCGCGGCTCGCGCGCGCGCATCTGCCCGCCGCGGAGCGCGACGGGCTCGCGGCCGACGCGTTGCGAATGGAGCTCGCGAGCCCGGACTTGGGCGACGAGGGTCTCGACGAGGTCTGGGGCGAGCTCGCGAAGGACCTGCGCGCGTCGCCGCCGCTCGTCGCGCTGCGCGCGCGCGCGCTCGATCGCCTCGCGCGCGGCCACGAAGCCGAGCGCGAGCTGCGCGCGGCGTTGAAGAAGGAGTGGCGTCCCGAGCTCGTGCTCGCGTACGGCGAGTTGCGTGGCGCCGACGCGGCAAAGCAGCTCAAGCAAGCCGAGACCTGGTTGAAATCCTATCCGGAGGACGCCGCGCTGCTGCTGACGGCCGCGCGCCTCTGCCTCGCGACCGAGCTTTGGGGCAAGGCCCGGAGCTACCTCGAGTCGAGCCTGGCGCTCGCCCCGACACCCGAGTCGTACGCCCTGTACGGCAGGCTCCTCACGGAGCTCAACGAACCGGATCGAGCTGCCCTCGCGTTCCGCAATGGTCTGGCGCTCGCGAGCCCACCCGCGGCCGAAGCGTTGGCACGCGACGCTCCGCAACTCGCGCCATCCGCCGCCGCGTCGCTGCGCTGACGCGGCGGCGCGCGACGACACGGGACGTTACGAAGCCTTCGGCTGCGAGCGCTTCGAGTCGAGCCACTCGATCAGCGGATCCCACTGCTCCCAGTCGGGCCACGCGAGGTACGGCGGCAGCTCGTGGATGCCGAGCCCGCGCTGATACGCGCGGATGTAGTTCTGCGCCTCGCGGAAGCTCGTCACGTACGGCACCTTGAGCCGCGATAACGCGCCGTCGAGCTCCTCGAAGATCAGGGTGTTCTCCTTGACGCGGTTCGCGACGAGCGCGGCCTTCGCCTTCTTGTCGGCGACCCTCGCGGTCTCGAGCAGCTCGGCGACGAAACGCTCGGCGGCCTTGATGTCGATCGGCGACGGCAGCACCGGCACGATGATCGTCTCGGCGCGACGCACGAGCTCGGTGAGGTGCTTGCCGTGGGACCCCGCGGGCGAGTCGATCACGAGGTACTCGGTGTTGCGCGGCACGTGCGTGAGCCCGCTCTCGAACGCGCGCACCGCGATGATCGGCGCGTATTCCGCGGGCCGCTGCTCGAGCCACGTGAGCGCCGAAGCCTGGGGGTCGAAATCGGCGAGCGCGGTCGCATATCCCTCCGACGCAAAATACGCCGCGAGGCTCGTCGCGATCGTGCTCTTGCCGCAGCCGCCTTTCGCGTTGGTGACCAGGATGTGGCGCATGGACTCTCCGAAGCTCAGAAGTGATTCGTTTTTTGGTTGTTGGTGACGGCGAATACCGCGGCCGCTAAGTTAGCCAGGCTTATGACAAATGTCCAATCACGGCGCGAGTTGCGGGCAAATCGATTAGACTCGCGCGCTGCCTCGATGAAGCTCAAATTCGTCAAGATGAACGGCCTCGGCAACGACTTCATGGTCGTCGAGTGGCCTAACGGTCGGCCCCCGCCCGACGCGGCGCTCGTGCGCCGCTGGGGAGACCGGCGGCTCGGCGTCGGCTTCGACCAGCTGCTCGTGCTCGACGCGGACCGCCTCGCGCGCGGCGGCGTGCGCTATCGCATCTACAACGCCGACGGCGGCGAGGTCGAGCAGTGCGGCAACGGCGTCCGCTGCCTCGCGAGCCTGCTCGCGCCGCGCTTGGGAAGCGAGCTCACGCTCGTCGGCCCCGCCGGCAGCACGTTCGCCAAGGTCGTGTCCGCGGAGCGCGTGAGCGTCGATCTCGGCGAGCCGCGGTTCGAGCCGTCGGCGCTGCCGTTCACGGCCCCCGAGCGGCGCGAGCGCTACCGGCTCGAGCTGCCGACGGAGAGCGTCGAGTTCGGCGCGGTGTCGATGGGCAATCCGCACATCGTCATTCCGGTGGACTCGGTGGAACGCGCGCCGGTCGGTATACTGGGGCCCGTGCTCGAAAAGCACCCGAGCTTCCCGCAGCGAACGAACGTCGGCTTCATGCAGCGTGTCGACGATCGCCACATCAGGCTGCGCGTGTTCGAGCGCGGCGTCGGCGAAACGCTCGCGTGCGGCACCGGGGCCGCGGCCGCGGTTGCGGTCGGACATCTCTGGGGGGAGCTCGCAGACAACGTCGAAGTGAGTCTCCCGGGCGGGATACTCGAAGTGAGCTGGCGTGGACCCGGCTCGACGCTGTGGCAAACTGGGCCGACGAGCGCGGTGTACGAGGGACAAATCGACCTATGAGCCAACAGAAGAGCGGGGCTGCAATCGGCACGACGCAGGGCGACGATTTTCCGGAGAGCGCGATCGCCGATTACCTGAAAAGCCACCCCGATTTCTTCGAACGCCATCCTCTCATTCTTCTCAGCATCAAGCTCCCGCACCGTACCGGCGGCTCCGCGGTTTCGCTCGTCGAGCGCCAGGTGTCGATGCTGCGCCAGCGCAACGCGCAGCTCGAGCGCCAGTTCAAAGATCTCGTCGCGGTCGCGAAGACCAACGACGCGCTCGTCGAAAAGATTCACCAGCTCGGCTTGAAGCTCATGCGAGCGCGCGATTTGCCCGCGCGGCTCGAGCGGCTCGAGACCGGCTTGCGCGAGGACTTCGGCGCCGAGCGCGCCGTGCTCGTGCTGTTCCGCGACAAGGCACCGGCCGCGGCGATCCGCGAGGGTTTCGTGCGGCGGCTCGCCGCCGATGACGCCGAGGTCAAGCCGTTCGCCGCGTTCCTGCGCGCGGCGAAGCCGCGCTGCGGCCCGCTACGCGACCGGCAGAAGCTCGTCTTCGAGCGCGACGCCGACACCGTGAGCTCGGCCGCGCTCGTCCCGCTCGGCACGGACGCGAGCTTGGGATTCTTGATCATCGGCAGCCGCGATCCGGACCACTTCCATCCGGGCAAGCGAATGGATTTCCTGGCGCGGCTCGGCGAGCTCCTGGCCGTCGCGCTCGTCGACGAGCAAGCGCCGCGTGTTTCATAAAGAGCTCGCCGACTTCCTGCAGCGCTTGAAAGGCGAGCGGCGGCTGTCGCCGCACACGGTCATGGCGTACCAACGAGATCTCAACGCGCTGCTCGGCTTCTGCGAGCGCGAAAAGATCGATTCGTTCGCGGCGCTCGACTCATATCAAGTGCGCCGCTTCGCGGCCGAGAGCCACCGGCGTGGCGCGAACGCGCGCAGCGTCGCGCGGCGATTGTCCGCGGTGCGCACGTTCTTGAACTTTCTCGTCGAGACCGGCGAGCTGAAGTCGAACGCGGCGGTGCACGTGCAGGCGCCGAAGCCGTCGCGGCGCTTGCCCGCGACCCTCGACGCGGACCAGGTCGCGAGCCTTCTCGCGATTGGGGGCGATGAGCCGCTCGCGGTTCGCGACCGCGCGATCCTCGAGCTCTTCTACTCCTCGGGCCTGCGGCTCGCGGAGCTCGTGAGCCTGAATCTCGGCGACGTCGACGCGGACGACCGCACCGTACGCGTCACGGGCAAGGGCTCGAAGACGCGGATCGTGCCGGTCGGCCGGCACGCGCTCGACGCGCTCGCGGCCTGGCTCCGAGTGCGGCCGGAGCTCGCGCCGCACGGCGAAGTTGCGCTGTTCGTGAGCCGCAATAGGCGGCGGATCAGCCACCGCGCGGTGCAGGAGCGCGTGAACCACTGGGCGCGCCGCCAGGGAGCGGTCACGGGCGTGCACCCGCACATGCTGCGGCATTCGTTCGCGACGCACGTGCTCGAGTCGAGCGGCGACTTGCGCGCCGTCCAGGAGATGCTCGGCCACGCGAGCCTGTCGACGACCCAGGTCTACACTCATCTCGACTTCCAACACCTCGCGCACGTCTACGACCAGGCGCATCCGCGCGCGAAGAAACGCCCGGACTGATCGAGCGTGCGTCGCGCGCGCGCTTTCTCCGCCGCTCCGATGTCGAGCCACTCATGACGACCCCCACCTTCCACGGCACCACGATCGTCTGCGTGCGGCGCGACGGCCGTGTCGCGCTCGGCGGCGACGGCCAGGTCACGCTCGGCGCTCAAGTCATGAAGGGCAATGCGCGCAAGGTGCGGCGCCTCCACGAGGGCAAGGTGCTCGCGGGCTTCGCGGGCGGAACCGCCGACGCGTTCACGCTGTTCGAGCACTTCGAGGCGAAGCTCCAGAAGCACGGGAACCTCACGCGTGCCGCTGTCGAGCTCGCGAAGGACTGGCGCACGGACCGGATGCTGCGCCGGCTCGAGGCGCTCTTGATCGTCGCGGACAAGAGCCAATCGCTCCTGATCTCCGGCACCGGCGACGTGATCGAGCCCGAGCACGAGCTGCTCGCGATCGGCTCCGGCGGCGCCTACGCCCTGGCCGCGGCCCGCGCGCTGCTCGACGAGACGAAGCTCGACGCGCGCTCGATCGTCCACAAGGCTCTGACGATCGCGGCGGACATCTGCATCTACACGAACCGCGAGATCACGATCGAAGAGCTCTGACGCCATGTCGATGACGCCGCGCGAGATCGTCGAGGAGCTCGACAAGCACATCATCGGCCAGGCCGACGCGAAGCGCGCGGTCGCGATCGCGCTGCGCAACCGCTGGCGGCGCGCGCAGATCGCCGAGCCGTTGCGCGCCGAGATCACGCCGAAGAACATCCTGATGATCGGCCCGACCGGCGTCGGTAAGACCGAGATCGCGCGCAGGCTCGCGAAGCTCGCGAGCGCGCCGTTCATCAAAGTGGAGGCGACGAAGTTCACCGAGGTCGGCTACGTCGGCCGCGACGTCGACTCGATCGTCCGCGACCTCGTCGACATGGCCGTGAAGATGGAGCGCGAGAGTGCGATGACGCGTGTCGCGGACCGCGCGGTTGACGCGGCCGAGGAGCGGCTACTCGACGCGCTGTTGCCGGGCACTGGCGCGCCCGCTGGCAGCATCGGCTTCCATACGGCGGCGCCCGCCCCGGGCGGCGAGGTCCGCGACACGCGCCAGCGCTTCCGCAAGATGCTCCGCGAGCACGCGCTCGACGACCGCGAGGTCGAGCTCGAGGTCCAGGCGTCGCCGGTCGGCGTCGAGATCATGGCGCCGCCGGGCATGGAGGACATGACGAACCAGCTGCAAGGCATGTTCCAGAACCTCTCGCAAGGCCGTACGCGCCGCCGCAAGCTCCGGGTCAAGGACGCGCTCGATCTGCTCAAAGAAGAAGAGGCCGCGAAGCTCATCAACCAAGAGGACGTGAAGCTGCTCGCGGTGCGCGCGGTCGAGGAGAACGGGATCGTGTTCATCGACGAGATCGACAAGATCGCCCGCCGCGCGGAAATGCACGGCGCCGACGTGTCGCGCGAAGGCGTGCAGCGCGACCTCTTGCCGCTCGTCGAGGGCTGCACGGTCAGCACGCGCTACGGGATGGTCCGCACGGACCACGTGCTGTTCATCGCGTCCGGCGCGTTCAGCGTCGTGAAGCCGTCGGACCTGATTCCGGAGCTCCAGGGCCGCTTCCCTATTCGGGTCGAGCTCGATGCACTAGGCATCGACGACTTCGTCCGGATCCTGACCGAGCCGTACGCGTCGCTGACGGAGCAATACCGCAGCCTGCTCGCGACCGAGCGCGTGGATCTGAAATTCGAGCCGAGCGGCGTGCGCCGGCTCGCCGAGGTCGCGTACCAGGTCAACGACCGGAGCGAGAACATCGGCGCGCGCCGGCTGCACACCGTGCTCGAGCGGCTGCTCGAGACGGTGTCGTTCGAGGCCGCGGATCGCGGCGGCCAGAACGTCGTCGTCGATGCGGCGTACGTGGACGCGCACTTGGGCGCGCTCGTGCAGAACGAAGACCTGAGCCGCTACATTCTCTAACGCGAAAGATGGCCGAGCTTTCGATCCCGCCGCCGACCGAGATCAAGTACCACAAGCGCTCGCGCGACCTCGAGGTGCGCTTCGACGACGGTCTCACCGGGCGGCTCTCGGCCGAGTACTTGCGCGTGCACTCGCCGTCCGCCGAGGTCAAAGGCCACGCGGCCGGCGAAGGCATCCTCGTGACCGGCAAGGAGAACGTCGGCATCGCGCGGATCGAGCCGATCGGCCGCTACGCCGTGCGGCTCGTGTTCGACGACGGCCACGACACGGGGCTCTACACCTGGGCCGTGCTCTACGAGCTCTGCGCCGAGCGCGAGCGCAAGTGGGCGCGCTACCTCGAGCGGCTCGCGCAAGCGGGCAAGGCTCGGATTGTTCCGGCGCCGCAGTAGGCTCGCTCGCGCCTACCCCCCGGATGAACCCATCCGACTACGCCTGGATCAACCCGTGGCGGATCGCGATCAGCGTGAGCTCGGACTGGTTCACGACGTCGAGCTTCTGCTTGATGTTGTAGAGATGAGTGCCGACCGTCGACGCCGAGATCTTGAGATCGTCGGCGATCTTCTGCACCGTCGCGCCCTGCGCGAGCCGGATGAACACGTCGAACTCGCGCTCCGACAGCCGTTCGACGGGCGACTTCACCGCGCCCTCGATCTCCGCCAGTGCGAGCTTCTGTGCGAGGCTCGCGTCGATGAAGCGCCGGCCCGCGGCGACGACGGCGACGGCCTCGAGCAGCGTCTCGGGCGCGCTGCGCTTCGACAGGAATCCGAGCGCGCCTTCCTGGAGCGCGCGCCGCGCGTGCACCGGATCGTCGTGGGCGGACAGCGCGAGCACGCGCGCTTGAGCGTGCTTCGCGCGAATTCTTTTCAGCGTCTCGAGCCCGCCCATGCCGGGCATCGCGAGGTCGAGCACGAGCACGTCGGGCGCGAGCTCGGCATAGAGCTGGCACGCGGTCTCGCCCGACGCGGCCTCGCCGACGACGGACACCTCGCTCTGCGTCTGGAGCAGCAGCCGAAAGCCGGTGCGCACGACCGCGTGATCGTCGGCGAGCAGCACGCGGATCATGCGGCGCTCCCGAGCGGGATCTCGGCGACGATCTCGACCCCCTGGTCCGCGTTCGCGACTGCGAACGTACCGCCGAGCTGCGCGACGCGCTCGGCGAGACCGCGCAGGCCGAAATGCCCCGCGCGCGACCAATCCTCCGGCAGCCCGACGCCGTCGTCGCGCACGCGCACCGCGATCCGCTTGGCGTCCGCGCTCACTGCGACGTCGACGCGCGACGGTTGTGCGTGGCGCAGCGCGTTGATGAGCCCCTCCTGAACGACGCGGTAGATCGCGAGCGCGACGCTCGGCCCCAAGTCCGCCGGGATCTCATGCCGCACCGCGAGCGCGACCGACGGGAAGCGCCGCTGCCAATCGCGCACGAGATTTTCTAGCGACACGGCGAGGCCGAGCGTGTCGAGTGCGAACGGCGTGAGCCGCGGGATCAGTCCGTGCATGTTGTCGTAGAGGCGCGCGGCCTCGGCCGAGATCAGCTCGGCCGTCTCGCGTGTCGAGGGATCGCGCTCCCCGGCTTGCACTGCGATCGCCTGCGCGAGCGCGCGGATCGCCGTGACGGACTGGCCGAACTCGTCGTGCAGCTCGTGCGCGATCAGGCGCCGCTCTTCCTCGAGCCTCTGGTCGACGATCCGCGCGAGCTCGCGGCGCTCCTCGAGCCTGAGCTCCGCGTCGCGCGCCTTGCGCTCGGCCGACACCTTGTCCTGCACCGCCTGCGCCATCCGGTTGAATGCGGCGCCGATCGACGCGGCCTCGAAGCCCGCGAGCGGCGGCAGGCGGTAGGCGAGATCGCCGCTCTCGAGCCGCTCGAGACCCGCGGCGATCACCGGGAACGGCGCAAGCGCGCGGTCGACGAGCCACAGCGCGAGCCCGTTCACGAGCACGAGCATCGCGCCCGCGACCGCGAGAAGTCGCAGCAGGTCGTCCCATGCATCGAGCACTGCGCGCGAGACCTCCGCTTGGACCGTGAGCCGCGTGCCGCCCGGCAGCGCGAATACGTTGCGCGGTGCCTCCGGCGCGAGCAGCTCCGAGAACCAGGCCGGCGCGGTGCGGCCGGCCTTGTACGTGGACGCCGGCGAGCGGTAGAGCGCTTCGCCCGCGTCGGTCTCGAGCGTGATGTCGTTCGCGCGCACGCGGCCGAGCTCCCCCAAGAACACGAGCACGCGCTCCGCGCCGCCCTCCTGCGAGTAGTTCGCGGCGAGCCGGCCCAGCAGTTGCGATGCGACTCGGTTCGCGGCCGCGATCTCCTCGCGCAGCGACAACCGCGTGCTCCGGATCTCCTCGCCGATCAGCACGACGACGAATGTCGCCGTGAGTCCGGCCACGACGAGGTTCAGGCGCGTCCGAAGCTTCATGGGCCCCGGATGTTAGCAGGGCGTGCGCGGCCGGCGGACTCATGAAAATCTGGAGCCCTATTTAAAGGAGGGCCCGTTCCGGGGCCGCCCGGGCGCGCGGATGATCGCTCCTGGCGGCGCAGTCTCGGCCGCCGTTCTTTGAGCAGAGGACTTAGACCATGAAATGGGAAACTCCGACAGCCGTGGATTTCCGCTTCGGCATGGAAATCACGATGTACGTGTCGAATCGCTGAAAGGCGAACCGGCGCGACCCGCGCAAGCGGGTCGCGCTCTGCCTTGCGAATCCGCGTTCTCGGGTCGGCCGCCGGCGGCGGCTTTCCTCAATGGAACTGCAACTGTCCGAACTGCGCGGGCCTTCGGCGCGGGACGCTGCGCGCGCGCGCGCGCACCCAATCGTCGATCTGCGTGTCGGGCGACGGCTTGTCGTGGGCGCTCGTGAACGCGTCCCCGGATATTCTCGCGCAGCTCGCGGCGCAGCCGCAGCTCCAGCCCGCGCGCAAATTGCGCGATAGCGCGCTCGCCGGCGTCGTGCTCGTCGATGGGCAAATCGATCACACGACGGGGCTCCTGATGCTCCGCGAGTCCGGCCGACCGTGGCGCGTCTGGTGCACGGACGCCGCCTACGCGGACCTCACGACCGGGCATCCGGTGCTCCGCGTGCTCGCTCACTACTCCGGCGTCGAGCGCCGGCGGATCGACCTCGACGGCGAGGAATTCCGCGTCGATGGCGTCGACGGCGTGCGCTGGCGCGCGTGGCCCGTCGCGAGCAAGCCCGCACCGTACTCGCCGCACCGCGAGTCGCCCGAGCGTGGCGACAACGTCGCGCTGACCCTGACCGATGCCGAGAGCGGCCGCTCGGCGCTGTATGCGCCGGGACTAGGCGCGATCGACGACGTGCTCTCGAGCGCAATGCAGTCCGCCGCGTGCGTGCTCGTCGACGGCACCTTCTGGACGGACGACGAGATGATCGCGCTCGGGCTCTCGAAGAAGCGCGCGCGCGAGATCGGCCATCTGCCGCAGAGCGGCGCGGGCGGAATGCTCGAGTGGCTCGCGAAGCTGCCGGCCGCGACGCGCAAGATCCTGATCCACGTGAACAACACGAACCCGATCCTCGACGAGGACTCGCCGCAGCGCGCCGAGCTCACGCACCGCGGCGTCGAGGTCGCGTACGACGGAATGGAGATCATGCTGTGAGCGCAGCGGAATCGACGAGCGGTCGGGACTGGACGCGCGCCGAGTTCGAGGCCGCGCTGCGCGCTCGCGGCAAGCGCTACCACATCCATCACCCGTTCAACGTGATGCTGAACTCGGGCCGCGCCAGCCGTGAGCAGATCCGCGGCTGGGTCGCGAATCGCTTCTACTATCAGATCAGCATTCCGCTCAAGGACGCCGCGATTCTGTCGAACTGCCCGGACCGCGTCGTGCGCAGGAATTGGGTGCAGCGGATTCTCGATCACGACGGCTACGGCGACGATCCGGGCGGAATCGACTCGTGGCTGCGGCTCGCCGAGGCCGTCGGCCTCACGCGCGAGGGTACGGAGAGCCTCGTCGCCGTGCTCCCGGGCGTGCGCTTCGCGGTCGACGCGTATGTGAACTTCGCGCGCCGCGCGCCGTGGCAAGAGGCGGTCTGCTCGTCGCTCACGGAGCTCTTCGCGCCGGAGATCCACAAGCAGCGGCTCGCGAGCTGGCCCGAGCACTATCCGTGGATCGACCGCGCGGGCCTGCATTATTTCCAGAGCCGCGTGAGCCTCGCGCGGCGCGACGTGGAGTTCGGCCTCGCGTTCACGCTCGACCATTTCGCGACGCGCGCGGGGCAGGAGCGCGCGCTCGAGATCTTGCAGTTCAAGCTCGACGTGCTCTGGGAGATGAACGACGCGCTGGCGCTGCATTACGGGACGCAATGATGGGCACGGAGAGCCACATCGCCGCGAGCGCGCGGCCCGCGATCGGCGGCGGCTTCAGGCTCCAATGGGAGCCCGCGCAGCAAGCGCACGTGCTGCTGTACCCCGAGGGGATGGTCAAGCTCAACTCGAGCGCGGGCGAGATCTTGAAGCGCTGCGACGGGGCGCGCACGGTGCTCGAGATCGTCGCGGACCTCGAGACCGCGTTCGGCGCGACCGGCCTCGCGACCGACGTGACCGCGTTCATGGCGTTCGCGCTCAGCAAGAACTGGTTGGAGATCCGCGAATGAGCACGCCGCCCGCTCACGTCGCACCGACGGCGGCCGCGTCGCCCGCGACCGTCGGCCCGCCGCTCTGGCTGCTGCTCGAGCTCACGTACCGCTGCCCGCTGCACTGCGTGTTCTGTTACAACCCGACGAACTTCGCGCAGACCACTGACGAGCTCTCGACCGACGACTGGCTCCGCGTGCTGCGCGAGGCTCGCGCGCTCGGCGCCGTGCAGCTCGGGCTCTCGGGCGGCGAGCCCCTGCTGCGCGGCGACCTCGAGATCCTCGTTGCCGAGGCGCACGAGCTCGGTTTCTACATCAACCTCGTGACCTCGGGCGTCGGCTTGAACGAGACGCGAATCGCGGCGCTCAAGAGAGCCGGGCTCGACCACATCCAGCTGTCGTTCCAAGACAGCACGCGCGAGATGAACGACTTCCTGAGCAGCACGAAGACGTTCGAGCTCAAGTCGAAGGTCGCGGCGCTGATCAAGCAGCACGGCTACCCGATGGTGCTCAACGTCGTGCTGCACCGTCTCAACATCGACCACGTCGCCGAGATACTCGCGATGGCGGAGCGCATGCACGCCGACTACGTCGAGCTCGCGAACACGCAGTACTACGGCTGGGCTTTCAAGAACCGCGACAAACTGCTGCCGAGTCGCGTGCAGCTCGAGCGCGCCGAGCGAGTGACCGCGGAGTTCCGCGCGCGCATCGGCGGGAAGATGCGCGTGTTCTTCGTGGTGCCCGACTACTTCGAGGCGCGGCCGAAGCCGTGCATGAACGGCCTGGGCTCGATCTTCCTCACGATCACGCCGGACGGCACCGCGCTGCCGTGCCACGCGGCGAAGATGTTGCCGCTCGAGTTCCCGAACGTGCGCGCGGCCGGCGTCGACTGGATCTGGCGCGACTCGCCGGGCTTCAACCACTTCCGCGGCGACGCCTGGATGAAAGAGCCGTGCCGGAGCTGCCCTGAGAAGACGAAGGACTTCGGCGGCTGCCGCTGCCAGGCGTATCTATTGACCGGCGACGCCGCGAACGCGGACCCGGTCTGCGACCTCTCGCCCCATCATCACCTCGTGACGGACGCCGTCGCTCGGGCGGAGCGGCCGCTCGTCGAGGAGAAGCCGCTGCTCTTCTTCCGCGACGCGAAGACCTCGCGCGCGATCTCCTGATGCGCTGGCTCACGATGCTGTTCGTCGCCGCGCTGCTCGCGGCGACCGCGACGCGGATCTGGCTCGCGTCGCGGCAGATCGCGGCGGTCCGCGCGCATCGCGACCGCGTGCCGGAGTATTTCGACGGCCAGATCGAGATCGCAGACCAGCAGAAGGCAGCGGACTACACCGCGGCGCGCGCGTCGTTCATGCGGGTCGCGGCCGTGGTCGACGCGCTGCTCCGGCTCGCGCTCACGCTCGGCGGCGGGATCGCGCTCGCGGACACGCTCTGGCTCGGCTTCGGTGTAGCGCAGCTCTGGCACGGCGCGCTCGTGATCGGCACCGTCGTGCTCGCGTGGGTGCTGCTCGGCCTGCCGCTGTCGGCCTGGCGGATCTTCGCGCTGGAGGCGCGCTTCGGCTTCAATCGCGCGACGCCCGCGCTATTCGCCGCGGACGTCGCGAAGCGCCTTGCCCTCGGCGCGGCGCTCGGGCTGCCTGTCGTGCTCGGAGCGCTGTGGCTCATGGAGCACGGCGGCCGCTGGTGGTGGCTCGCCGCGTGGCTCGGCTGGACCGGGTATTCACTCGCGATCACGTGGGCGTTCCCGCGCGTCGTCGCACCGTTGTTCAACCGGTTCACGCCGCTGCCCGACGGCGCGCTCAAGGCGCGCGTCGAGGCGCTCGTCGCGCGCTGCGGATTCGCGTCTCAGGGCGTGTTCGTGATGGACGGTTCGCGACGTTCGGCGCACGGCAATGCGTACTTCACGGGCTTGGGCAGGAACAAGCGGATCGTGTTCCTCGACACGCTCCTCGACCGCCTCGGCGGCGCGGAGGTCGAGGCCGTGCTCGCGCACGAGCTCGGGCACTTTCGCCTGAAGCACGTGCGCCAGCGGTTCGTCGTCTCGCTGCTCGTGTCGCTCGGCGCGCTCGCGGCGCTCGCCTGGGCCGCGCGCGAGCCGGCGTTGTACGCCGCTCTCGGCGTGCCGTCGCCGTCCCCGCACGCGGCGCTGCTGCTCGCGGCGTTCGCGTCGCCGCCATTCTGGTTCTTCGTGACGCCGCTGCGCGCATGGTGGTCGCGCCGGCACGAGTTCGAGGCCGACGACTTCGCGGTCGAGCACGCCGACGCGCGCGCGCTCGCCGACGCGCTGGTCAAGCTCTATCGCGCGAACGCGTCGACGCTCACGCCGGACCGCGTGCACTCGGCTTTCTACGACACGCACCCGCCCGCGACTCAGCGGCTCGCGCGGCTCGCCGGGCGCCACGCTTGACGTAATCCGCGCATGCCGACGCCGATTGCCGCGGCCGCGCAGCCGAGGCTCGGCGGCGCGTTCCAAGCGGCGATCGCACCGGCTGACCGCGAAGCCGCGCCCCATGGGCGGGTACTCCGGCCACACTGGCGGCGCATCACGAGGTCGGCGGCGGCTGGCGCGTGAACATTCCCCGTCCTAGGATGGACTCATTGCCATGACTCGCCGCGAGCAAAACGCTGCTGCCATGGCGGCGATCGCGGGGGCGGCTCTGCTGCTCGCCGCCCCGTGCCGCGGCGCGGACGTTTACCCGCAGAACGTTCAGCCCGATCTCACGCGGCTCGTATTCGCGCCGAGCCTGGTCGCCGGCGCGGTACGCGCGGGTCCCACGCGCATGCCGGCTTCGGCCAAGAGGTCCGAGGGACACAGGACGGATCGCGCGCGAACGGACAGCGCCATCAACGAGCAGCTCGACTTGATTCACGAGCAGGAGGAGCGCGAAGGGTTCTTCTCCCCGGACCTGGCCGCGGAGCTCGCGTCGCTCGCGAGGCTGTATCAAGAGCGCGGCGATCACGACGTCGCGCTTGGCCTGCTCGACCGGGCGCGGCAGATCGTTCGGTTCAATGAAGGCCTGTTCACGCTCGATCAAGCCCCGATGATTCGGCAGGGAATCGCGAGCCGCGAAGCGCTCGAGCAGCACGACGGGGCGGCGGAATCGCGGGAGGAGTTGCTGAGGCTCGCGAGGCGCAATCCGAACGACGTGCGCACCGCGGAGATCTATGACGAGGTTGCCGACGCGCGGGTCGCGGAGGTCGAACGGTTCCTGGGCGGCGACGTGGGGCCGCCGCACCTGCAAGTCTCGCTCGGCTTCGCAGGGGCCGAGCAGCCCCTGGGGGAGCCGGCGGGCGTGCTCGCGCTGCAAACGCTATTCGTGGCGCAGCGTGAATACGAGCGCGCGATTCGGACGATCCTCGCGAAGGTCCAGACTCGGGACGTCGACGTGGCGACTCTGTACGGGCTCGAGGCGGACCTCATGAGGACCTACTATCTCCACGCCCAGAACTTCAGGCGCTTCGAGTACCGTCAGGCGACGACCCAGGACCGCGAGCTCACGCACGACTTCGGCGTGAACAGCTACATGCGCAGGATCCGCTACAGCGAGGCGTTCCACGCGCCGAACGCCGACATCGCGGCGGAGCAGCTCGAGCTCGGCGACTGGCATCTCGTGTTCGGCGCACGGGATCTCGCGTTCGCGGCCTATCGCAGCGCGCGCGACCTGCTCGTGCGCGACGGCGTGACGCCCCCGGAGCTCGAGGCGTTCTTCGCGCCGACGACGCCCGTCGTGCTGCCTGTCTTCGCGGCCGGCCTCGTTTACGCCGACGATGCGGCGGCCTACAGGGGCTACATCGGCGTCGCGATCGCGCTCGATGCCGCGGGCAGGAGCACGCGAGTCGACGTGACGGAGCGATCGATCGAAGCTACGGACGCGATCGTGCAGCGGCTGAAGAAGCACGTTGCCAAGAGCGTGTTCCGGCCGAGGTTCGAGAACGGCGAATGGGCGAGCGAGGATCACGTCTCGCTGCGCTACTACTTCAACTATTGACCTAGTCCGCTCCGGCCGCGATACGACGCGGCCGCGTCCCATCGCCTATACTCTGCGGGATGCAGTCCGACGAGCGCGAGGCGGATTTCGGCTACGAGCGAGTGCCTTGGAGCGAGAAGAAGCTCCGCGTGCGCCGCGTGTTCGACTCGGTCGCGCCGCGCTACGACCTCATGAACGACGTGATGTCGGGCGGCCTGCACCGGCTCTGGAAGCGCTTCACGATCGCGAAGACGGGCCTGCTCCGCGGCCAAACGACGCTCGACGTCGCGGCCGGCAGCGGCGATCTCGCGGTCGGGCTCGCGCGCCGCGTGGGCCGGTCGGGGCGCGTGGTCGTGACCGACATCAACGCGAGCATGCTCGCGGTGGGTCGCGACCGGCTCATCGATGCCGGCTTCGCGGGTAACGTCGACTACGTGCTCTGCGACGCCGAGTCGCTGCCGTTCGCACCGAGCTCGTTCCACTGCGTGACGATCGGCTTCGGCCTGCGCAACGTCACCGACAAGGATCGCGCGCTCGCGAGCTTCTTCAACGTGCTGAAACCCGGCGGCCGATTGCTCGTGCTCGAGTTCTCCAGACCCAAGCTCGGGCCGCTCGCGCCGCTCTACGAGCTCTATTCGATGCAGGTGCTGCCGCAGCTCGGCGCGCTGCTCGCGAACGATTCCGCGAGCTACCGCTACCTTGCCGAGTCGATCCGCCGCCATCCCGATCAGGAGACTTTGAAGTCCATGATGGAGAGAGCGGGCTTCGAGCGTTGCGAGTACTACAACCTCGCCGCGGGCATCGTCGCGCTGCACGTCGGTTTCAAGCTCTGATCTCCGCCTAAGATGACGAACGGTTCGCAACTACCGCTCGCGCGCGAGCTTGCGACTTTGCTCGAGCGCGCGCTGAACCAAGAGATCGCGGAGTCGACCGCGGCGACGGATCTCTTGGCCGAGCTCGACGGCGAGAGCTTCGCGATCGACGTGCGCGGGCTCGGCGTGCGCTGCGTGCTGCGCGCCGCGGGCGAACGTGTCGCGGTCGAGCCGTCGCTCACGCCGCCCGCTCGCCGGGCCGATGCAGCCGCCGGCGCCGCGGCGGCTGCAAGCGCCGCGCCGGCTAGCACCGCGAGCGCGACGCTCAGCGCGTCGCCGTTCGACCTGCTGCGCCTCGCGCGCGCGTCCGACGTCGCGACGCTGCGCGGCACGGGCGCGCAGATCACGGGCTCGCCCGAGGTCGCGGAGCGATTCGCGAGGCTGCTCAGGCTCGCACGCCCCGATCTCGAGGAGCACGCCGCGCGCTGGATCGGCGACGTGCCCGCGCACGCGCTCGGCGAGTTCGCGCGCGGCGCTGGCGCGTGGCTCGAGCGAGCGGCCCAAGCGCTGCGCGCGAACACGGCCGAGTTCCTGCAAGAGGAGAGCCGTGCGCTGCCGGCCGCGCTCGAGGCGCAGGCGTTCTATGCGGATGTCGAGAAGCTGCGCGACGACGTCGAGCGCGCGGCCGCGAGGCTCGCGCGGGTCGAGCGCCGATGACGCGCACGCGCCGCCGCGCTCGTCTCCTGCTCCGGATGCTCGCGATCCAGCGCGCCCTCGTGCGCCACGGGCTCGACGAGATCGTCTGGCGCGCGCACCTGCTGCGCCCGATCGCGTGGATCCGCCGGGTTTTGCCGCGTCGCAAGAGCACGCAACCGCTCGGCGTGCGACTGAGGCTAGCCCTCGAGGAGCTCGGGCCGATCTTCGTGAAGTTCGGGCAGATGCTGTCGGTGCGGCCCGACCTGCTCGATCCCGAGGTCGCCGAAGAGCTCACGAAGCTCCAGGACCAAGTGCCGCCGTTTCCGGGCGAGCACGCCGTCGCGACGCTCGAGCGCGCGTTCGGGCGCAAGGTCGAGGATCTGTTCGCCGAGTTCGAGCGCGCGCCGCTCGCGGCCGCGTCGATCGCGCAAGTGCACGCGGCCAAGTTGCGCGACGGCAAAGCCGTGGTGGTCAAAGTGCTGCGGCCGAACGTCGCGGCGCTGATCGCGCGCGACGTCGAGGTGCTCCACGCGGTCGCGCGCCTCGCCGAGGCGTACTGGCCCGAGGCGCGGCGGCTGCATCCGCGGGAGATCGTCGCGGAGTTCGAGAAGACGCTCGCCAACGAGCTCGATCTCATGCGCGAGGCCGCGAACGCGGCGCAGCTCGAGCGCAACTTCGCGGGCTCGGAGTTGCTGCACGTGCCGCAGGTGTACTGGGACTATTGCCGGCCGAACGTGCTCACGCTCGAGCGGATCTTCGGCGTGCAGGTCGACGACCTCGACGCGCTGCGCGCCGCGGGCACGGACATCCGGCGGCTCGCCGAGAACGGGGTGGAGATCTTCTTCACGCAAGTGTTCCGGCACAACTTCTTTCACGCCGACATGCATCCCGGCAACATCTTCGTCGACGTGACGAATCCGCTCGCGCCGAAATACGTCGCGGTCGACTTCGGCATCGTCGGCACGCTCGACGCGCGCGACCAGCACTATCTAGCGGAGAATTTCCTTGCGTTCTTCCGGCGCGACTACCGACGCGTCGCGGCGCTGCACATCGACTCGGGCTGGGTGCCCGCCGGCACGCGGCTCGACGAGCTCGAGGCCGCGGTGCGGTCGGTCTGCGAGCCGATCTTCAACAAGCCGCTCAAAGACATCTCGTTCGGCCTCGTGCTGCTGCGCCTCTTCCAGACCGCGCGCCGGTTCAACATGGACGTGCAGCCGCAGCTCGTGCTGCTGCAGAAGACGTTGCTCCAGATCGAGGGGCTTGGGCGGCAGCTCTACCCCGAGCTCGACCTCTGGAAGACCGCGAAGCCCGTGCTCGAGCAATGGATGCGCGAGCGCAGCGATCCCCGCACGCAGCTCAAGCGGCTGATCGCGGCGTGGCCCGAGATCAGCGAGGACTTGAGCCTGCTGCCGCGGATCCTGCACCGCGCGATCCGCCGCGCCGACGGCGACGGTCAGCGCGCGCCCGCGCGCGCGGCGCCTTCGAGCGCGCGGCGGGCGCCGCGGCTCGAGCGCACGATCGCGGGCGCGGCGCTCGTGATCGCGGGCACGGTCTGGAGCGGGCTCTCTGAGCCACAGTGGATCGGCTGGGTCGGCTCAGGTCTAGGGCTCGTGGCGCTCGTGCTCGCGCGGCGCGAGTAGCGCACTTCGTCATCCCGCAACGACGGTTAACGCGGCTAACGGACCGCTAACAACCGTATTTAACGTCTCAAAGCATGACTCGGGGCGTAGAGTCCGCGGGCCGTTTTCGTCCCTAGTGAGCGACGCGGGAGGCTCCGATGAAGAGGACAGCAACATGGGGTGCGGCGCTCGCGGCGCTCGCTTGCGCAGGCCCACTTCGAGCACATCACTCCGGTTACATGTATGAGACGACACCGTTCTGGGTAAAGGGCACGGTCGTCCGTTTCGAGCGCGTCAATCCTCACAGCGTCACCACGTTGGAGGAAAGGAGCGACGACGGGCAGGTTCGCCGCTGGGCGATCGAAGGTCCCGCTCAATTCCAGCTCGATCGTGGCGACGCGGAAGCTCCGAAGGTCGGAGACGTCATCAAGGTTTGCGCGTTCCCCTATAAATCGGCGGCGGAGCTCTCACGCATGTACCCCGGCGTGGACTTTTCGAATCGGCGCCGCCCCGTGGACCCCGACGGCTTGCCGTGGCAGTTCGTCGCGGGGCACGTGCTCGTGATGCCGGATGGACAAAAGCGAGTGTGGGAGCCCCACGGGCTGATCAGCGAGTGCATCCGCAGCGCGGACGACTCGAGACAGTCATGGCTCGACTTCTTGAGTACGGAGCCGAGGGCTAGGCAGCTCTGGTGCGAGCAGCGGAAATACTCGGCGATCCAGTCGAACGCGTCGTCGAAGGCGTTCTATGACGAGATCAACGGTCTGATCGCCAATCCGTGCGAATGACACGTCGCGTGTGAAGCGGGCACGTGCCAGAGTCGGGCGGCGTTAGCGAGGGCGCGTCCGAACACGCGCATGCGGTCGCCTGAGCCTCCTTGATCGCCGTTCGGAGTCGGCCGATCATTCGGCACGCCGCTAGCACAAAACGAGAATCGTCGTGACAGAGCTCTCGGAGTGGGAAAGCTTCTACATCATCGTCGGCCCGTCCGCGGGCGCGCTGATCGGCCTGCAATTCGTGGTGCTGACGCTGATCGGCGACCGACCGTCGTTGCGCATCGCGGAGGCCGGCGCCGCGTTCATCACGCCGATGATCGTCCACTACGAGCTCGTGCTGTTCTTGTCGGCGCTGCTGCTCGCGCCGTGGCACTCGATCCTGCCGATCTCGATCATCTGGGGCGTCGTCGGCTTCGTCGGCTTCGTCTACGAGTGCGTCGTCGTGCGGCGCATGCTCAAGCAGGCCGCCTACAGGCTCGGCTTCGAGGACTGGCTGTTCTACGTCGTGCTGCCGTTCCTCTGCTACTTCGTGCTCATGCTCTCGCCGTTCGCGGCGCTCGCGCACGAGCGCGAGGCGGTCTTCGCCGTCGGCGCGGCGACGGTGCTGATGCTGTTCGCGGGCATCCACAACTCGTGGGACACCGTCTCCTACCACGTGTTCGTGGTCCGGAGCAGGGACGCGCCCGCCAAGCCGCCGGGCGATTAGCCGACGATCTTCGTCTCGCCGCCGAGCGACGTCATCGCCGCGACGATCTTGTCGACCACCCTGTCGATCAGCGCGCGCTCCGTGCCGCGCACGACGAGCGTTGCGCCGAGCCGGCCTTCGCGGCTGAACGGGTAGCTGCCGACCTCCACGGCCGCGTGCGCGTTCTGAATTTGCGTGAGCGCGTCCGCGAAGTCGCCCTCGCGCAGAAAGACGTCGACGCTCGCCGACAAGATCGGCGAGGCCTTCACGAGCATCGGCACGGCGTTCGCGAACATCGCGCGCGCGATGCTCGGAATGCCCGCGAACACGAAGACGTTCCCGATCCTGAATCCCGGTGCGCCGCTGATCGGGTTCGCGACGAGCTCGGCGCCACGCGGCACCCGCGCCATCTTCAGCCGCGCCTCGTTCAAAGGGCGACCGCCGCGCTTCAGGATATCGACGGCCTCGGGGTCGAGCACGAGCTCCACGCCGAACGCGAGCGCGACGCACTCGGCCGTGATGTCGTCGTGCGTCGGACCGATCCCGCCGGTCGTGAACACGTAGCTGAACTTCGCGCGGCACTCGTTCAAATGCCGCACGATCGCCTCGGGCACGTCGCGCACGACGCGCGCCTCCTCGAGCCGAATCCCGAGCTTCGCGAGCTCGAAGCCGAGGAATTGAATGTTCGCGTCCTGCGTCTTGCCGGACAGGATCTCGTTGCCGATGATCAAGATGCACGCGTTCGGCTGGCTCATTTCCGGAATGGACTCCTCAGTTCTGACTCAAAGCCGGCGGCGCGAGCGCGAGCTCCGCGAGGATCGGGTAGTGATCCGAGCCGAATGCCGGCAAGCTGCGATGCGCGACGATCGTAATGTCCGTGCTCACCGCGCAATGATCGATCGGGATGGCGATGATCGGCAACATCGTCGGCCAGCTCGGGCTCAAGGTGCGGCCGCGGCGCGTGTCCGTGAGCCCGGTTCGCGCGAGCCAATCCGAGAAGTACGGCGAGTAGGGCGTCACGTTGAAGTCGCCGATCACGGCGATGGGCCCCGTCGCTCGCGCGACTCGCGCCGCGAGCTCGTCGAGCTGGCGGTTGCGCATCGCCCCGCGCCACGGCGTCGTCGGCGAGCGAAGGTGCACGGCGAACAGCGTGAGCACGCCGCGCGGTGTTAGCACGCGCGCTTCGATCTCGGACGTGTCGCCGAGGTCGAACGGTGCGCCGGACTCGAGCTCGAGGCGCGAGAAGAGCGCGATCCCGAACGCGCCGCTGCCGGGGCCCTCGATGCGATGCGGGTAGTTCGCGCGCAGCTCGTCGACCATCTGCGCCCACTCGGGCGTGTACTCGACGAGCACGACGACGTCAGGGGACTCGCGGCGCACGATCTCGAGCAGCCGCTTGGCCGAATGGTTGCGGAACAACACGTTCGCCGACAGCAGCTTGATCGTCGGCCCCGACGGCGGCGTGGCCGGTTTGGTTAGCGCGACGTAAGGCAGCACCGCCCTGACGCTGAGTGCCACACACGCGGCGAGGAGCGCCGCGAACAGCACCTTGCGCTGCGCCGCGAGCACGATCGCGAGCAGCGCGTCGACGACGACGTACTGGACGCGGAAATGCGCCGCGAGGTCGAACGCCCAGCCGAGCCGCGCCGCGAGCGGCATGAGGCTCGCGACCACGGCGGCCGCGGCCGCATAGGTCACGAAGCGTTCGAGTCGTCGCGTCATCTCAGGCTCGCACGTCGTTCGCGCCGCAGCGCCAGCAGGCCGCGAACTGGCCTTCGTTCTGCTCGCCGCAC
>Ga0307497_10000056_pt1 | contig 21962 bp, 18 predicted proteins | sample 10_S_MG_FD_201366 | JGI IMG/M metagenome (GOLD analysis project Ga0307497, IMG submission 201366) | Soil microbial communities from Populus trichocarpa stands in riparian zone in the Pacific Northwest, United States - 10_S | ecosystem: Environmental > Terrestrial > Soil > Riparian zone > Trees...
GTTCAAGACGGCGAGCCCGCTTCTTCGCGCGACCTCGAGCAACTCCTCGTTCAGAACCGAGTCGCTTCCCTTGCACGGCGGAGGTATGCCGTAGTCGCTGAAGAACGAGTTGACGTGATAGGTGCAAGTCAACTCGGTGCCCTCGATCCCGAGCATTCCGAGGTCCGCCGGCAACGGCGCACCGTAGGCGGTCCAGGGCCACGTCGGGTCGGCCGGAAACGTCGGCGGCCGGGGATCGGGATACGGCGTGCGCTCGGTGGCGAACGCCCCGAAGTCGATCTGCGCCTGCGTCGCCGCCTCGCGCAGCGGGCAAAAGTTCGGGGCGACGATGTCGTGGTCGGTGATCGACAGGATCGAGAAGCCCGCGTCGTGGAAGGCCCGCACGACCTCGTCGACGGAATGGCAACCGTCGCTTTGCAGGGTGTGGACGTGCAGATCGGCGCGGTAACGCGAGAACGTCCGCCAGTTCACCGCTTCGTAGGGATTCGCAATCTCCGTACGTAGTGATCCGTCGGAGGAGTGGCCGCCACAGGCGGCGAGCAGAGCAACCGTGCAGAGCAAGACCCAGAGGTATTTGCGCACTCTCGCGCCTCCCGGTCGAACGCACCGTTCGGACTCTAACACCGCACGGCCGGCGCGGGACGGCGAGCTCAGGCGTGCGCGTCGTCGGTCGCAAGCGCATCGCGGCGCGCGTCGACGGCCGAACGCGGCAGCGTGATCCGCACGCGCGTGCCGACGCCCGTGCCCGCATCGATCGCGAGCTCGGCGCCGTGCAGCTCGGCGACCTCTTTGACTATCGCGAGCCCGAGGCCGCTGCCGCCGCCGCGCGTGTTGCTTGCACGATAGAAGCGCTCGAGCACGCGCTCGCGCTCGGCGGCGGGAATGCCGACGCCGGTGTCCTCGACCTCGAGGAACGCTCGTCCGCCGCGTTGGCCGCAACGTACCGTCACGTGCCCGCCGGCCGGCGTGTGCGCGATCGCGTTCTCGGTCAGGCTCCGCGCGGCCTCGGAGAGCAGCCAGCCGACGCCGTGCACCGGCGCGGGCGCGATGTCGGCGCCGAAGTCGATGCCGGCCGCCTCCGCGGCGGAGAGCTGATCGGAGACGGTCGACTCGACGATCTCGACGAGGTCGACGTCCTCGCGCTGCCAGCCGCCGCTCGCGGACTGGTCCGCGCGCGCGAGCAGCAGCAGTTGCTGCGCGGTTCTGCTGACGCGGTGGGCCGCGTCGAGCACACGGTGCAGGCGCTCGCGCCGCGCCGCGTCGGGCTCGTCCCGCGACAGAAGCTCGACTTGCGCCTGGATGCCCGCGAGCGGGGTGCGGAGCTGATGGGCCGCGTTGTCGAGGAACTGGCGCTGCCGCGCCGCGTTCTCCCGGACCGTGCCGAACAGGCGATTCAGCGCGGCGACGAGCCCGCGGACCTCGGCCGGCGCGTCGCCCGCCGCGACCGGCGTGAGATCCTGGGCCGAGCGCTTCGAGATCTCCTCTTCCATCTCGCGCAGCGGCAGCAGCGACAACCGAACGCTGATCCAGATCAGCACGAGGATGATGCCGAGCACGAGGCCGTCGGTCGCGAGCGCGCTGCCGAGGATCCGCTCGCTCAGCGCGTTGCGCTTGTTCAACGTCTCGCCCATCGTGACCGTGAGCTCCTGGTCGCCGGCGTACGTCCGGTACGCGACCAAGCGGACCGGCTCGCCACCGTACTGCGCGTATCCGCGCCTCGGGTTCGCGGCCGATGCAGGCGGCATCGGCAGGTCGGCGTCGCCCGCGACGAGCGACCCGTCGCGCGAGCCGACGCGAAAGTACACGGAGTCCTTCGAGTCCGCGCGCAGCACCGCGAGCGCGTCCGCGGGCAGATGCAGCGTGAGTCGCCCGTCCAGCTCGGATTGAACGTGGGCCGCGATCGCGAGCGCGGACTCGAGCAGCGCCTGGTCGAACGCATCGGTGAGCGGCGGCAGCGCCGTCAGGTAGTCGCTCACCGTCCCGGCCGTAAGCACGACGGCGGCCGGCAGGAACAGCGTCAGGAGCAGCCGGCGGCGAATCGACGCCCGCTTGTCAGTCTGCGCCGTCATCGAGTCGATATCCCATGCCGCGAACGGCGCGAATCCGTGCCGCGGCGCCGAGCTTCGCGCGTAGGCGCGAAACGTATTGCTCGATCGCGTTCGGTGTGAGGTCGCGCTCCCAGCTCGCGATCGCGCTCATGAGCTTCTCCTTCGACACGAGCCTTCCCGCGTTCAGCGCGAAGCACTCGAGGATCGCCCATTCGCGCTGCGTAAGGTCGAACGGTTGGCCGTCCGAGCTCGCCTCCTTGTGCGCGATGTCGAGCGTGAGCCTGCCGAGCGTGACTGTCGAGCTCGCGACCGCGTTCGCGCGCCGGATCAACGCGCGGCAGCGCGCGACGAGCTCGGGCACCGCGAACGGTTTCGTCAGGTAATCGTCGGCGCCGAGGTCGAGCGCCGTGATGCGGTCCGAGAGGCCGTCGCGCGCGGTGAGCATCAGGATCGGCAAGAGCTTGCCGCGGCTCCGCAGGCTGCGCAGCAGCCGCAGCCCGTTCTCGTCCGGCAGGCCGATGTCGAGAATCAAGAGATCGAACGACTCGGCTTGCAAAGCCGTGCGTCCGCTCTCCGCCGTGCTCACGAGATCCGCCGCGAGGCTGGCGGTTTGGAGCGCGGAGCGCACGGCGTCTCCGAGCAGCGCGTCATCTTCGACGATCAGCACTCTCATGTTAGTGCGCCGCAGCGTCTCGCCTCGAGCCGACCGGCCATCGATCCCCCGACCTCCTGCCGAACACGCAGCGCAGCGTGCGCCCGGTGCCTGACGCGCCGCTGACGCTCACGTCGCGAGCGCGCTCCGCAGCCGCGACTGAAGATTTCTACACGCCGCGCTTGCGTCAGGTTCGAGTCAGGCCCGGAGCGCAGCCTCCGTTGCGCCGAACGCGGATTGCCGCATGGACGTGCCGCGGCGGCGGGCTTGGACAGCAACACTATTTCGAAGGAGCGAATCATGCGCAACCGAGGTTTACAGCTTGCATCGTTTTTCATTGTCGCCGGCGTTGCCGGTGTGGCTGGTGCGTCCAGTGCGACTTCCGGTGGGAGCGCCCAGAAGAGCGTCGTCGTCCGCTACTCCGAGACCGATCTCGATTCGGATAACGGTGCGTCGCACTTGTACGCGATGCTCGATCGGGCCGCACGCTTCGTCTGCGACGACTCGCTCGAGATCGTGAGCCTCATCCAGCACCGCGAGATCCGCCTCTGCGAGCAAGAGGCGATCGCGAACGCGGTGTCCGCGCTCAGCAGCGCGAGTCTCACGTCGGCCTACAACCGTCATTTCCACAATTCGCCGCTGGTCGAGAAGGAGCGCCTGTCGGAGCACACCCAGCGGCTGGTTTTGGTGGCCGGCCTGGAGTCGTAAGCGGCCGGAGAGGGCGGGCCACTGCGCTCGGCGCAGTGGCCTCCGCCGGCGAGCAGCGGCTCGTCGGTGTCCGCGAAGCAAGGAGAGCGAGTCATGCGTACCGTTAGATCGACAATCGCGGCGATGTTCGCCCGCGACCGCGCTCATGGCCGGCAGCCGGTTGAACGGGGAGCGCGCGGCGCGCTACGGCAGGCTCAGCGCGACCCACTCGGGGTCCGCGTCGCGCCCGCCGACAGCGACGACGACGTATTGCTTGCCGCGGTGCATGTACGTCATCGGCGCTCCGGTCTCGCCGGCCGGCAACCGGATCGTCGCGAGCACGGCGCCGGTCGCCTTGTCGTAGGCGCGGAAGAATGGGCCGCCGAAATTCGGCGCCGTCTCGAACGGCATCTCGGGCGGCACGCGCCCCGGAATCACCATCGCGTCCGAGCCTTCGCCGTTGAAGAGCAGCGTCTTCGTGACGAGCGGTGCGGCGTGGCCGGGCACGCCGAGCGGCCCGAGCTTCAGGTCCTTGATCGCCGGGTTGTCGCGCGGGCCGTCGCCGTTCGCGACGCGCCAGCGAATCTCGCCCTTGTCGAGGTCGTAGGCCGTGATGCTGCCGTATGGCGGCTTGAACAGCGGCAAGCCTTTCGGCCCTGCGACCCAGGTGCGTCTGCCGTGCACGTAGCGCAAGTCCGTGCGCGCCGGGTCGCCCGGCACGATGTCGGCGACGAACGGCGCCAGCGACGACGGCACGTACAGCACGTGCGTATCGGGGTCGAAGCCCGCGCCGCTCCAATTCGCGCCGCCGATCGAGCCCGGCAGTTGGATCGCGCCGAGCTTGCCGCCCGGTCGCTCGTCGACGACGGAGGGCGGCGTGAACAGCGGACCGGTCACGTAGCGCTTCACGATCTCGAGCGCCTCGGCGTGGAGCGCCGGCGTGAAGTCGATCAAGTTCGCCTCGATCGAGCCCTGCAAATCGAACGGCGGCGGCCTGGTCGGGAACGGTTGGGTCGGCGCGGTGCGCTCGCCCGGCGTGCTCGACTGCGGCACGGGCTTCTCGACGATCGGCCAGACCGGCTTGCCGTTCGTCCGGTCGAGCATGTACGCGAACGCCTGCTTCGTGACTTGCACGAGCGCCTTGATCGGCCTGCCGTCGACCGTGATATCGACGAGCACGGGCGCTGCGGGCGGGTCGTAATCCCAGAGGTCGTGATGGACCATCTGGTAGTGCCACGCGCGCCTGCCGGTCTTAACGTCGATCGCGACGACGCTTTGGCTGAACAGGTTGTCGCCGAGCCGGTGGCCGCCGTACATGTCGCTCGTCGGCGCGGTGACGGGTAGATACACGAGGCCGAGTTCTTCGTCCGCGCTCATCAGCGACCAAACAGGCGAGTGGCCCGTGTATTTCCACGACTCGCCTTCCCAGGTCTCGACGCCGGTCTCGCCGGCCTGCGGGATCACGTGGAACTGCCAGCGCAGTGCGCCGGTGCGCACGTCGTACGCGCGCACGTCGCTGCGCGTGGCCTCTTTGTTCGCGAACTCGTCGCCCGGCGACATGCCGAGCACGACCACGTCGCCGACCACGAGCGGCGCGCCGGTCCACGTGTAGCGCATGTCGTCGCCGAGGCCTTCGGACAGGTTCACGCGACCGTTCTTGCCGAAGTCCGGGTACGGCTTGCCGGTTTTCGCGTTGAGCGCGAGTAGCTGCTCGCTGTGCTGGACGAGGATCCGCGCGTCGCGGCCGTCGCTCCAGTAGCCGATCCCGCGCGTCGACGCGCCGCGGTAGCCGTTCTCGCCGGGCTCGGACGGCGGCTCCACCCAAACGGTTTTTCCCGTGCCGGGATCGAATGCCTCGACGAAGCCGACGCCGTTCGACGCATACAGCACGCCGCCGACCATCAGCGGCGTGCTGCGGAAGGTCTTCGCCGCGCGCATGCTCGGCGCCTGCGCGCGAATCGCCGCGTCGAGCGCGGGGCGCGTCCACGCGATCGCGAGCTTCGCGACGTTGGTCTTGTCGATTTGCTCGAGAGCCGAGTACTTCGTGCTCGCGCTGTCGCCGTTGTAAGTGCGCCATTCGCCGTTCGGCGCGCCGCGCTGCGCGGCGCTCGAGTGCGTGAAGAGGAGACTCGCGGACGCTACCGCGAGCAACGCGAGAGCTCGGCCGAGCATGGTTGGTCCCCCGAGACGGCGCGTGACCGCCAGGCGCCGGAGTATACAGCTCGCGGTTTGGCCCGGAGCGAGCTCATGAGCGCGATCACGATCTATCACAACCCGAAGTGCAGCAAGAGCCGCGCGACGCTCGACCTCATCGCGGATCGGGGCGACCTGAAGATCGTCGAGTACTTGAAGACACCGCCGACAGCAAAGGAGCTCGAGGCGCTGATCGCGAAGCTCGGCATCGAGCCCGAGCAGCTCGTTCGCAAGGGCGAGGACGTCTACAAGGAAAAGCACGCCGGCAAAACGCTCACGCGCGCGCAGTGGATCGATGCGATGGTTCGCAATCCGATCTTGATCGAGCGGCCGATCGTCGTCGTCGGCGATCGCGCCGTCATCGGCCGGCCGCCCGAGAACGTGCGCGCGCTGGTCGGCGGCCGATGACGCGACGCTCTACTTCGCGAGCAGCGTGAACCGCGCGCTGCCGAGCTGCTCTCCGCCGCGCGACACGTTCACGGTCACGTTCCAACTGCCGGCCATCATGAGCTCGCCGGTGCCGGTGTAGCGCCCGTCGCCCTGACTCGTCAGAGGCGCTGTGGTGTGCATCTCGGGCATGTTCATCGCCGGCATCGCGGGCATGCGGAACGTTACGCTGACCGTCGCGTCGGTGACCGGCGCCCCGTCGGCCTGCTTCACGAGCGCCTCGATCTTGTTGTTGCCCGAGGTCGGCGACGCGAGCGCGCGGAACGCGATGTCGAGCGGTTTGCCCGCGACGACCGCGGACGTCGCTTCGCTGGCGGTCGACTTGTCGTCTCCGCACGCGGTCCCGAGGAGAAGCGTCGCGGCGACGCCGACGACGGCTTGGATGGCGGAACGCATCTTGGGGCTCATGACTATCCTCATCGTTTCGGGTCGTGGGGGGATGCACGGTGTTTCGGTGGCGGCGGCGGCCGCAGCCGTTCTGGCAGCGCGTTCGCAAGGTATTCGGCCATCAGCGGTATCTGCTCGGGCGGAATCTGCGCACCTGCGCGAATCATGCGCCGGATTCCGCCGAGATCAGCGTCGTCGCGAGCCTCATGCGCGCCTCCGTTGCCTCGCGCGGCGCAAGTCCTCGCCGATCGCGAACAGGCACGGAATCAGGAACAGCACGTACAGCGTCGACGTGAGCATTCCGCCGATCGTGGGCGTCGCGATCGGCTTCATGATCTCCATGCCGAGCCCCGTCGAGAACATGATGGGCAGCAGCGAGAACACCGTGACCGCGACCGTCATGAGCTTCGGCCGTAGCCTCAGGACGGAGCCGTCCAAGACCGCGTCCATGTAGCTTTCTTGCGGCGAGCGCTGCGCGAGCGCGCGGCGGATGAAGATGATCATGATGATCCCGGTTTGGATCGCGACCGCGAACAAGGCGATGTAGCCGATGATCACCGCCGTAGTCATCGCGTAGCCGAGCCACCACTGGAGGAATACGCCGCCGACGAGCGCGAACGGTACGGAAAGCATGATCAGCAGGCTGTCCGCGATCGAGCGAAACGCGAGCACGAGCAGCAAGAAGATGATCACGAGGGTCATCGGCAGCACGACCTGAAGTCGCTCGCGAGCCTTCATCGAGTTTTGATAGTCGCCGGTCCACTCGACCGAGTACCCGGCCGGGAGCTCGAGGCTTTTCGCGAGAAACGGCTGCGCCGCGGCGACGTAATCTGTCGCCGTCACCTCGCGATTGAGATAGATGTAGACGTATCCCGCGCGCGTCCCCGCGTCGTTGCGAATCATGTCGGGCATGTTCTTGACCGCGACGTCCGCGACCTCGCCGAGCGTCACGGTCTTGCCTCCGGGCGCGACGAGCGGCGTGTTGCGGATCTTCTCGAGCGTGTCGAGGTATTCCTGCGAGTATTGCAGGCTCAGCGGAATCAGCGCGCCGTCCGCGCTCTTGATCGTCAGAATGTTGTCGCCGCCGATCGCGTAGCGCACGACCGGCATCGCGTCGTTGGCCGCGATGCCGGCGGCCGCGAGGCGCTGCGGGTCGAACTCGACGTCGATGAAGTAGCCGGACGAGATGCGCTCCGCGATCACGGACTGCGTGCCGGGGAACGTCCGGAGCAGCCGCTCGACGTCGCGGCCGATGCTCTCGATGGTCGCGACGTCCGGCCCCTTGACCTTGATGCCGGCCGGCGTCTGAACGCCCGTGTCCTGCATGCTCGTGCGCGCATTGATCGGCTGCACCCACGAGTTTGCGTAGCCGACGATCTGCATGGCCTGATCCATCTCCGCGACGAGCTGGTCCTTCGTCAGCCCCGGCCGCCACTCCTTCGCGTCTTTGAGCAGAATCGTGCTCTCGATCATCGAGACGGGCGCGGCGTCCGTTGCGGTGTCGGCACGCCCGAGCTTGCCGAACACGCTCGCGACCTCGGGGAACGCCGCGAGCTTCTTGTCCATCTGCTGTAAGACCCAGCCCGCTTCCTTGATCGGCACGCCCGGCAGCGTGGTCGGCATGTAGAGGATCGAGCCTTCCTCCATTCGCGGCATGAAGTCGCGGCGGAAGCCCTGGAGCAGCACGACGGCAGCGATCAGCAGCGCGACGTTGATCGCGAGGAACGCGTAGCGAAAGCGGACGACCGTCTGCGTCGCTCTGCGGTATGCCGCGACGAGCGCGGACTCGATCGCGCCGTGCGGCTTGGCCGCCGTGCGCTTGAACACCCAGAGCATCGCGATCGGCAGCAGGAAGAGCGTGAGCAGCGTCGAGAAGGCCATCGCGAACGTCTTGCTGTACGCGAGTGGGTCGAACATCCGCGCTTCCTTGTCGCCGAGGAAGAACACGGGCAGGAACGACGCGAGGATGATCAGCAGCGAGAACAGCAGCGGCCGCGCGACGCCGGAGATCGAGCGCAGGATGATCCGCCGCTTCTCGTCGCCGTTCGCGTCGGGATGCGCCGCGAGCTCCGCCGTGCAGTTCTCGACGATCACGATCGTAGCGTCGACCATCTCGCCGATCGCGATGAACAAGCCCGCGAGCGAGAACAGGTTGATCGTTTGGTGGAACGCCGACATCGGTAGAGCGGTGAACAGCACGCCGAGCAGCAGGATCGACACCGGTGCGATCGCGGTCCGCATGTTGCGCAGGAAGAGCACGGTCACGACGATCACGACGCCGAGCTCGTAGACGAGCGTGATGAAGAAATGCCGCAGCGTCGCCCAGATCAGCTCGGAGCGGTCGTAGGTCGGCAAGATCTCGACGCCCTGCGGGAGCGACGCGCCGATCTGCGTGATTCGCTCCTTGAGCGCGTGCGTGATCTCGAGCGCGTTCTGCGACTGCTCCATGATCACGATGCCGCCGACCACTTCGCCTTCGCCGTTCAAGTCGGCGATCCCGCGCCGCTGGTCGTAGCCGACCTGGATGTAGCCGATGTCCTTGAGCCTGATCGCGCGGCCGTCCGGCGCGTGGCCCACGATCAGCGCCTCGATCTGGTCGATGTTGTCGTGGTTGACGACGCCGCGGATCTGGTAGTCGCGATTGGTCACCTCGACCACCCGACCGCCGGCTTCCTCGAACGCCGCCTGCAGGGTAGCGATCAGCTCGCGCAGCGACAGGCCCGCGTCCGCGAGCAGCGGCGGAAAGATCTTCAGCTGGTACTGCTTCTCGAGGCCGCCGACGGATGCTACCTCGGCGACGCCGGGCAGCGTCTGGAGCGCCGGCTTGATCTGATTGTCGTTGAGGAGCCGCATCTCGCGCGGATCGCGGAGCTGCTCGTGATCGATCAACGCGTACTCGTAGATCCAACCGATGCCGCTCGCGTTCGGCCCGACGCTCACCGTCGCGTCGGGGGGCAGCTGCTGGCGGATCGTGCCGAGCCGGTCGGCGATGAGCTGCCGCACCGCCGCGCGCTGCGAGCCGCTCCTCAAGATCACGTAGATGAAGGAGTAGCCCATGTGCGACGTCGCGCGGATCGAGCGGATGTCGGGCGAGCCGATCAGCGACTTCACGACGGGCTCGGTGACCCGCTCCTCCAGCAGCTCCGGGCTCCGCGGCCACTTCGCGTAGACGATGATCTGCGGGTCCGAGATGTCGGGGATCGCGTCGAGCGGCGCGGTGCGCACGGCATAGACGCTGAGCCCGACGGCTGCGATCAGCAGCACGCCGATCGGCAACCGCAGGCTGACGATCTTCTCGAGCAGTGCCGAGATCATTGCTGTTCCGAGTCGCCGGACTTCAACTTGTTGTCCGCGTCGACGAAGAAGCTGCCGATCGAGACGACCTGGTCGCCTTCGCCGAGCCCGTCGATCACCTGCGTGTAGAGCTCGCCTTCGAGGCCCGTGTGGATCGTGCGCGCCGAATATTCGCCGGTCGCGAGCTGCACGTAGACCACGCGGCTCCCGCCTTCCTCGATGATCGAGACGTTCGGCACCGAGAGATAAGGGCCGCGCTCGACGACGATCTCCATGAGGTAGCGAGCCACGTCGTTGCGAGCCGGGGCGGCGAGCGTCGCCTCGACTCGCGCGCCACCGGTTTGCGGAGTGACGCGCGTGATCTTGCCCTGATACATCTGCGTTCGAGACAGCACGGAGAACGCGCGCAGACGTTGCCCGAGTTGCACGAGCTCTGCCTCGGGCGAGCGCAGCGAGGTCGTGAGAATCTTGCGGGTTTCGTCGAGCGCGCCGGCGGTCCTGATCCACGTTTGGATGGGCCGAACCGCGGCCTCGGTCAGCGTGAGCGTGAGCTCCGAGGCCTGCGTCTCGGTGACGGCCGTGCTGCCGCGGCGGAACAGGCGCGTTTGCGCCCGGACATCCGAAGCCTTCGCGACGGGGTCCTCTTGCGCCGCTACCTCAGTGGTCGGAGACAGGAACGCCGCCGCCGCGATAGCGCACGCGAACGCTAATCCGCGGCGACGGTTCGCCGTTGGCGAAGACGATGAGCGGCACGCGCGGCGTATCAATGGCAGTAGTTGTCCTTGCTGTCCATGATGTGCGTGCCCCACGGGAATTGACCGACGTTCGCGACCCGCTCCACCCCTTCGGTCTTGCCGTCGATGATGTAGACGGAGTTGTCGGTGGCGCTGCCGAGATACAGCTTCTCGTCGGCCGTGTCGGTGGTCGCGGTCTGCAGGAACAGATTGTTACCGATCTTGATCCGACCCGCGGGCTTGAGCGTCTTCATGTCGAACACGTAGAGGAAGCCGGTAGTCGAGCTGATCACGAACGCCTTGCCGGCCGCAAAGTTGATGCCCGTCAAGTCCTGACCGGCCGGATAAGTCGCGACCACCGCGTTCTTGGCCGTATCGATGAAAGACACCGTGCCGTCGCCGTTGTTGGCGGACAATCCGTACTTGCCGTCGTGCGCCATGTAGACGCGCCACGGATTGGGGCCGACGCGGATCACCTTGATGACCTTGTCCTCGCGCGTGTCGATCACACCGACGACGCCGAGGTCGCCGTCCGCGGCGTACAGGAACCGTCCGTCGGGAGTCGGCGTCGCGTTGAAGATGCCCTTGATCTCGGTCAAGTACTTGGTCGGATCGAGGCGCGTGATCCCCGGTGTCGCGTCGACTTGAATCCTCTTGATCAGCTCGTGCCGCGTGACGTCGATGACCCCGACCCAGTGCGCGCCGTAGTTACCGATGTAGGCCTTCGAGCCGTCCGGCGTGAACGTAATGTTCAGCGGCTCGGCGAGGCCCGTGATCGTCTTGATCGCCTTGAGCGACTGCATGTCGATCACGGTGATCGAGTCACCTTCAGGGTTGCCTTGATAGTACCAACGTCCGTCGGGCGAGAACGCGAGGTGCTCGGGCGCGAAGCCCACAGGTATTTTCGCGACGAGCTCGAGCGTGTGGCTGTCGATGATGTAGGCCGTGTTCGAGCGCTGACCGCCGGTCACGACATAGCGTCCGTCGGGCGACATCATGACCATGTGCGGGTTCACGTTGTTGCCGAGGAATGTTCGGCCGAGGATCTCCTTCGTCTTGATGTCCATGAACGCGATGTCGTTCGAGTCGCGATCGACGATCATCACGACGGAGGTCGGGTCCGAGACCTTCACGTTCGGGCCCGTCACCGGCGACATTTTCATGTTGGCCATGTTGTGGGCCGGGGCTTGTGCCTGCGCGTATGCGGCCGCGGGTCCGAACAGCGCTGCGAACGCGGCTGCGAGCGATGCGCTGAGCAGCGATCCCTTGAGGTTAACCATGGATGTTCTCCAGTTCCTGAGTTAGAAGACGACCTGAACACGAGCACCCGGTAGGAAATAGCCGGCTCCATTCGACGACTCGTAGACGTACTGCAGCATGAACGAGGCTCGCAGGTGATCCGTGATATGCAGATTGTAGTAGCCCTCGGCGAGCTTCTCGCTCGGGCCCTGCTCGAAGTCCGTATGGGCGATGCCGATGCCCCAGAAGTCGTTCGGATGGAAGCTGCGCGGCGCGCCGAATTGCACACCGGCGCTATAGAAGCTCTCCTTGCCGGGGATGTCACCGACCTCGCCGTTGCCGTAACGCGCGAACAGCGTGATCGCCGCGGAGACCTTTTGGTCGATGCTGATGCCATAAGCATCTCGATACCCGATCCCGCCGCTGTTGTCGGACCGTCCCCAGATGCGGTAGTGCCCTTCGCCGAGCCCGCCGAGTTGAGCGATGTACTCGAATTCGGCGAGCTTGAACATCGAGTCGGCCAGCGACCCGAGCTGGTTGTTGGGATCCGAGCTCTGCTGTATGCCGGCTTTGAAATTCCAAGTCTTCTTCGGATCCCATTCGGCCACCGCGCCGAAGCCGTTGCTCGAGAGGCCGAGCACCGGGTTGTTGACGAGCGCGTCGCTGATGAATTGCGTCGTCTCGTCGTTTGCGGCCGCGTTGCGATCGAAGTGCGTCGTCGCGTCGATGCGGCCGATCGTGAGGCCTAGCCGCTGATGCGCGACCTCCGTTCTGAGCCACGCTTCGCGGACGCTGAGCTGGTTGTTGCTGAGCCGGGCCGTTTGGCCGTTCAGCAGGTTCAGCGCGTCGATCTCTTGGTCGGGCGGCGTGCCACCGATGCCGACGAGGTCCGCGAAGAACTCGGTGTTCAGCGCGGCGCTCTTGCCCGAGAACGTGATGTCCGCGGCCGAGAGGCCGTACATGTGCCCATCGGCCTCCGTCTTGTCGCCCTGGTGCTGTAACGCGCCCTGCAGCGTCGTCACGTTGTTGATGCCGATCTGGACGCTCTTGGCCGATTCCTCGGCGAGCTTGTCGCCGATCTCGTCCTCGATCGTCTGGCGGCGCTGCGCGAGCTCGCGCTGGTACGTGATCGTCTCCTTCGCCCCAGGCACCGCGTGGTCGTATTGGTTGCCGTCCTTGTCCACCCAGACGTGCACCTCCTTCACAAGCACCTTCGGCGCGGACAGCACCGCCGTGGACTCGAGCTGGCTCAGGCGCCGCTCGAGCTCGTCGATGCGGTCGAGCAAGGCCTGCATCTCGGGGGTCGGCTTGCTCGCGGTGCCGGCCGGCGCGTTTTGCTGTGCGTGCGCACCGGGGGCAGCGACGAACGCGAGGCCGGCCGCGAGTAGGGCGGCGAGGCCGCGCAGGGGACGTTCGGATCGAAGGCCGGTTTTTCTCATGGAACGTTTTCCTCACACATTGAACTAATGCCGCCGTCGCTCTCGCGGCGTGGGTCCGAGCCAAATCGGTGACCGCGTCGCGTTGCCAGTCGCGCCGCTGGCTGTACGGACGAGCGCGACTTAACCTCCGGCGGGCTCCGAACGGACGCGCATCATCGGTCACGGCGCATCGAGCCGTCCCGCTAAATACGGTTAATGCACGCTAACGAAACGGGCTGGCGACGTTAACGCGGGGTCGGCGGGGCGCGAGGCCGCTGGCTTTCGCTGCGTGCGGCCTGGCGAGCTTGGCCTAGGACCCGTCGTCGGCTGGCGACTTTTTGGCCTGCGGTGCGCAGTCGTATACAGTCCGGAGCAAGAGCCCCTTCCGATGACCGCCCTTTACGACTTCACGGCCAAGACGATCGACGGGGTCGATCGGCCGCTCACGAGCTACCGCGGTAAGCCGCTGCTCGTCGTGAACGTCGCGTCGAAGTGCGGCTTCACGCCGCAGTACGCGGGCCTCGAGGCGCTGTACCGCAAGTTCCACGGGCAGGGTTTCGAAGTGCTCGGTTTCCCGTGCGACCAGTTCGGGCACCAGGAGCCCGGCGACGAGAGCGAGATCAAGAGCTTCTGCTCGACGAACTACGATGTGACCTTTCCGATGTACGCGAAGATCGACGTCAACGGCGCCAACGCGCATCCACTGTACAAGTGGCTCAAGAGCGAGAAGGCCGGAGTGCTGGGCACCGAAGCGATCAAGTGGAACTTCACGAAGTTCCTGGTCGACCGCGCGGGCCGGGTCGTGAAGCGCTACGCGCCGACCGACACGCCGGCAAAAATCGAAAAGGATCTCGCCGGGGTTCTCTAAGGTTTGTCCGGAGCGGGCTCGATCCGATCGCCCGCTTGCGGCGACGCGGGCGCCGCGGCGGGCTCGGACGTCGCAGCCGGCGGCAGCTCGACGGGCTTCGACTCGAGCGTGTGCTGACCAAGCGAACCATCGCGCTTGTCTTTTCTCGTAGGCAGAAGCCTCTTCGCCTCCTCGGCGTCGATCGGCACGAACATCCCGATCTTGCAGAGCAACCCTGGAGCGTAGGTCGCGCCGTCGATGAGCTGCGTGATGAATTCGTCCGCGCACAGCTTGCCGAGCACGACGTCGTACTTGATCGGATCCGTCTTTCGCCAATGGCACGCATTCGGCAATACGTTTTGGAGCACCGTGCGGTCGCGCATGAAGAACAGGATGCTCCGCTCGTCGACGATCCGTGTCTGGTCGATGCGGTCGACGTAGATGCAGCGGTGCGCGCCGTACAATTCGTCGTCCGCCCCCGCGCGCGAAACGGAGATCGTCGCGAGGATCGCGGCCGCGGTGCCGAAGGCTAAACGGGCGATGCAGATCGCGCGCATGACTCAGCGAGGCGGGCTGTCGGTCGCCGGTTCCGCGGGCGCGAGCGCTTCTGCCGACGCCGGCGGTGTCGCGCCTCCCGGATCCTGCTGCGTCGCTGCGGCCGGCGGCAGCTCGACCGGCGCGGTCTTGAAGGCCGGCGGCCGGTTGCCGTTCCTGTTCTTGCGCGGAGCGTTGGCCGCCGCGACGAGGTCGTCCGCGACCTCGGCGTCGACGGGCACGAACGCACCGAGCTTGCACAAATTCGCTCTGCTCACCGCGCCGCGCAGGACCTCGGCGGGGTCCTCGACCACGGTGATCAGATTGTGCATGCAGAGGCGGTGACCCCGCGCTTCGCCGTAGGTGAACCGGTTGTGCGCGTGCAGCGAGTAGCACTGATCCATCAGCGTGTTCTGATAGACGACGCGATCGCGCATGTAGAACAGGATGTTGCGATCATCGAGGATTCGCGTGTGCTCGATGTTCGGCTGGTAGATGCACGCCTGCGCCGTGTGGTTCGCGTCGTCCTGGGCAGCGACCCTGGTCGCGCCGGGCGCAACGAGCAGGGCCGCGAGCGCGAAGCCGGCGAGTCGAGCGCTTGGTGGACCCACCGTCGTCGCTCCGTGTTTCTCAACGAGGGGGTTCGGCCGTCGCCGGCTCTGCGCCGGTCGACGGCTGCGCGGGCGTTTCGGCCGGCCCGGGTTGAGGTTGCGCGGCTGGCCGCACTTCGACCGGCTCGACTTTGATCGCTCGTCGAGTCACGTCCCCGTTCTTGTGCGTAGATCCTGCGCCCGCGAGGAGCTCTTGGACCTCGTCGTCGCTGAGCGATTGGAACGTGCCGAGCCAGCACGAGGCGCCGAGCGTCGCAGTGCCGAAGCTGTAGGTCAGCACGTTGATCAGGTCGCCCTTGCAGAGGGGGCGCAACTTGCTCTCACCGTGGACGAAGTGATTCTCGGCGCGAAGCCCGGGGCACGTGCCGAGCAGCGTGTTCCGATACGTCACGTGGTTGTGCATGAAGAACAGGATGTTGCGATCGTCGAGAACCTTGGTGTGATCGACGCCCGTCGGGTAGATACAGGCTTGCACGCCGTTCGCGTCGTCCTGGGCCGCGACGCCGGTGGCGCCGGCCGCGGCGAGCAGCGCAAGAATGCCGACACGAACGAAGTGGGTGCCTGGAGCGTGCATTGCCGTCGCTTCCTCGCTTCTTAGGCGCTGATACGCGCGCCAGCTCCGGGAGCCTAGACGACGAAATGCTACTCCCGCAGCGGTTCGACGGGAACTAACGGCGCAGCACGGCGCCCTCGTGCACGGGCGACACGGTGCGCTGGTAGACGCTGAGCCAGCCGCGTTCGCCCTGCGCGCCGAACGTGCGCGGCGTCTTCATGCGCTCCGCGAGCACGGCCTCGGGCACCTCGAGGTCGACGGCTTTGCGCGTCACGTCGATCGAGATCGTGTCGCCGTTCTCGACGTACGCGAGCGGACCGCCCGCCGCCGCCTCGGGCGAGGCCTCGCCCACGACGAGCCCGTCGTTCACGAGCCCCGAGAGCTGGCCCTCGGTGATCATCGCGACTTGGTCGATGAGGTTCGCGCCGTCGAGCGCGAACACGACCGCCGAGGTAAGCGCCATGCCGGGTCCGCCGATCACGCCGAGGCCGCGCAAGATCACGACGTCGCCGGGCTTCACCTTGCCGTCCTTGATTCCGGCGAGCGCCTCGTCGCGGGAGTGGAAGATGTTCGCGACACCGCGGAACTTGAGCGTGCGCTCGCCGGTGCCGCCGAGCCGCACGATGCCGCCGCCGGGCAGGAGGCTCCCGCGCACGATGACGATCGAAGGCCGCCGCGACAAAGGAGCCTCGACAGTGCGGATCACGCGCTCGTCGGCGACTTTCACGTCCGCGAGCACGTCGCCGAGTCGCTCGCCCGTCACGACGCGCGCGTCGAGATCGAGGAAGCGCTCGAGGCGCTTGAGGACCGCGAGCGCGCCGCCCGCGGTCTCGAGCTCCTCGATGAGCCCCGGGCCATTCGGGCGGATCGCGGCGAGCAGCGGGATCTTGTCCGCGTATTCGGCGAACAGCCGATAGACGTCGACTTTCACGTCGGCCTCGGTCGCGATCGCCTGCAGATGCTTCACGCAGTTGATCGAGCCGCTCAAGCTCAGCACGACGCAGACCGCGTTGCGGACCGAGCCCGCGGTGATGATGTCGCGCGGCTTGTAGTCCTGCCAGACCATGTCCACGATCCGCGCGCCGGCCTGCCGCAGGTGGCCGAGCATCTTCGAGCTCAACGCCGCGACCGGCGCGCTGCCGGGCAGCGCCATGCCGAGCGCCTCGCAGACGATGTGCATCGAGTTCGCCGTGCCCATGCCCGCGCAAACGCCGGGGCCGCGCACCGCGACGTCGGCCATACCGGTGAGATCCTCGACCGTCACTCGGCCGGACGCGACGTAGCCCGACTTCAGGAACACCTCTTCTATATCGACGTGCTCGCCCTTGTACTCGCCCGAGCGCTGGTAGCCGCAGACGACGACGATCGTCGGGATGTTCTGCCGGCCCGCGGCCATGAGCTGGCCCGGTGTCGTCTTGTCGCACGACGCGAGCCCGACCATGCCGTCGAGCAGCGCGCCTTCGACTTGCACCTCGATGTCCGCGGCGATCAAGTCGCGCGCGGGCAGGATGTACGCGCCGCGTCGGCCCGCGCTCGTGATGAAGTCGCTCGGCGCAGCCGTGCGAACCTCGAATGGTAGACCTCCCGCCGCGCGGATCGCCTTCTTGAGCTCGGCGGAGATGCCGTCGAGGTGGCTGAAGCAGCTCGAGAGCTCCGACGACGAGTTGATGATCGCGATCTTGGGCTTGAGCATGTCCTCGTCGCTCAACCCGAGCGCGCGCCACTGCGCGCGGCGGCCGGCCCAGAGCGCGGTGCCGGGCTCGAGGTTGCTGCGGAGTTTTCGTTTCGCGGTGCTCATCGCTGGCTCGCTGTGCTCGCGCGCGCGGGCTCGGCCGCGCTCGGGCCCAAGTTCGCGCCGTCGGCAGCGAGCCGCCGCTGCAGCGTGCGCACGTCGACGGCGCGCGGTGCGACCTTGTTCTCGAGCGCAAGATCCGCGGCCGTGCCGGCCGCTTGGCCCATGATGAAGCACGGACCCGAGACGCGGGCGGACGATTGGCCCTCGTGCGACATCGACGCGCAACGGCCGACGACGAACAGGTTGTCGATCTTCTTCGGCACGATGATGCGATAGGGGATCTGGTTGTAGCCGCGCGAGGTCGGCGGCGCGAACTGGAACTTCACGTCGCCCTTGACGTGCGCCTCGACGGGCCAGCCCTGCACGCCGATCGAGTCGGCGAAGTCGGCGCAGCCCAGGATGTCCTTCTCGGTCAGCTGGTACTCGCCGCCGATTCGACGTGTCTCGCGGATGCCGATCTGCGGCGCAATCTCGACGATGTACGCGTTCTCGAAGCCCGGCGTGGCGCCTTTGATGAACTGGAACACGTCCCAGCACTGGCGCCGCCCCTCGACCTCGCCGTAGCTGAGCTGGCGCGCGTCGATGCCGCTCACGGCCGAGCCGTCCGGGTTCTTGATCTGCGTGAGGTTCGCGCGCCACTCGATCGGGTTGCGCTGCGGCCGCACGATCGGCTTCTTGCGCGGGAAACGCCGGCCCTGTTTCTCGGCCTCGTCCATGAGCATCGGGATCAGCTCCCACGCGCGGCCGGCCTTGGACGGATCGACGCCGTTGATCCTGAACATCGTCGACGGGTAGAGCATGTTGCTCACGCCGTCGCCGATCTCGTACGGCACGCCCGTCCACGCAGCGAGGTCGCCGTCGCCGGAGCCGTCGATGAAGATCTCGCCGCGCACCGCGAAGCGGCCGGACTTCGTCTCGACGAGCACCGCGTCGATCTTGTCGGCGGCTGCGAGCACTGCGCCGACGCCGAACGCGTGGAACAGAACGTTCACCTTCGCTTCCGCGAGCAGCTCGTCTGCGGCGATCTTGAATGCCGAGATGTCGTACGCCTGCGCGAGGATCTGGTCGCGGATCGTGAGGTGCGGCTTGTTCAAGCCGTCCATCGACTTCAAGCGGTCGAGGATGTCGTCGGCGATCCCGTGCACGACTTGCTCGTGCTTGCCGTGCACGACCGCGTGCAGCCCGCAGAACGTGCTGAGTCCCGCGGCCGTGCCGGCGCCGCCGAGAAACCCGTAGCGCTCGATCAGCAGCGTCGAGCGGCCGCTGCGGCCCGCGGCGAGCGCGGCCGCGATACCGGCCGGGCCGCCGCCGAGCACGACGACCTCGTATTCGCCGAACAGCGGTGTCGTGCGCGAGGGTTCGGTGATCGGAGCTTGCTGCATCGTGGCTCTATGTCGTGAACGAGGTGCCTATGATAACCCGCACGGGTCAACGCACCGCCAAGACTTCCTCGTAGCGATGTTGGAGCTGGCGGCCGACTTGCTCCCGGACGACGATGTCCGCGAGCGTGACGTCGATGTTCGATCGCCACTGCCGAACCTCGTCGTCGCTCGGTCGTTCGGACGCGGCAACGCGCCGAACGAAGGCCAGGACTTCGGAGAAGTGTTCGCGCCCACGTTCCCCCAGCCGCATATATTGCGCCTGCAGGTCGTAGAGGTACGCGTAGCGGCTCACTTCCGCATAGTCCATGAAGCCGAACGCGCCCGTCACTTGCGCTGTCGTGAGCGCTGCGCTCGTGAGCTCGGCGCCGTGCCAGTCGAGAACGAGCTCGAACCGCTCGAGCGACTCGTGCGCGAGCAACACGCGCGCGATTTCGTCCGCGTGCTCGAGCTGCTGCCGTTCCTTGGCGAGGCCGTCGAACAGGCCGTCGAGCTCTTTCTTGTTGTTGCGCAGCTCTGCCGTGAGATTCGCGACCGCCTCGCGGACGAGCAGCCGATGATCGAGCCACGCGACGGCCCCTTCGAGCGCGAGCGCGATCAGGACGCCCGTGGTGATGATCGCGAGATGCTTGAAGGTCTGCTTCCAAGTCGTGATCGGATGATCGGGCGCGTGGATTTCCATCGTTCTCTCCCCGGAAGCGGTCCCTATGATAACCGCGTCTCCACCCTCGAGCGTCGTCGAGCGCCGAGACTCGGCTCATGCCCGTCGTCCGGCTCCGCGCGGCAGGCTCGCGAGGGTCGCGATCAAGGTCCTTAGCCGATGAATTCATCGGTCCCTGCTTTTTCGAGTCCCAGAGAGGGCCGACAATGAATGGTCGTTAGCTCGCGACCAGCCAAGCAGCGCTTCCGCGACGAGCCCAAAAAAGGTCGCTGTTCCATGGGCTTAGAGACCAGATCGCGAAGCGAATATCCGCCGTTCTGTCGCCAAACGGAGACGTTCCCGTTCGTCGACACTTCGCGTGTTTTTGCGGCGCAGTTCACACCCGTGCCGACACGACTTCATCAAAACTGTCGGCCTCAACTAGATCGTTTCTTTGGGGCGCGAACCGAGTCACGCGCACAGCACGTGAAAGAAAAAGAGCAAAAACGAGAACAGACAAGGAGGGTCGTGACATGGGCAATCTGCGGATCGTCGGGGTCTTTGCGTGTTCCGTTTTCCTTACTAGCGCGTCGTACGGCGGCGCGCCGAGCGCTTCGCAGCAGGAGATGCGGAGCCTCGACGAGCAAGTCCAGGAGATCAAGTCCGACGTGCTCGGCATCGCGGCGGATTTGAGCCGGCTCGAGGAAAAGCTCCTCTACCCGTCGAACACGCAGGTCGCGGTCTTCGTGTCGATCGCGAGCGGAGAGACCTTCCGTCTCGACGCGATGCGGATCGACGTCGACGGCAAGCTCGCGACTCACTACATCTACGCCTTTAAGGAGCTCGATGCGCTCCAGCACGGCGGCGTGCAACGAATCTATACGGGCAACATCCCGACCGGCGCGCACGAGATCGCCGTCTCGGTCAACGGCAAGACGCAATTCGACAAGGACTTCAGCCACACGGAGACCTTTGCGTTCAACAAGGGCGTCGAGCCGAAACTGCTCGGGATCACGCTCGCGGGACCCGAGTCCATCCAGCTCGGCGATTGGTGACGGGCGACTAGCCGTTAGCCGCTGGCGCCTGCCGGAACGATGACCCCCATGCGCGTTCACACGCTGCTCGGCATTGGCTTGCTGTGCCTCGCCTCTTCGTCGCTGGTCGGATCCGCGGCCGGCCGGAGGTCGCACGACAAGGCACTGCACGACCTGTACTTCGGCGAAGCGCTGTACTACGCGCGGCAAGGCCATTTCTTCGACGCGCTCGAGCGGCTCGACGCCGAGCTCGGTCAACATCGCGCGCTCGACGAGCCGGAGCTCGATTCCCTTTACTACCACTTGCGCGACGCCGAGTTCTCGGTCGGCGATTTCGAGCTCAACTATCGGATGCACCATCGCGCTGGGCACGCGATCACGGCCGTGCTCGAAGGCGCGGTCGACGAGCAAGTGCGCAACGACGCCGCATATCGTCTCGCGCGCATTCATTTTCAGAAGGGTCAGCTCGAGGACGCGCTCCAGGCGCTCGACCGGATCGAAGGGAAGGTGCCCGAGCGAATTCGCGACGACGTCGAGTTCCTGCGCGCGAACGTGTTCCTGGCACTCGGCCGCGATGACGACGCGGCCGGCGTGCTGAAGCGGTTGCAGGGCGCGGAGAGCCTCAAGGGGTTCGCGGCCTACAACCTCGGCATCGCGCTGCTAGGCGAGGGCCATCAGAAGGAGGCTTTCGAGCAGCTCGATCGGGCCGGCCAGGGGGGCGGCTCCGACGAGCCCGTGCTCGCGATCCGCGACAAATCGAATCTCGTGCTCGGCAAGCTGCTCGTCGATTCGGGCCAGCCGGAATCGGCCAAGCGCTACTTCGACCGTGTCCGCCTCGACGGGCCGTTCTCGAACTCCGCGCTGCTCTCCTCGGGCTGGGCAGCCGCATCCGCGAACGACTACGCGCGGGCCGTCGTTCCTTGGAGCATCCTGGCCGGGCGCGAGTCGACCGATGCAGCCGTCCAAGAGGCGAAGCTGGCGCTGCCCTTCGCGTACGGCAAGCTCGAAGTTCACGGCCGCGCGGCGGTCTCGTACGCGAGCGCGCTCGACTCCTTCGGCGCCGAGCTCGAGAAGGTCGACGCGTCGATCGCGAGCATCCGCGACGGCAAGTTCCTGAAGGCGCTCGCGCGCGAAGAGATGAGGCAGAACCCGGACTGGGTCATCCGGCTGCGCTCGCTGCCCGAGTCGCCCGAGACGTATTACTTGATGGAGCTCTCGGCGTCGAACGACTTTCAGACGGCCGTCCAGAACTACCTCGATCTCGAGGATCTGCGCCGAAAGCTCGCCTCGTGGGACGTGAACTTCGACGCGTTCGACGACATGATCGGGCTGCGCCGCGCGAACTACGAGCCTCTGCTGCCCGGCGTCGACCACGACTTCCGCGACCTCGATTCGCGCATGCGCCTGCGTCTCGAGCAGGACAAGCTCCTCCAGCAGCGTCTCCAGGACTTGCTCGTCGCGCCGCGCCCG
>Ga0307497_10000057_pt1 | contig 21926 bp, 20 predicted proteins | sample 10_S_MG_FD_201366 | JGI IMG/M metagenome (GOLD analysis project Ga0307497, IMG submission 201366) | Soil microbial communities from Populus trichocarpa stands in riparian zone in the Pacific Northwest, United States - 10_S | ecosystem: Environmental > Terrestrial > Soil > Riparian zone > Trees...
GCCGCCGCGGCGGCCGCGGGCCCGGCCGAGATCCGCGTCTGGCACTCGATGAGCGGCGTGCGCGGCGCGGAATTCGAGCGCCTGGTCGCGCGCTTCAATCAATCGCAGAAGCAGTTCCGGGTGGTGCCCGCTTACAAGGGCGCGTACGAAGAAGCGGTCGTGGAGGCCTATACCGCGCGCCGCACGCCGCGCGCCCCGCACCTGGTGCAGGCTTCCGAGCTCGGCGCGGCTTTCCTGCTCGAACAGAAAGACCTGGCGCGCCCGCTGTGGCAGGTGGCGGCCGAAGCCGGCGTCGCGTTCCAGGTCGAGACCGCCATCGGCGGCGCCGAGGAGCTCACCGACCCACAGGGGCGGCTGCTCGCGCTGCCGATCGGCCGCTCGACCCCGGTGCTTTACTGGAACCGCGATGCTTTCCGCCTCGCGATGCTCGACCCCGCCAAGCCGCCCGCGACCTGGTACGAAATGGTGACGACGCTGGCCGCGCTGGTGCAGTCGGGCAGCGATTGCGCGCTGACGATCGCCTGGCCGGCATCGGCGATGCTGGAGAACACGGCGGCGTGGCACAACCAGGCGTTCGCCACCGACCGGCTGGTGTTCAACAGCCGGCTCGCCGTGCGCTGGGTGTCGACGCTCGCCACCTGGAGGCAGTCGGGCTATTTCACCCAGGCCACGCGGCGCGACGAAGCCGAGAGCCGCTTCGCGAACGGCGAATGCGCGCTGCTCGCCGCGTCCTCGGCGAACTATGCCGACCTGCGCAGCCGCGCGAAATTCGCGCTCGGCATCGCGCCGTTCCCGTACTACGACGATTTCGACGGCGCGCCGCTCAACACGCTGAGCGCCGGCGCTGCGCTATGGGTGATGGCGGGGCGGCCCAAAGCCGACTACGCCGGGGTGGCGCAATTCCTCGCGTTCTTCGCCCGTCCCGAAATCCAGGCGCAATGGCACCAGAAGACGGGGCTGGTGCCGCTGAACGCCGCCGCCTACGAGCTCACGCGCAAGCAGGGCTTCTACGCCGCCAATCCCGGGCACGAAGTGGCCGTGCGGCAGCTTCTCACGCGCGGCATACCCAACTGGAAGAGCCTGCGCCTGGGGCAGCATCCACGCCTGCGCAGCATCATCGACGAGGAGATCGACCTCGCCTGGCAGGGCAAGAAGACTTCGATCGACGCGCTGAACGCCGCGGTCGCGCGCGGCAACGCGTTCCTCGACCAGCAAAAGTAGGGGCTACTGGGACAGCAGTTTTTCGACGGCTGACACCAGCCGCGGGTCGTTCGGCTCCACCTTGGTGTCGAAGCTCTGCACCTGCTTGCCGCTGCGGTCGATCAGGTACTTGTGGAAGTTCCAGCGCGGCGCGCTGCCGGTCGCCTTGGTGAGCTCGGTATAGAGCGGGCTTTGCTTCAGGTCGATCTTGGCGAACATCGGGAAGTCGATCGCGTACTGGTTGACGCAGAACGCGGAAATCTCCTTGTTCGAGCCCGGCTCCTGCCCGCCGAAATCGTTCGCCGGGAAGCCGAGCACCACCAGCCCGCGGTCCTTGTACTTGCGGTAGAGCGCTTCGAGCCCGTCGTACTGCGGCGTGTAGCCGCACTGGCTCGCGGTGTTCACCACCAGCACCACCTTGCCCGCGTACTCGCACAGCGACTGCGGCTTCTCGTGGATCGTGTCCATCGTGCGGTCGAGCAGAGCGGGGCAGGCGGCCATGGCGTTCCCGGCGACGAAGAAAAGACCAATAAGGAAACCAATACGGAAACTAATAGGGCAGAGGCGCATTGGGCTTGAGCGGCTGCAGTGCGGAACGGAAGTCGCGCTTGATGCGCTCCAGTGCGGCGGGATTGTCGGCTTCGAAGCGCATGACGATGGTCGGCGTGGTGTTGGAGGCGCGGGCGAGCCCGAAGCCGTCAGCATACTCCACGCGCACGCCGTCGACGGTGACCACGCGCTCGGCGCCGGGGAACGGCGAGGCGGTTTGCACTCGCGCCTGCAGCTTCGCCACCACGGCATGCGGCTCGCCTTCTTCGAGCGACCAGTGCAGCTCGGGCGTCGAAGGAGCGTTGGGCAGGTTTTTCAACGCTGCATTCGCATCCGGCTCTTTCGACAGAACCTCGAGCAGCCGAGCGCCGCCATAGAGCGCGTCGTCGAAGCCGTACCAGCGCTCCTTGAAGAAGGTGTGGCCCGACATCTCGCCTGCGAGCAGCGCGCCGGTTTCCTTGAGTTTCGCCTTGATCAGCGAGTGCCCGGTTTTCCAGAGCAGCGGCTTGCCGCCGTGGCGCTCGATGTACGGCGCGAGCAGGCGCGTGCTCTTCACGTCGTAGATGATCTCGGCACCGGGATTGCGGCTGAGCACGTCCTTCGCAAGCAGCATCAGCTGGCGGTCGGCGAAGATGATCTCGCCGTCCTTGGTGACCACGCCGAGACGGTCGCCGTCGCCGTCGAACGCGAGGCCGAGCTCGGCCTTGCCGGTCTTCAGCGTCTTGATCAGCTCGACCAGGTTCTTGGGCTGCGCCGGGTCGGGGTGGTGGTTGGGGAAGGTCCCGTCCACCTCGCAATAGAGCTCGGTCACCTCGCAGCCGAGACGCTGGTAGAGCCGCGGCGCGATCATCCCCGCCACGCCGTTGCCGCAGTCGATGGCGATGTGGAATTTGCGCGCCAGCTTGACGTCGCCGACGATGCGCTCGACATAGGCGTCAAGGACATCCTTTTTCGTGACCGTGCCGCGACCGGAGGTGAATTTTCGCTGCTCGATGCGCTTCCGCAGGTCCTGGATGTCATCGCCGTAGAGCGCATCGCCGCCCACCACCATCTTCAGGCCGTTGTACTCGGGCGGATTGTGGCTGCCGCTGACCGCGACGCAGCTGCCGCAGCCGAGATGGTGCGCGGCGAAGTAGGCGAGCGGCGTCGGCCCCATGCCGATGTCGATCGCGTTCGCGCCCGCGGCGACCAGCCCTTCCATCAGCGCGTTGGCGAGCTCGGGGCCGGAGAGCCGGCCGTCGCGGCACACCGCGAAGGTGGCGGCGCCGCGCTCGCGGCCTACCGAGCCGAGCGCGCGGCCGATGTCGCGCACGCCCTCGACGGTGAGCGAGCGGCCGACGATGCCGCGGATGTCGTAGGCGCGGAAGATTTCTGCGGGAGTGGTCACGGTTGGAGGAATTCCAGAAGACGTTGCGGGAGCCAGGGGCGGCCGGGGAACGGCCCGGTGATGAATCCGGCATGGCCGCCCGTGCGAGGAAATTCTAGCACCACGCTCGGCGAGGCCTTGCGCGCCGCGGCGAGCAGCGCATGCTCCGGAAGGAACGGGTCGTTGCGCGCGTTGAGTAACAGAGTCGGCACGCGGATGCGCTCGAGGTGCGGCCCGCTCGACGCCGCGCTCCAGTAGTGATCGACGTCACGAAAACCGTGCAGCGGCGCGGTCACCACGTCATCGAAATCCCGGAAACAGCGTGCCGCGCGCACGGCGGCGGCGTCATACAGGTCTGGAAATTTCTCCAGCTTGGCGAGCGACTTCGGCTTGAGCGTGGACAGGAAATGCCGCGTGTATAGCAGGCGGTTGATGCCCCGGTCTAGCGCGTGACCCGCGGCGCTGAGATCGATCGGCGCCGAGACCGCGGCCGCGCGCCGCACCAGCGAGCGTGCGTCGTCGCCGCGCTCGCCCAGCCATTTCAGCAGCGCATTGCCGCCGAGCGAGATCCCCGCGGCGCAGAGCGGCGCGCCCACCTTGCGCACGATCCAGTCGATCTCGTCGGTATCGCCCGAGTGATAGGCGCGCGGCCTGCGATTGGGCTCGCCCGAGCAGCCGCGGAAATGGGCGATGGCGATGCGCCAGCCGCGGGCCACCGCACCGGCGGCAATGGCGCGCGCGTAATGGCTGTCGGAGCTTCCTTCCAGTCCGTGAAACAACAGCAGCCGGCGGCCTGCGGCGGGATCGCCGGCAAAATCGATGTCGACAAAATCGCCGTCGGGCGCTTCCCAACGCTCGCGCTCGAGGCGCACGCGCGGCGGCGGACGCAGCGAGGCGTAGATGGTCTGCAGGTGCCCTCCGGGCAGCCACCACGGAGAGGAGAACATCACTAGTGCAAGGTCTTCGGCGGCGCGTCGCGCGGCGCGGGTTGCGGCTGCGCCGGCGCGGGCGAGGCGTGGTGCACGATCATGCGCCAGCCCGCCGCGGTGCGCAGGTAGACGTTGGTGGCGACGATCGGCAGCGGCTGCGGCTCGTTCTTGCCCTCGATCGAGAAGGTCTCGAACACGCTGTGCACCGCGAGCATCATCGCGCTGATCGCCACCTGCTGCTCGATGCGCACTCGCGCGCGCGGGCCGGCGGCGAAGATCCTGGCCCAGCTCTCGCGCACCTGGTCCTGGCCGCTGAGACGCCCGCCGGCAGGGTGTACGCAGACGATTTCCTCGTCCTCGGCCCACACCGCCATCATGCCTTCGAGGTCGCAGCGCTCGAGCGCTTCGTAGAACGCGTTCTCCGCGTCCTGCGCGGTGGCAAAGATTCTTACGCTCACAAGGGGTTGACCTCGGCCAGAACGCGCTCCACGGTCATTTCCTTCATGCAGCGAAAATGTCCGAGCGGGCATTCGCGCGCGAAGCAGGGGCTGCACTCGATGTGCAGCCAGACGACGCGCGCCTTGTCCGAGGCGGGCGGCGTGTGCTCGGGACTGGACGAGCCGAACAGCGCGACCTGCGGCCGGCGCAGCGCCGCGGCGACGTGCATCAGGCCGGAATCGTTGCTCACCACTACGGCGGCGCCGGCGATGAGCACGATCGCCTCGTCGAGCGTGGTTCTGCCTGCCAGGTCCGTGCCCGGGATGCCCGCCGCGGCTTCGCGGTCGTTCGCCGAGCCGAGGATCACCACCGGGATGCCGATGCGCGACGCGAGCTCGCCGAAGTACGGCCAGCGCTTGGCCGGACCGTATTCGGCGCCTGGACAAAGAACTGCGTAGCGCTCTTCGATGCCAAAGCGGGCGCGAGTTTCCGCAATTTCCTGTCCGCTGACTTCGAGATGAGGGCGAGGCAATGGCTGAACGGGCTCGCCGCCGGCAAGGCGTGCGTAATGCACCGGCATCGGCGAATTCGAGTTCGGCAGGGTCGAGTTCAGCAAGCCGTAGCGCATTTCGCCGACATAGCCCGCGCGCTGGGGGATGCCGGCAAGAAACGGGACCAGCGCCGACTTCCAGCTGTTCGGCAGCACGATCGCGCGATCATAACCGCGCTTCGCGAGCGCGCGCGCCAGGCGCCAGCGGCCCCCAAGGTCGGCGGCGCCATGGCGAAAGGGAACCGCGATCACTTCGTCCACTTCGGGCATGCGGCGCGCGACCGGCGCGACCCAATCGGGCGCGAGTACGTGGAGCGCGGCCCCTGATTTCTTCAATTTGGCGAAAAGGGGCTGCGCCATGAGCGCGTCCCCGATCCAGTTCGGCGCGACTACGAGAATGCGCAACTAGTGACCTTTGACCGGCGCTCCCTTGTACACGTACCGCGTGCCGCAGTACGGGCAAAGACATTCGCCTTCCTTCGCCACGTCGAGGAACACGCGCGGGTGCAGGGCCCACAGCGCGGTGCCCGGCGTCGGGCAATGCAGCGGCAGGTCTTTCTCGGTCACTTCGATTTGACGGGGGTCAGCCATTTGCGGTGCTTCTTGTCCTTGCCGGTGACGACGTCGAAGAACGCCTTCTGGATCTTTTTGGTGATCGGCCCGGCCTTGCCTTCGCCAATGATACGGCCATCGAGCTCGCGGATGGGGGTCACCTCGGCCGCGGTGCCGGTGAAGAAGCACTCGTCGGCGATGTAGATGTCGTCGCGCGTCAGGCGCTTGGCGCGCACTTCGTAACCGAGCTCGCCGGCAAGCTCGATCACCGAGGTGCGCGTGATGCCGGTGAGCGCCGAGGTGAGCTCGGGCTCGTAGATTTTTCCGTCTTTCACCACGAAAATATTCTCGCCGGCGCCTTCGGCGACGAAGCCGTCGACGTCGAGCAGCAGGCCCTCGTCGTAGCCGTGCGTGGTCGCTTCCAGCGTCGCCAGCACCGAATTCGGATAGGTGCCCGACATCTTGGCGCGCGCCATCGTGACGTTGATGTGGTGCCGCGCGTACGAGGAGGTCTTGACCCGGATGCCCTTCTCCAGCGCCTCGGGTCCCAGATAGGCGCCCCAGGGCCAGGCCGCGATGGCGACGTGCACTTTTGCGCCGACCGGCGAGACGCCCATTTTTTCCGAGCCGTAGAACGCGATCGGCCGCACGTAGCAGGCCTCGTGGCCGTTGGCGCGCACCACCTCGAGCTGCGCCTCCATCAGGCGCTCCCGGGTATACGGGATCTTCATCATGTAGATGTGCGCCGAGTTGAACAGCCGATCGGTGTGCTCCTTCAGCCGGAAGATGGCGGTGCCGATCTCGGTCTTGTACGCGCGCACGCCCTCGAACACGGCCAGGCCGTAGTGCAGCGAGTGGGTGAGGACGTGGGTGGTGGCCGAGCGCCACTCCACCAGCTTTCCGTCGTGCCAGATCTTGCCGTCGCGGTCCGCCATCGACAGCGGCGCACCCGCCTTGGTCTTCGCCATGATTTGCTTGCGTCTCCCGTGAGTGGAGGGCCATCTAAGCACACGGCACGGAAATCCGCCATACTATTAACGTGCAGGTTAATAGTCAGACGCCGCGTCCCCAGCGCATCTTCTACGCCCTCGGCTCGCTGCCGCGCCGGCGCATCATCGCCTTCCTGTCGCAGACCGCGCTCTCGACCGCCGACCTCGCCGAGCGCTTCGCGATGAGCCGGCCGGCGATCTCGCGCCACCTGTCGGTGCTGGTGCGCGCCGGGTTGATCGGCGGCGAGCGCCAGGGCCAGCGCGTGCTCTACCGCCTCAACCGTGACGCATTGCTCGGCGCGCTGGCGCAATTCGCCTCCGAGGTCGACGGCCCGTTGCGCCGCTCGCCACAAGCTGGTACGAATCCGCGCGATGCGCTCTAGCGTGTTGTCGTTGCTGGTGGTGGTTGCCGCGGGTTGCGCCGGCACCGCGGAGGATTCGTCGCTCATCTGGTCCGACGACGTGGTGCGCTGGATGGACCGCGAGCGCGGCGACGTGGTCGACGTGGCGCACTTCTCGCAGCTGCGTCCGGGCGATTCCCCCGATCCCTGGGAGCCGTGGCTTATCGTGCGCGGCAACGCACCCACGAAGTACCAGGTGGCGGACGTCGATGGCGTGGTCGCGCTCGCCGCCGAAGGCGTCGAAGGCGGCTCGGGCATGTGGCGCAAGCTGCGCGTCGACCCGCGGCACAACCCGGTGATGGAATGGCGCTGGCGCGTGCCCGTGCCCGCCGCCGGCAGCCCGCCGCTCAGCGTCACTTCGCGCGCGAGCCCGATCGCGCGCCTGTCGGTCGGCTTCCACGGCGACCCCGAGAAGCTCGACTTCGAGGACCGCGTCAAGCTGCGCATGGCCAAGGCGCTGACCGTCCACGGCTTGCCGTACGCCTCGCTGCTCTATGTCTGGATGATGAACGTGCCAGTCGATACCGTGATCATCAGTCCGCATACCGAGCGCGTGCGCATGATCGTGGTGGAAAGCGGGCCGCAACGCGCCGGCCAGTGGATCACGATCCGGCGCAACGTGGTCGAGGATTACCGGCGCGCGTTCGAGGAGGAGCCCGGCGACATCGTCGGCGTCGGCCTGATGACCGACTACGGCGACGACGGCTCGCCACGGCGCGCGGTCTACGGCGACATCACCTTGCGGAGCGCACCATGAACAACTTCAAGTTCTCGTCCATTGCCCGGCGCATCGCCGTACTGTCGGGACGGCCGGTGGTATTCGTCGTTGCCGTCATGGCGATCGTGGCTTGGGCGCTGAGCGGGCCGTTGTTCGGCTTCAGCGATACCTGGCAGCTGATCGTCAACACGACCACCACCATCATCACGTTCCTGATGGTGTTCCTGATCCAGAACACGCAGAACCGCGACACGGCGGCGATCCAGCTCAAGCTCGACGAGCTGATCCGCGCCACCCAGGGCGCGCACAACGCACTGCTCGACCTCGAGGAGATCGAGGACGAGCAGTTCGAGAGCTACCGCCGCAGCTACGAGCGGCTGGCGGCGGCGGCGCGCGAGAAGCTGGACAAGGGCGAGCTCGACACCGATTCGCCCGAGATCAAGGACCTCGGGCGCTGAACACCGTTTTCCAGAGCGCGTCCACCATCTCGGCGTGGCGTGCGACCTGCGTCCGCGGCACGCGCGCGTACTGCGCGCCGTTCAGCCGCAGCGAGTGCTGGACCCGGCGGAACTCCCGGTAGGCGTCGCGGCAACGTTCAGCCAGCTCCTCGGGGATCAGGCCATGCCCCGCGGCGATCCGCAGCAGGGCGATGTTTCCCAGATTGGCCGTCAGCGAGCGGAACTGGCTGGAGAAACCCAGCACCAGAAACTGCACGCTGAACTCGATGTCGATCATGCCGCCGCGATCGTGCTTGACGTCGAACAGCCCCGACTGGTTCGGGTGCGCCGCGTGCAGCTTTTCGCGCATTTCGACGATGGAGCGGGCGAGATCCGCCGCGTCCCTCTTTTTCCGCAGGATCGCTTCCCGGATGGTCTCGAACGCCTGGCCCACGGCTTTGTCGCCGGCGCAGTAGCGCGCTCGTGTCAGGGCCTGGTGCTCCCACACCCAGGCGCTCTCTTCCTGGTAGCGCAAGAACGCATCGACCGAAGACACCATCAGGCCGGAGGCGCCGCTCGGCCGTAGCTGCAGGTCGGTTTCGAACAGCATGCCCGCCGAGGTGCGGCTGCTGAGCCAGGTGTTGAGACGCTGCGCGAGCCTTGCATAGACCTCGGGGGCGCGCTCATCCGCATCCTGGTACAGGAAGATGATGTCGAGGTCGGAGGCGTAGCCGAGCTCCTTGCCGCCGAGCTTGCCGTAGCCGATCACCGCGAACGCCGGCGTTTCCCGGTGCCGGCCGCGCAGGTCCTTCCACACCTGCTCCAGCGTGACCTGCAGGACGAGGTCGGCCAGCGCCGAAAGATAGTCGGCGAGACGCTCGACCGTAAGCAGGCCGGCGAGGTCCTGCGCCAGCAGGCGAAACACCGCCGCCTGGTGCACCTCGCGCAGCATGTTCATGCGCTGCTCGACGTCGCCGCCGGCGGCGTCGAGCTGGGCGCGCAGGCTTCTCGCCACTAGCTCGAGATCGAGCGGGGCGTAGAGCACCCGGTCGTCGAGCAGCTCGTCGAGCAGCAGCGGATGGCGGGTGATGAACTCCGCCGCCCAGCTCGACGCGCCGATGATGCGCGCGACGCGCTCGAGCGCCTCGGGGTGCTCGGCGAGCAGCGCGAGATACGCGGCCCGGCTGGCGATCGCCTCGACCAGGTCCACGCCGCGCGCGAGTGTCGCCTCCCGGTCCGGCGTCGCGCGCGCGGCGCGCGCCAGCGCCGGAATCAGGCGGTCAAGACGCCGCTTCGACTCCGCCGGCAGCGTCGCATAGCGCTGGCTCGCGAGCAGCGCGGAAAGGCGCGGATGATCGGGCCACGGCTCCTCCGGCGCCTCGGGCTCGGCGAAGACTTCCTCGAAATGATGCGACACGCGATCGCGATGGGCCCGCAGCTGCGCGTAGAACGCGTCCCAGGAATCGAACCCGCACATGCGCGCAACGCGCGAGCGGTCCTCGCCGTCCCCGGGCAAGTCATGGCGCTGCGCATCGTCGAGGTATTGCAGGCGGTGCTCGAGGTTGCGCAGGAAGGTGTAGGCCTGCGCAAGCTCGGCGACCGCTTCGGGCGGCAGCAGATTCTTGCGCGCCAGGATCGGCAACGCCTCCAGCGTGGGCCGCACGCGCAGCTCGGGATCGCGCCCGCCGCGGATCAGCTGGACCGCCTGCACGATGAACTCGATTTCGCGGATGCCGCCGGGGCCGAGCTTGACGTGCTCGGCGAGCTCGCGCCGCGCGACATCGCGCCGCACCTCGGCGTGGAGCGAGCGCATCGCCGCGAGCGTGGCGTAGTCGAGATACTTGCGGAACACGAACGGCCGCACGATGGCGTCGAGCGCAGCGGCGCCGGCGCCGGAGAGCGGGCGCGCCTTGAGCCAGGCGTAGCGCTCCCATTCGCGCCCGTGGGCGATGAGATAGCTCTCGAGCGCGTCGAAGTTGCAGGCGAGGGGCCCGGAATCGCCAAACGGCCGCAGGCGCATGTCGACGCGGAATACGAACCCGTGCTCGGTCTGTTCTGACAGCAGGCGGATCAGCTGGCGGCCGGCGCGCTCGTAGCGCTCGTCGGGCGCGCCGTCATGGAGGAACACCAGGTCGATGTCGGAGGAAACGTTGAGCTCGCGCCCGCCGAGCTTGCCCATGCCCACCACCACCAGGTCTTCGCAGCCGATCATCTTGAGGCCGGTTTGGATCGAGACCTCGGCGAGGTCGCTCATCGTGCCGCACACCTCGTCGAGCCCGGCGCGGCCCGACAGGTCGCGCGCCATGACGCGCAACAAGACGCGGTTACGCAACTCCCGCAACTTGCGGCTGTCATCTCCCGGCGCGGTGAGCGCGTTCAGCATCTCGGCGCGCGTGAACGGCGCCGGATCTTCGACCTCGGCGGCGAGCGCCGGGTGCGCTTCGAGCAGCCGCCGGGCGAAGCGCGAGAGGCCGAGTTTCTGAATGATTTCCGACATTTAAAAGTTAGAATGACTCTCTGGACGTGAATTCCACCATGAAGCGGCTGCTGCGAGCGGTCGAAATGCTCGCCTGGGGCGCGTTTTTCGCGTTCGCGGCGCTGGTGCTCGCCGTGCGTTTCTGGGTCCTGCCCGACATCGAGCGCTATCGCGACGACATTGTCGCCGCAATGTCGCGCGGGATCGGCCTGCCGGTGCGCGTCGGTCGCATCGAGGCCGGGTGGCTCGGGCTGCGCCCGCAGATCACCCTGTCGGACGTGCACATCCTCGACCTGCAGGGCCGCGAGGCGCTGGTGCTGCCGTCGATCCACAACGTCATCGCCTGGCGCTCGCTGCTGTACGGCGAGCTGCGCCTGCACCAGCTTGCCATCGACGGGCCGCGCCTCGGCGTGCGCAGGGACGCGGCCGGCGACCTGTATGTGGCGGGAATGAAGCTGCCGAAAGGCGACAGCGGCGGCTCCGGCGTGAGCGGCTGGCTGCTCGGCCAGAGCGAGATCGTGGTGCGCAACGCCGAGATCGAATGGCGCGACGAGCTGCGCGGCGCGCCGCCGCTGGTGCTTTCCGCGCTCGACCTGCGCATGGTCAGCTCCGGGCGTGCTTTGTCGCTCGGCCTGACCGCCAGGCCGCCCGCCGAGCTCGGCAGCGGCGTCGAGGTGCGCGCGCTGATCGACGCCGCCGGCTTGAGCGCCGACACCTGGAAAGGGCGCGTATTCATGCAGGTCGGCTATACCGACCTCGCCGCCTGGCGCGCGTGGGTCGACTATCCGATCAACATCCGCCAGGGCCAGGGCGCGTTGCGGGTCTGGGTGAGCGTGGAGAACGGCGAGCCGAAGGACCTGACCGCGGATCTTGCGCTCGCCGGGGTCTGGGCGAGCCTGGGCGACGAGCTTTCGCCGCTCGAGCTGGCGTCATTGCAGGGTCGCGTGCAGGGCCGGCGGCTGGCCGACGGCGTGGAACTTTCCGGCAAGCGCCTTGCGCTGGCGATGGCGCGCGGGCCGGAGATCCCGCAGACCGACTTCCAGATCGTGTGGCGGCCGCAGGCGGGCGGCGTGCTCGGCGCGAGCGTGGTCGACCTGCAGGCGATCGGAGATCTGATCGAGTCGCTGCCGCTGCCGCCGCAACTCGCCGGCATGCTCAACGACCTCGCGCCGCGCGGCCGGCTCGCCGACGCGCGCCTGGAATGGAGCGGACCGTTCGACGCGCCGACCGGGTTCTCGGCGCGCAGCCGCTTCAACGAGCTCGCGATGCGGCCGCGCGACGCGCTGCCCGGCTTCAGCGGCCTGAGCGGCAGCTTCGAGCTGTCGAAGGAGCGCGGCAAGCTGCAGCTCGCTTCGCGCCAGGCGCAGATCGACGTGCCCAAAGTGCTGGTGAAGCCGCAAATCGCGCTCGGCTCGCTCGCCGGCGATGTCGCCTGGGAGCGCGACGCGGCCGGCGCACTGAGCGTGCGCGTCGGCTCGCTCACCTTCTCCAACGCCCATTTCAGCGGCAACCTGTTCGGCACGTATGTCTGGCGCGGCGACGGCCCGGGAACGCTCGACCTGTCCGCAGTGCTCAACCGCGCCGACGGCAGCAGCGCGGCGCAGTACATCCCGCACCTCCTCGACGAGGAGGCGCGCGACTGGCTTACCCAGGCGGTGGTGGCCGGCGAAAGCAGCGACGTGCGCGTGCGGGTGCGAGGCGACCTGCGCGATTTTCCGTTCGTCAATCCGGCCACCGGCCAGTTCCAGGTCACGGCGCGTATCGAGAAAGGCGTGCTGAACTATGCCCGCGGCTGGCCGCGCATCGAGGACATCGACGGCGAGCTCACCTTCGAGCGCGACGGCATGGAGGTGGTGGCGCGCAGCGGCACCGTGCTCGGAGCCCGGCTTTCGGGCGTGCGCGCGCGCGTGCCCAGCTTCAAGGGCGCGGGACGCCGCGTGCTGGTGAGCGGCCAGGCCGACGGCGCCACCGCCGAGTTCCTCAAGTACATCGAGTCCTCGCCGCTGCACGAGAAAGCCGGCAGCTTCGTCACTTCGATGAAGGCGGAAGGCCGCGGCAAGCTGCACCTCAACATCGATCTGCCGCTCGCCGACCTGAAGCAGACCAAGGTGGCCGGCGAGTACGAATTCGCCGCCAACCGGGTGAAGGTGCTCGACGAGCTGCCACCGATCGACCAGGTGGCCGGACGCCTGACCTTCACCGATGAGGGCTTCACCCTGCAGGGCGTGCGTGGCCGCCTGCTCGGCGGCGCGCTCACGGTCTCGGGCGGCACGCATCCCCGGCGCGGCGTGGAGATCGTTGCGCGCGGCGATGCCACGGTGGAGCAGGCGCGCACCGTGCCGCCGCTCGACCATCCGCTCACCAAGCACCTGTCCGGCGCCTTCGCCTACGTGGTCAACGTGCAGGCGAAGGACGGGCTCGCGCGGGTGAGCCTCGAATCGCCGCTGCGCGGCGTGGAGAGCGCGCTGCCGGTGCCGCTCGCCAAGAACGCGGTCGAAACGCTGCCGCTGCGCGTGGACTTCATCCCGACCGCGAGCGGCGAGCGCGACCGCATCGTGATCGCGCTCGGCACGCTCGCGCGCGTCGAGGTCGCCCGGCGAAAGCAGGGAAATGCCATGCAAGTGCAGCGCACCGCCTACTGGCTCACGCCCGAGCGCGACCAGGCGATCCGCCTCCCGGAACGTCCGGGCACGCTGTTCTACGGCTCGTTGCCGGCATTCGATCTCGAGCGCTGGACGCCGCTGCTCGCGGGCGACGGCCAGGGCGGCGACGCCAGCGACTCCACGCCGATCGCGGTGGAAGTGAGATTCGGCAAGCTCGACGCTTTCGCCCGGCGCTTCTCGAATGTCGCGTTGCGTGCGAGCACCGATGCGGGCGGCTGGTCGGCGAACGTCAAGGCCGAGGAAGTCGCCGGCGACGTCTCGTTCCGCAATGCGGGCGGCGGGCGCCTGATCGCGCGCCTCGCGCGCTTCACCATTCCGGCCGATGCTCCGGCCGCGGCAGGCGCGCAGCCGCGCCCCGCGCCGAAGCCGAGCGACCTGCCGGCGATCGACCTGGTGGCGGAGGAATTCACGTTCCGCGGCAAGCAGCTGGGGCGCGTCGAGCTGGTGGCGCGCCGCGACGGCGACAACTGGCGCATCGAATCGGCGAGCATGGTGAATCCGGAAGCCTCGCTCACCGGCAGCGGCATCTGGTACGCGTCGCCGTCGCGCACCAATGTCACCTTCGACCTGCAGGCGGGCGACACCGGCGGCTTCCTGGCGCGGGTCGGCTATTCCGACCTGGTGAAAGGGGCGAAGACGCGCATGCGCGGCACGCTCGCCTGGCAGGGCGATCCCGCCACGCTCGACCTGCCGACGCTCACCGGCGAGCTGCAGATGCAGGCGAACGACGGCCAGTTCCTCGAGATCGAGCCCGGCGTAGGCAAGCTGATCTCGCTCATGAGCCTGCAGGCGCTGCCGAAGCGCATCACGCTCGACTTCCGCGACGTGTTCTCCAAGGGGTTCCAGTTCGACCGCATCGCGTCGAGCGCGCAGGTCGAGACCGGGGTGATGAAGCTGCAGGAGTTCCGCATGCGCGGCTCGGCGGCCGACGTGGAGATGAAAGGTGAAACCGATCTGGTGCGCGAGACTCAAAACCTGCAGGTGCGCGTGGTGCCGAGCCTGGCGCTCGGCGATACCGCGGCGCTCGGCATCGGCATCGTCAACCCGGTGGCGGGCGTGGCCGCCCTCATCGCCCAGCGCCTGCTGAAGAACCCGCTTGGCCAGATCTTTGCATTCGACTACGCGGTGAGCGGGGGCTGGGCGGACCCGAAAGTGGTGAAGATCGTGCCGCCGCCCGAGGCGCCGCAACTCACGACCGGGCAGTAGCTTTGCTTTAGCATGTCAGTCATCAGGAGACGCCATTGATTCTGCAGACCGCCGAGAGAACCCTTCTCGCCCCGTTCGACCTCGCCGCGAACAAGCTCGAGCGCGTGTTCGGCACGCTGGCCGCGCGCAAGGTGGATTACGCCGACCTCTATTTCCAGTACTCGCGCTACGAGGGCTGGAGCCTGGAGGAGGGCATCGTGAAGTCGGGCAGCTTCAACATCGAGCAGGGCGTGGGCGTGCGTGCCCTGTCCGGCGAGAAGACCGCCTTCGCCTATTCCGACGAGATCAGCCTGCAGGCGCTGCAGGACGCGGCCAAGGCGACGCGGGCGATTGCTTCTTCGGGACAGGCAAAACGTGTGAAAGCGGGAGAGCGCCGTGCGCCCGTTCCGCTGTACCGCGACGTCGACCCGATCGCCTCGCTCCCCTCCGAGTCCAAGGTGGCGCTGCTGCAGAAGCTGGAGAAGAAATGCCGCGCGCTCGACCCGCGCATCACGCAGGTCATGGCGAGCCTCGGCGGCGAGTACGAAGTGGTGCTGATCGCGCGCTCCGATGGCGCGATCGCCGCCGACGTGCGGCCGCTGGTGCGCCTGTCGCTGCAGGTGATCGCCGAGCAGAACGGCCGGCGCGAAAGCGGCAGCGGCGGCGGCGGCGCGCGCACCGACTATTCGCATTTCACCGACGAAGTGCTCGACAGTTATGCGCGCCAGGCCGTGTCGCAGGCGCTGGTCAATCTGGAGGCGCGCCCGGCGCCGGCGGGCACCATGACCGTGGTGCTCGGCCCGGGCTGGCCGGGCGTGCTGCTGCACGAAGCCATCGGCCACGGCCTCGAAGGCGACTTCAACCGCAAGGGCAGCTCGGCGTTCTCCGGGCGCATGGGGCAGCGCGTCGCTTCGCCCGGCGTGACGGTGGTGGACGACGGCACGCTTCCGGGCCGGCGCGGCTCGCTCAGCGTCGACGACGAAGGCACGCCTACGCAGCGCACCGTGCTGATCGAGGACGGCGTGCTGCGCGGCTACATGCAGGACAGCCTGAACGCGCGCCTGCTCGGCATGCCGCTCACCGGCAACGCGCGCCGCGAATCGTTTGCGCACGTCACGCTGCCGCGCATGACCAACACCTACATGCTGGCCGGGCCGCACGACCCGAAGGAAATCATCGCCAGCGTGCCGAAAGGCATCTACGCCACCAACTTCGGCGGCGGCCAGGTCGATATCACCAGCGGCAAGTTCGTGTTCTCCGCCGCCGAGGCCTACCTGATCGAGAACGGCAAGGTCACGCACCCGGTGAAGGGCGCCACGCTGATCGGCAACGGCCCCGACGTGCTCACGCGCGTCACGATGATCGGCAACGACCTCGCGCTCGACTCCGGCATCGGCACCTGCGGCAAGGAAGGCCAGAGCGTGCCGGTCGGCGTCGGCCAGCCCACGCTCAAGATCGAGGGACTCACGGTTGGCGGCACGGGCTGAACAACTAGCGGCGCTGGTTCCGGACGGCGCCTTCCTGGCGCTGCCGCCGGACTATTCCATGCCGTCCATGGCGGTGGTGCGCGAGCTGATCCTGCAGAAAAGAAAGAACCTCCGGTTGCTGGGCGTGCCGGTGCTCGGCATGTGCGCCGACCTTCTCATCGGCGCCGGCTGCGTCGCCGAGGTCGAATCGAGCGCCGTGTCGCTCGGCGAAGCCGGCCTCGCACCGCGCTTCACCGAGGCGGTCGAAAAGGGTGAGATCAAGATGCGCGATGCGACCTGTCCCGCGGTGCACACCGCCCTGCAGGCGAGCGAGAAGGGCGTGCCGTTCATGCCTTTGCGCGGCGTATTGGGTTCAGACCTGGTCAAGCAGCGGACCGATTGGCAGGTTTTGCAGAATCCGTTTTCCGGCGGGGACGACCCCATTCTGTACATTCGTGCAATTAGCCCGGACATCGCGCTGTTCCACGCGCGCTGGGCCGACGAAGCGGGGAACGTTTGGGTCGGCCGACGGCGCGAGCTGGCCACCGTCGCGCACGCGGCGAAGCGGACCCTGGTCACTTATGAAGAGCTGAAGCCCGGCGACATGCTGGAGGACGAGCTGCTCGCGCCCGGCGTGATCTCGGCGGCTTACATCACCGCGGTGGCACCGGCGAAGCGCGGCGCGTGGCCGCTCGGCATCGCCGGCGTCTATGACATCGACGACGCGCACCTCGCGCAGTACGCGAAGGCGGCGCGCACGCGCGAAGGCTTCCAGCGTTACCTCGAAGAATTCGTTTGCACAGCCGCGAAGAGCTACTCGCCTGCGTCGTCGCCCGCCTGATCGGCGAGGCGAAGCACGTCGCGGTCGGCGCGGCCTCGCCCATACCGGCGACCGGCGCGCTGCTATTACAACAAAAAAATCCTTCTCTGAAGGTTTCGTTCCTTCACCGCCGAAAGGGCAACCCGTTCACCGAAGGCTCGCGCGAGCTGTTCGACCTCGCCGGGCAGGGGCGCATCGACGTGTTCTTCCTCGGCGGCGCGCAGATCGACGGCGAGGGCAGCATCAACCTGGTGCGCGCGGAGGGCAAGCGCTTCCCTGGCTCCTTCGGCTCGGCCTTCATGTACTCGGTGGTGAAGAAGACCGTCCTGTTCCGTGAGGAGCATTCCAAGCGCGTGCTGGTGCCGAAGGTGGAGTTCGTCTCGGCGCGCGGCACGCCGGGGGCGCTGCTCACCGGCAAGGCGCTGTTCTCGTGGCAGGGGAGCCGGTTCCGGCTGGAAAGCACACACGAGGCGGGCGACATCCGCGGCGAGACCGGCTTCGACTATGACGCGCCCGCGAAAACACCCCTAACCCCGGTGCCGACCGCGGAGGACCTGGCCCTGCTGCGCAGCAGCGTTGCCCAGCGGATCGCGCCCGACTACCCCGATTTCGCCCGTCGCGTGTGGGGGATAAACTAACGCCATGAACGCTCCGGAAAAGCTCAAGCAGTACGACCGCGACGCCCAGGTGGTGGGCAACATCGTCCACCTCGAGCACTTCAACGTGGTGATCGACGACCAGCGGCTCGCGACGCTGTTCTACATCGTCGGCCTCGGCGGCACGCGCGACCCCTACATCTTCCCGGGCCTGGAGAACATGTGGGTCAACTTCGGGCGCAACCAGGTGCACCTGCCGAGCCGCGGCTCGAAGCCCGAGGTGGTGCGCGGCACCGTCGGCTTCGTGGTGCCGAGCCTCGACGACCTGAAGAAGCGGCTCGAGCATGCCGGCAAGGAAATGAAGCGCGTGGCGCCGGAGAAGGAGACCAAGTTTTCCTGGCGCGAGAAGGACGGCGCGATCGAGGCCACCTGCCCCTGGGGCAACCGCGTGCGCTGCCACGCGCCCTCGCCGGAATTCGGCCGCACCGAGCTCGGCATCGTCTACGTCGACTTCGACGTGCCGAAGGGGACCGCCGACGGCATCGCACGCTTCTACAACGAAATCATGAAGGCGCCGGCCAAGGCTTCGAAGGGCCGCGCCAGCGTCAGCATCGGCCGCAACCAGACGCTGTACTTCACCGAGACCTCCAAGCCGCTGCCGGAATACGACAACCACCACATCCAGGTCTACATCGCCGATTTCGGCACCCCGTACCACTGGCTGAAGGAGCGCGGCCTGATCAACATGGAAACCGACGCCGAGGAATGGCGCTTCCAGTGGATCACCGACCCGAAGGACGGCAGGAAGCTGTTCCAGATCGAACACGAGGTGCGCAGCATGAAGCACCGCCTGTTCGCGCGCCCGCTCGTGAACCGCAACCACGCCGTCACCAACCTCAACTTCCTGCCGAACTCGGACGCCTTCCGCGGCACGTTCTAGTGCTGAAGCGGCTCGCTGCGCTGCTCGCGCTGTGCCTTGCCGGCGCGGCGTTCGCGCAGGATAAATTCCCCGACAAGCCGGTCCGCTTCATCGTGCCGTTCCCGCCGGGCGGCGGCACCGACGCGCTGGCGCGCATCCTCGCGGCGAAGCTCGGCGAGCAGTGGGGCCAGCAGGTCATTATCGACAACCGCGCTGGCGCGCAGGGCAACATCGGCACCGCCGCCGGCGCCAAGGCTGCGCCCGACGGCTACACCATCACCTTCGCGCACCAGGGCGCGCTGGTGATCAATCCACACCTGTACAAGGACCCCGGCTACGACACATTGCGCGACTTCGCCGCCGTGGCGCGCACCACCGAGATGGCGTTCGTCGCGGTTGCGCATCCCTCGGTGCCGGCGTCAAATCTTCGCGAACTGGCGCAATACGCACGCCAGAACCCGGGCAAGCTTACCTTCGCCTCGACCTCCGCCGGCCCGCACATCGTGGGCGAGCTGTTCAAGCAGGCCACCGGCACTGACCTCGTCCACGTGCCCTATAAGGGCGCGGGCCCGGCGATCAACGACCTGCTCGGCGGCCAGGTGGCGCTGATGTTTTCCAACCCGACCTCGACCGTGCCGCACGTGAAGAGTGGCAAGCTGCGCGCGCTCGGCGTCATGGACACGAAGCGCAACCCGGCGCTGCCCGAAGTGTTGACCGCGCAGGAGGCCGGGCTACCGGAGCTCTCCAATGTGATCGAGTGGTACGGCATCGTTGTCCCCGCCGCCACGCCGGCGCCGATCGTCAAACGCCTTGGCGATTCCGTGCTGCGCGTGATGAGCGCACCCGACGTGCTCGAGCGCGTCAACGGCATCGGCCAGACACCATCTCCGCTGGGCTCGGAGGAATTCGCGCGCATGATCCGCGAGGACTATGCGCGCTGGCAGCGCGTAGTCAAAGCGGCCGGTGTGAAAGCCGAGTAAGCGGCACGAAAGCTGCTCGCATGTCCGGCATGCGAGACAAACGGAAGACGAAGAAGCCCACCGGCTCGACCACCAACGCGAGCGATGCGGTGAACGAGACGAAGCTGCCTTCCAAGCCGACGACCGACGAAGTGGTCGACCACGGCGGGCAGGAAAGCTTTCCCGCCAGCGACCCGGTCGCCGTGAGCTCGGCGCACCACGAGGCCAAGAAGCGCGAGGTCAAGGAAGACCCGACGCCGAAGCGGCGCCCGCCGCCCGACTGGCTGCTGCACCCGCCGCGCTAGCTCGGGCTCCAGTTCCTTGAGCGGCTGACCGCCTCGCGCCAGCGCGTCATGCGCTGCAGTGCTTCCTGGCGCTCCATGCGCGGCTCGAAGCGCTTGTCGACCTTCCAGTGCGCGGCGAGCTCGTCGCGCGATTTCCATAGAGCGACCGTGAGGCCGGCGAGGTAGGCCGCGCCGAGCGCGGTGGTCTCGGTCACTTTCGGCCGCACCACCGGCACGCCGAGCAGGTCGGCCTGGAACTGCATCAGAAGGTCGTTGGCTGCGGCGCCGCCATCGACGCGCAGCTCCATCAGGCTCTGGCCCGCATCCTTCTGCATCGCTTCCAGCAGCTCGGCACTCTGGAACGCGATGGACTCGAGCGCCGCGCGGGCGATGTGCGCGCGCGTGGTTCCGCGCGTCAGGCCGACCATCGTGCCGCGCGCATTCGGATCCCAGTAGGGCGCGCCGAGGCCGGTGAAGGCGGGTACGAGATAGACGTCGCCGCTGTCGAGGACGCTGGCGGCGAGGCGTTCGACTTCACCGGAGCTCTGGAAAAATTCGAGGCCGTCCCGCAGCCACTGCACGACCGCGCCGCCGACGAACACGCTGCCTTCGAGCGCGAACTCCTTGCCCCGGGTCTGCGCGCACGCGGTCGAGATCAGGCCGCTCTTCGACTCCACCACCTTGTCGCCGGTGTGCAGCAGCATGAAGCAGCCGGTGCCGTAGGTGTTCTTCGCCATGCCGGCGCGGTGGCACACCTGGCCGAACATCGCCGCCTGCTGGTCGCCGGCGACACCGGCGATCACCAGCGGCTCGCCGAACATGGCGGCGGGCACCATGCCGAACGCGTGCGTCGACGGGTGCACGTCGGGCAGGATCGCGCGCGGCACGTCGAGCAGCTGCAGCAGCTCCTCGTCCCAATCGTTCGAGTGGATGTTGAAGAGCATGGTGCGCGATGCGTTCGATACGTCGGTGACGTGAGTGCGGTTGCCGGTGAGGTGCCACGTGAGCCACGTGTCCACGGTGCCGAACGCGAGCTCGCCGCGCTCTGCGCGCGCCCGCGCGCCGGCCACGTTGTCGAGCAGCCAGGAAATCTTGGTGCCGCTGAAGTACGGGTCGATCACCAGGCCGGTGCGTTCGCGCACCAGGCTCTCGGCGCCCATCCTCTTCAGCTCCGCGCATTGCGGCGCGGTGCGCCGGTCCTGCCAGACGATGGCGTGGTGGATCGCCTCGCCGGTCTGCCGGTCCCAGAGGATCGTGGTCTCGCGCTGGTTGGTGATGCCGATGCCCATCACGTCCTTGAGCGCGACTTCGGTGCGGCGCAGGACTTCGCGCGCGGTGTCGCGCTGCGTCTGGAAGATCTCCTTCGCGTCGTGCTCGACCCAGCCGGGCTGCGGGAAGATCTGGCGGAACTCGCGCTGCGCGACGTCGACCGGCTTGCCGTGCTCGTCGAACAGGATGGCGCGCGAGCTGGTCGTTCCCTGGTCGAGCGCGAGGATGTAACGCACCCAGACGATTCTACTTTGGTTAGAATCCGCGCCCTATGGCATTGCCGGTCACCGAGGTCGAGCGCGAGCTGCGCCACACGCGCCGCGTCCGCTTCGAGGGCTACAAGCGCGCCGACGGGCTGTGGGACCTCGAAGGCCACCTCACCGACGTCAAGAGCCACGACAACGCGATGAAGACCGGCGTGCGCCGCGCCGGCCAGCCGATCCACGAGATGTGGCTGCGCCTGACCATCGACCGCCATTTCACCGTGCTCGACGCGGTCGCGAGCGCGGATGCCGTGCCGTATCCCGGCGGCTGCGAGAACATCGCTCCCGCGTACAAGAAGCTCATCGGCCTGAACCTGATCCGGGATTTCCGCAAGAACACCAAGCAGCTGTTCGCGGGCGTCAAAGGCTGCACGCACCTCACCGAGATGCTCGCCGGCTTTCCCACCGCCGCGATCCAGACCTTCGCCGGCGAGATGCGGGAGGAACGCGAGGACGGCCGCAAGCCGTTCCAGCTCGACCAGTGCCACGCGCTCGACACCACCAGCGAAACGGTGCGCAAGTGGTACCCGAAGTGGCACCGCAAACCCAAGGCGGCCGGGAGCGCTTGACCGGCGTCAATGCCGCGGGGACGGCTTCCCGCCGACGATAAACGACGATGAAAATTCACGAGTATCAGGGGAAAGAAATCTTCCGCAAGTACGGCCTGCCGACCCCGCGCGGCTTCGCCGCGTTCAATGTCGACGAGGCGGTCGCGGCGGCCAATAAATTGGGCGGCAAGGTGTGGGTGGTGAAGGCGCAGATCCACGCCGGCGGCCGAGGCAAGGGCGGTGGCGTCAAGGTGGCGAAGAGCATCGATGAGGTGAAAAAGCTCTCGTCGCAGATTCTGGGCATGCAGCTCAAGACCCACCAGACCGGCCCCCAGGGCCAGAAGGTGCG
>Ga0307497_10000058_pt1 | contig 21541 bp, 36 predicted proteins | sample 10_S_MG_FD_201366 | JGI IMG/M metagenome (GOLD analysis project Ga0307497, IMG submission 201366) | Soil microbial communities from Populus trichocarpa stands in riparian zone in the Pacific Northwest, United States - 10_S | ecosystem: Environmental > Terrestrial > Soil > Riparian zone > Trees...
GCGTCGTTGAGACTGTCGCTATTAAACTGCGTCATCGTGGTGTCGAAGTGGTGACGTTTCATGACGACACCAGTCTGAGCCAGAGTGAAAATCTCGCAGAGATTGTTGATTTCCACAACGGTGAAAATCGCGATCTTGACGTGAGCGTGCATTTCAATGCCTACGTCGAGACGACTGCACCGATGGGCTGTGAGTGCCTGTACGTCACGCAGGAAGCGCTCGCCGGCCGCATGGCTGCTGCGATTGCTGAATGTGGATTCATCAATCGCGGCGCCAAGAAGCGTACTGACCTGTACTTTCTCAATCAGACGACCGGACCGTCTATTTTGATCGAGGTTTGTTTTGTTGACAGCACGGCCGATGCTACTGTCTACGAAGCGATGTTTGAGGAGGTGTGCGCAGCCATTGCTGGCGTGCTGAGCGGCATCGGTACGGGTAGTGTTGCCATGGCTAGTGCGAAAATATAACAGTGTTTCCTACGAATAACGGAGGTTGGTTGCTGCTAGTAGTTCTCATAGCCGTGGCAGCGGCCATCGGTGTGTGGTTGAGCGGCTATGGTAACTGTTGTTAACTTGAACCCAAGGGAGAAATATCCAATGAAGAAGTCGTTTATGGCACTAATCACGCCAATGCGGTCGGACGCTCATCCGGATCATGAACTACCGAAGCCACAGCCCCCGTCAGGCGCGCATCCAGACCATACGTTGCCCGGTCAGTTGCCACACCCCGAACATCCGATTTACTATCCATTGCCACCGGATGCACCGGTTGATCCCGGATATGGCGTACCAATCGAACATCCGGATCATACATTGCCGGGTGATCAGCCACGCCCTGATCACGACTTACCCGGTGCGCAGCCACACCCTGAGCATCCGATTGCGTTGCCACCGAACAGCGGCGGTTGGCTGCCAGTCTATATCTGGGGTCCGGGCGATCCACGACCAAACCCGCCAATTTACATTCCGCCGGAAGTTGAGGTGGAGGGTGAAAAGGTGAAAGTCACGGCGATCTGGACGCCGGAAAATGGCTGGGAGACAATTGTTATTCTCAAGCCGCAGAAACCGACAGCGACGCCATCGAAACGGCGGTGAATGTCGAAAAACTGAGGATATACGTCAGCCCTATCTGGCCGTCTCGAGCCGGTGAGCGAACCGGGAAAATCCTCTGTGGCGGCGTCCCGGCATCCGTGAGGACAGGTCCGGGGTCCTGACGATACTCTCGATAGTGAATAGGACGCGTTCCGCGCGTTCTGACGAAGTCCGGACTTGGCACCGGACAGGGACTGGCGCCCGAGCATACCTCCGGTGGGCGTCGCTCCTTATTTGGCGTCTCTCCCTTGGCCGCTCCGGTTATCCGACCGGAGCGGCTTTTTTGTATCAAGTTGCACCAACGCTCTCCGGTCGGCGTCGGCGGACATTCTTTGTTGAATAGCAAAATGCCCAAGATGACGACAGTCACGGTGGCAACACTTAATAGCAACAGAGTTTTCATCAGTCGGAACAGTCCTCGTCCAACCTGATGCCGAAATTCGGCACTGGAAACATCAACCGCATATAGGTCGGCATTTCGGAGTGCCGCAGCAATCCAGTTTCAAGGTCCACCATTGGCGTCGCGCTGTGTGAGTCAGGCTTTGTTCTTGTTTTCGTCATCAGCTTGCGGGTGCGCCATGCCTTCCGGCTCGCTGCGCTGTGGTCCCGGTTTGCCTTTTTCCGTGCCATTGTCGTTGTACCCTCTGTCGAAATGATCAGCATGGCCGGCTGCTGAGCCGGCGGGAAAGATTGGAAACGGCGGTGGTCTGGTCGGGTCGGGCTCGACTCCATTGTCCGCTGACACCGGTTGAAAATTGAAACCAGTATTGCTGCGGTCGGCTTCCGTGCGTGACGCTTCGGCCATCTGTTGCATGGCGTATTTGCGGATTTCGTTCCGGGTGAGGCGCCGATACTTGCGCTGCCATGGCCAGTAACCGTATAGCAGGCGCATGCTGATAAACATGACGATGACGATGGCGGCCGCCATGATGACATTGTCCATGTCAATCGGTACGGTCATGGCTTGGTCTATTCAATATTCTATTGATGTGTTCAAGATCGCGTACTGCCATTCGCAGCATGGTCATTACGTTTTCTATCTTCTGTTCAATGTCGCTGCCTTCGCCGTGCTGTAGCCATACTCTGTCGCAGTTCAACAGGGTGGCGAGTTGCTCGAGCCGTTTGCCTTTCGGCTTGCAGTAGCCGATTTCCCAGTTGTTCCAGTGTTGACGGCTGACGCCCATTGCGCGGGCACAATCGGTCTGCCTGAGGCCGGTTTTGCGTCGGCATTCAGCGATACGTCTGGCGAACTCAGGCTCGCGAATGATCTGGAAAGTCATTGTATAGCCCCGAAATTACCCGGCGCGGCTCGCACCGCGCCGGGGTATTGATCAGGCTGCTGCCAGTCGATAGAGCTGGCGGCCTGCTTTCTTGCGCGCACGGCGTTTGCCCCATGCGTAGATCGCACCGAAGCCAGCGATGACACCGGGTAGACCGGCACCAACAGCCGGGACCGGCACTGGCGCAAGCGCCATGTCGATGCCGCCGTTGAAGCGTCCAGTGCCCACCGAGTTGATGGTGTAGCGCACCATCGCATCATAGGGGTCGGTCAGCAGCGCATTCATCGTCTCGAACGCACTGTCCGATGTGGCGGTGAACACGCCAGTATCAGACAGCAGATTGCCGTTGATGAACGTCTGCTCTTGCGCGTTCCAGCCGCCCGTCAGCCCGGTCACGCTGAACGCCGAGAGGACGCCTTGCGTGGTGCCAGTGCCGATCAGGCCGTTGGCCGTGACGTTGATGACCAACTGGTGCGTCCCGCCAGCACTCTGGTTTACGTCCAGCGTGTTGGTTGAAAAGATGTCAGGAAAGGCCAGAAACGACTGAGCATTGATCGTCAACGAGTTGAGGTTGAACACAGAGCCGAAAGCCTGATTGGAAACATCCAACGTGCCATCGGCGCTGCTAGCAGATGCAACCTGAATGCCATCGACGAAGGCAGTCAGGCTGATTGTTTCCGCTGCTGCCGGAAGCGAGAATGCTCCGACCATAACGGCAGCAAGTAGTAGTTTCTTCATTTAAGTTGCCTCCTTGCAAGTAGGGGACGAGGACTGCGGCTTGCGCCGCAGCCTGTTTTTGTGTCGGCGATTTACGCCGCTGCCTTTGAGATAGGCAGGTCGAGGCCGAGTCTTTTCTTTCGACGCCTCATTAGTGCCCACAGACCGGCCAGACCGCTGATGAACAACGGACCAGAACCGGCAATGGGTGTCGGCACCGCGAACGGTGTCGGCACTAAGTCGCCTGTCAACCCAACAGGACCGGTACAACCACCAGTGCAGTCAGTCAGCAGAGCGTCTGCCGCCGCAATGATGTTCATATCATTGAACTGCGTGGTGGCGAAAAGGAAGCCACTGAAGTTGTCGATAGTGAACGACAATGTGCTTCCGCATCCGCCAGACGATCCACCGTTGCCGCAGTCAGCCGAAATGCCGTCTGAGAAGAATTTGAACGGGCCGTTCGAGTAACTGGCGGGGCTGGTGTGCGTCAGCACCTGAATGTTGGTACCTTGGGCGAGGTCAATTGACGTTGCGTCGATGAACCCTGATCCAGCCAGACTCAAGTTGAACAGGAAGTGTGAGCCTGTCTGAAGTAAGATGTTGGGGTCCATGTTGACGTTAACGCCAACCTGATCGCACGAGGCATCCAAGCAGGATGCTGACGCTGTACCAAAGTTGCCAGTTCCCGCAAAATCGCTTTGCGTGAAGGTGGCAGCTTTCGCTGGAGCCGCAGCCAGTAGGGCTACGGACGCCAGTAACAGTAGTTTCTTCTTCATCTAGATAGTCTCCTATGTCGGGTTGGTCCCACGTAGTGGCAGTTTTTCATCAGTCCGGCGCGCCACCCCTCGCCGGTAGGTTGATGCGCTGTTGCCACGGTGTAAACTGTGGCGGATCAGCGTCGAAATCGGCAACTAGCGGCCAGCGCGTCATGGCGTCCGGCTGCAACATTGCGTTAACAGTGCCGCCACCGCTGATCAGCGTCGGATAGGCGACGGTCGGTCCGATTACCTGCGCAACTTGTACTGGCTTCTTTGGTGGCGCGGCATTGCCGTTTGGTTCGATGCTTGGCCGGATTTTTGGGCGCGGATGCCGGCCGGACTGATTGTCCCAGCAATGACGCTCCGTGTGCCAGTACAGGTGCGAAGTCTTGAACTTGGCGCGGGCCTGCTCCTTGGTCAGGCAGGCCGGCAGGTTATCGGCGCCGAATGCCTTCTCCATTAGCAGCCAGACGCCAGTGATGACGATGGATATGGCGACGAGAATGAACGCATAGGCAAGAAATTGCTCGGCACGGTCGCGCATCGACATGCTACCTTCACGAAAACACTCGCAATCATCCGGTGACGGACAGGGCGCACCGGGCGGCAGGCCGTAGCAAGGACGCCGGATAACCGGAACGTCAGGAGGCGGGTGCATGCTGGTCATGGGGTCGGATCAGGCTGCTCCTTGATCAGCGGTGCGTGTTCGATGCCAAAAGCGCGTAACTGCGCCATCATTGAAATGTACATGGTCTGATAGACGGTCAGGTTGGCGACGGCATCGTCACGTTCGCGCTGGTACGACTCCATGCGACTGACAGCTGCGCCACGCTCTGCGCGCAGCGCCTCAATTTCAATCTTGCTGACGGTCATCGACTGCTCCATGCGATCCAGCTGGCGCTGTAATTCGTCGCGCTCCGCCACCACGCGCTGATAACTGGCGACGTGATGCTGCACGGCAGTCGCGACGGCCAATTCTTCCGGCGACTGCTGCGGTATGCCACCATTGGTCGGCGGTAGTGGCGGTTTCTCAATCGGTGGGCGGTCCGTCTGTTTGACTGCTGCCATGCTTATCTCTCCCGCTTGGTAATGGTCAGGGCCTCGTAGCGCCGGTCGCTGTGGATTTCGAGCAGGCGTTCAAGCAGCTTATCTGGTTCGTTTCGGTACGGATTGGCACCGGTATCGTTGAATACTGGCCGGACGTTGGCGCTGTTCGGTTCGCGCTCGAGCGTGATCAGCTCTTCTTCGCCCGGCGCGCTTGGAGCAATCGACATTGGATCGGACGATATCGGTCGTCGGCGCGCCCGATGCATGATGCGCAGCCGCACACCGAGTTCTTTGGCGCGCCGGCTCAGCGTATCGCGCCCGGTACCTATCGCCTTTTCCAGCTTGTGTAACGACATTGTCCCTTGCGACTGCGCGATGATCAGCTTGTCTTCTTCCGGGGTAAACGAACGACAACGATACACGCGCATTTTACTCGTATTGTTGAATGGACCGTATTGGACCACCTCCCGGCTCTCTAGTCAAGCCGGAACTTACGGACTTCACGGATCAGCGCATCCATTCCTGCCGCCATCGTCTTCTTCTTGGTTAGAATATCAACGTTTATCTGATCGATGGGTGAAGCGATTGGCCAATAAAGATAGCAAGTTTCATCCTGTTCGCCACGATGGTTACGGTCATTCATCTGCGACACGTGCATCAGTGACAGCGACGTTTCATAAAAGTATATTCTATGGCAACGGTCATTGCCCTTCTTGCCCAGCAGCGTGTGACCCCGGCTGGTCTGGTCGATCTGGCCGACCAGTACGCGGCAGGAACTGTCATCATTGAAGCGCCGCTTCTGCTCGATCAGGTCGTCCTTTTTCATACCGCCGGTGATCCACGCTGGCTTGTAGCCTTCCTTTTCGAACTGCTCGATTAGCATGCGTCCGCTTGGATCAAAAAAGTAGACGACAATTAGTTTACCGTGCCCGGTCGCCATCAGGTCAAGCGCTGCCTTCAGCTTCGGATTGTGTTTCGGCTCTTCCAGCCAGAACGCGCGCCCGTCCTTCATCAGCAGGCACGACGAAATCTGCTGCAGCTTGATGCGCTGGGTCAGTACCATGTCGGCGCTCACTTCCTCTTCGCCTATCAATGCATAGAACTCCTGCATCATCGTTGCGTAGTGCTGGTGCTGCTTATCGGTCATTTCGAGGTGGACCGGCACCTCGAGCTGTTCTGGCATATCCTTGCGCCAGTCGCGTTTGAGCGCCCGAAATGAGCAGCCGTCGAGCATGCGCGCCAGTTCTTCCTTGCGGTCCTCGTTCATGCCGATGACTTGCCGGCCCATGAACCCACCCATCTTGGCGTAACGATTGCGAAATGCAAACGCATTCATGCCGTTGATCTGGCCGAGCATCTTTAAAGGCGCAAAATAATCCAACACGTTCTGGACCAATGGTGTACCATTGTTTAGTCGCACGTACTTTGCATCCTTAACCAGCTGGCCGACACAATACTTAGCCAGTAATGACGTGTGGTTCTTGATACCGGTAGACTCATCAAACGTTAACATACAACGGCGCTGTCTGAACAGTTCGAGCAGAGCGAGCCGGGCGCGCTCGCTGCCACGCAATGTTTCGTGTGCGATACCATAGACGCCGCACTCCCAGTTGTAGGGTAGCGGGTCATGTCCCCACATCCCGGTCTGCATAAAACCAAGTCCCCACTCTGCTGGTGCCAGTGTCCAGTCAGCAACGAAGCTACTTGGTGCCAACACGATATTGAGGTCCACATCACTGAATGAAACGAATTCATTTAAATTAGTTGCAGTTTTGCCAAGTCCTTGCTCAGAATGATTACCGAAACGCTCGCGTCCGCCGGCAGCTTTTAAATAAGCAGCCTGTACCGGCCAAGGGGTTCGACCCCAAAGTTCATGTTTAAGATGCCATTGCATGAGGGCAGCTACCAAGCCAGTGTATAGCAAAATTGCAGTTAAAGCATAGAACGCGAAAATCTCTTCTGACCTCTTTAACCCCTTTCGCTGCGATTTCCCGTGCTAGCCAAGCATATGTGCGACTTTGACCGCCAATTAAGCGGCGGTGCGTACTGCCTTTGCCATTCTTGTGATCAACACATAAAAAGATCAATTCCTTTTCACCGCAGCCGCGACACGCACACCTGCCTCCTAACTGTGCAATTAGTTTTGCTTTAAGTCGTCCGTATCGATTGCGTCTATTTATTAAGTGTTTGGTCGGATTTTTTGTTTGCCAGTGCCTAGTGTAATTAGCTACGCATTTAACACATTGACGAGTACTAGTATAGCGAAAAGCAGTGTGACCATGTTTACACTTTCTACCGGTGTAATATTTCGGTGTCATGCGATCGCCTTTGCCGGCGGGCGCGGAATTTCCTGATGATGCGGTCGCCAGATGTGCAGCGTGTACTGGTGAAAATTGATGTGGTCGGCCGGCGGCACGTGCAGCTGCATCGCCGTTTCGTGATCCTGAAAGAACTTGCGCTTGATGAAGTCCATTTCCGGCCAGTTCGGGCAGCGACTGCTGCGGCTGACCGAGACGTGATCCCAGCCGTCATCGCTTGAGGCGATACAGCGCAGCGGTTGACCATCAACCGGCGACGGAAAGGCAAAGGCGCCACAGTTGCCGTCACCATCCCAGCCATAGACCGCGCTGGCATTAAGCCGGTGCGCATTGAGTTGGTTCAAATCTCTCATCCGTGCCCTTTTAATCGTTCAATTTCACGTTCAAGGAAAAGGACTTTTTTACGCAGTTCAGTTTCGATAGTTATTCCTTGGTTTGCTAGCATCTGCCACTTTTCCGTATCTGCTTCCTTTTTCTTTAAATCCTTGATGCGTTCCCACAATCGTTTGTTTTCTGCTGTGAGTATCTCCATTGTTATCGTCATCCGTGCCCTGACCTCTCACTTTCCGGTGCCGGCTCCGGATCGTTTGGCCAAGTAGCTTCGGCGCCCAGCTCTTCCTGCAGAATGTCCGATACTGCCTGTTTCATAAACTCCATGAACGCGTCCTTGCGCTCCTTGTTGTCGATCACGAAGCGCATTGATATGCAGCCAAGCAGGATCGCGCCGTCCATCGTGTTCGGCATTGCGTAGTAGGCGTTCCAGTACTGGCCTTCGTGCCGCATCGCCAGCCGGCCGACTTGCTTTTTAGTTGTTGATTTGGTCATATTCGTACCTTGTGATGACGACGTGATCGCGCAGGATACGATCAACTGCGGCCTCAATCTCCGAGTCCGGCGCGTCAACGATCTCTTCCGAGATTAGCCTGATTAACTCGTCTCTGGTCATACTCCGTGTCCTCCCGTATCTTCGTGCGCTTTAATAGCAGGGAGCATTACTGTGTGCCACAGTTCCTGCAGCACTTCGGCGCCGGCCGGCAGCTCGAGCCACGCCGAATAGCAGCGGTTCTGCGCATCGATGATGCGCGGCTCGATCACAGCATTACCCATGCGGCGCTCGCCGGTCAGGAATAGTACCGCATCGAGCCGGTCCGCAGCCTTGATGATGCGCCAGCATTCGTCAACCATCTTCTCTTTCGCCGGGTTGCCGTCACAGTTGGTGATCGACTGGATTTCCGACATAATGTCGGGCAGCCGCTCTTTCATTTTCAGTTCGATGTAATCGGCGGCACGCTCGCTGTCTAGGATTTCGGCCTTGACCGGGCTCACAACGTCACCGGTGATTGTCTCATCAAGATCGTGCGTCAACGCCAGAAACAACAACGCACCCCAGTTGCCGGGCCAATCGAGTAGCTGCGCGATCTTGCGCGAATAGATAGTTACATAATAGCTGTGATTGGCAACGGTGTCACGCGTCAGCGTCCAGACGATTGACCACCTAGGTACGATTGATGCCGTACGCAGTTCAGGTGGAAAAAGTAGCTGGGCGCGGCTTTGCTTGTTCATGTCGGTTTCTTTCCTGATCGATCATCCCCAGCCGGTCCCATACGATAAGTGCAAAATTAGCAACATCGACGCATTCGCGGCGTGCGTCCTTCACTGCTAGAAATTCGTCCGCCACTTTGAACTCTTCCAGCTCGAGGATCAGCAGCCGCACCAATGCCTCAATTGGTAGGTCGCGCCAGCTGGTCTTGTGATCGTTGCGACGCAGCTTCATTTCCATCGCTTCAGTAAACTTGGTCAGTGCCTCGCGCCGCTGCACCTCATCATCGGCGCGGTAGCCGTCGCAGACTAGCAGGTCCAGAGTTTCAACTTCTTGCAGCGATGCCATAAAGCGATCGCGCTTGCCGTCCTGAATAGTAAACGTAACGTGTACTTGTTCGGTCATGTTTCTGTCTCGTACGGATTTTTGAGTTGAGGTTGAACCGGTTGCCCTCTATCTGCCATTGCTTTACTGATAACTCGTTGCGCCTCATCTTGAACGATCTTCCACGCCTTGGCCGCGACTTCCTGCTCGTCATAGAAAAAGTCGTCGCGGCTGCGCACATACAGCACGACAGCCAGTGCCTCTGCCAGTGTTATCGGTGTCGTCATAGGTCCATTTCTAATTGTTCGATGACAGTCTTGAGTTGTTCTTCGCTACGTACGTCAGCGGTGGTCGGCCCGTTTTCGAGGACGATTTCAGGCCGCGCAATGCCAAGCCGGTCAGCGCGCACCTTGATAAAACCGATGATCGCTACCAGTTCTGACTGCTCGCGTATGTAATTGCAGAACGAAATAAACACCACGTCAGGGCGCACGCGGTTCATGGCGTCGGCCAGCTGATTGAATGAAAAAGTGAAGATGCGGCGCACGCGCTTGGTCACGGTGGTGATTTCGGCCGGCTGGCCGAGCGTCTCCCAGTCAGTCTCCTGCTGGTCCGGATAGCAGTCGCCCGACTGTCCCAGCTGTTTGCCGTCCTGCACGATGGCGCCCACACGGATCGGATAACAACGAATGACCAGCATTGACTTGCCGTAGAAATGCGGATGGATGCCGGCGTCGTTCATTGCCTGCTCGAGCGTGCAGTCGCGTGACGTGCAGTATGGATAGAAATGACCATTGAGGCTAAGCGACAGACCTTGTGGCACTTCAACGCATACCGATTTGCCGCTACGCATCTCCTGATTGAGATTGATTAGTCGTGTATGCGGACGTAGTATCGGATCGTCACGCGCGATCTGGCCAGAGCGCAACACCTTGCGCGAAATCGCCTCACCTACTCCCTTGCGCGTTGATGCGATCTTGGTCTGGGCGCTGTCGGCGCGGCCTTCAGCTTCCTTGCACTCCTTGGTAATGACGGCGGCATTCGGGTGAATGAAGAAGCGGGTCAGATCGACCTCGTAGTCGAACAGCTCGTTGCGCAAGGTTTCGACGTCAATGGCGCAGCCAGCGTTGAGATAGATGATCGGCTTTTTGTTCAGGTCCTGTGCCTGAATGAGGGCAACGGTCGGTAAATGAAAGGCGACACGTTTCACTCCGTTATGAATGGAAGTGTGGCCGGCCTGTGCGCTGGCGTTGGTTGTACATATATCAAAGCCCTGTCCATGCTCGAGCGCCAGCTGACAGGCGAGCGACGCAGCAGCGGCGCCTTTAGCCTCGCTGCCGTATTGACCGCCGATGAGAAAGCTGGCTTTGCCGGGTAGCAAGAAGTTGTCATACATCGCAGGCATCCTCCGCCAGTTTGCTGTAGCCTTGCAAGTCGTGGAAATGTTCTTTAAAATGCGGATCAGCGCCGGCGCTTAGAATGCGCGCCAGCTTTAGTGCTATTTCATCCAGTGCTAGTTGCTGTGCTGGGTTAAGTGCCTGCCAGTTGCCAGTCGAGCGAAATAGCTCACGCATCTGCATTGCGATACGTCCGTTTTCTGCGAACGTGCCGTGCGTGCTGCTGCGCTGCTTGAACGTGATGGTCAGATCGTTTGCTTCTGGCATTTTGCCTTCTCGTCCCTGATGAAATCTCTCATGTGCTTGCCCGAGACTGCCCAGTCATCAAGCAGGCCCTGCATTACTTTGCCGACCTCGAGCGGGTCAGCCTGCTTAGTCCATTTCAGGCGTCCCATCTCGACCAGCAATGCGGTCAGCTCTTCATTGGCTGGGATCAGGCACAGGCGTTTGTACGTCATTTTTGTTGCTCGTCCCACTCTGCGAAAAAGGTCTGCAATAATATCAGAATGTGGTGCGGGCGCTGATCCGCTTTGCCAAGGAAAGTATGACCTTGGCGCGTCAGTGTGAATGGCTTGATAGTCGAGTCACTGTAGGCGATCGTCTCCCATGTCGAAATGTTGAGCCACAGCGACAGCCCCGAGCCGGTGCCGGTCTGTAGAAACGAGGCGACGCCGCACGGCATGCCGGCTGCGTTGAACTGGCGCAGAAATTTCTGTTGCGGATGCGTCACGTCGAGTAGGAAGCGTCCGTCACTGGACGGCCAGTCGCGCTGTTTGACTTCGAGGAAACCGGCCGGCCATTTCGGTAGCTTGACCAGCAAGTCAGATACTCCAATCAGAAAGCGATTGTTCATCTTATGCGCGCGTCCGCCGGCATCATTGGCGGCTTCTATGATCATTGATTGTAAAGTCAGCTCATCCATGTCATGGCCTGTGCGGGCAGCCAAGCTGGCGGCAACCCCAGTTAGGAATGGCGTAGACTCCGCGTGCACACGCTTCGCAAACGCCGATGAGCAGGAACGAACTTGACGCTAGCACTCGCGTCTTTTGCTTATTGGCTTCCAATTGAGCAGCCAGACTGGTCTTGTCGCGATTTTCCCTGTCGGCGCGGTCGCGCTGGTCGTCATAGTGTCCCATCAGTCCTCGCCATACGTTGCCAGTGCCCAGTTCTTGCCTTCACCATCATCGACTTTAACCGGCAGGTCGAGTTTGATGCGTGCCTGCTCGCTGCTGAAATCCGCCATGATGCGCCGGCACTCATCATACACCGGGCGCGCGTTCTCGTCAAATTGGAATGAGATCGAGTCGTGGCAGTTGAGCAGCATTTCGACTGGCGCTTTCGCGTCGAACAGATAATCGCTGATTGCCAGCATTTTTTCCTTGATTATGTCCGCATTGCCGCACTGGAGCAGCCGGTTCATCGCAGTATAGTCTTTGTTCTGATACTGCAGGTGGGCGCGGCGCCCGAGCAGCGACACTACGTATCCGCGCCGGCGAAAGACGGCGGCGGCTTTGTTCTGGAACGGGCGCAGTTCAGGCAATACGCGATGATATTCCTTAATCATGGCATCGGCTTCGCTTGCCGGCACCTTGTACTTGGTGACGATGGCGTTCTTGCCGCCACCGGTCAGTACCGTCTGGTTGACGCGCTTGCCGAAATTATTGCGATGGTGGCGCTGTTCGGCCGGCGTCAATTTGTCCCAGTGTTTGCCGACCGTGAGTAGCATCGCCTGCGAAACGGCGGTGTGGGCGTCGGCGTCGGGATTGGTGCGGTAGTCGTTGAGAAACACTTTGGAGCGCGTGTAGAACGCCATCAGGCGCGGCTCGATCTGGCTGAAATCGCATTCGCCCCACAGGTCGAAATCGGGCACGAATACTGAGCGGTACAGTTTGCCCAGTTCTTCGTCATGCTTCGGCACTTGCTGCAAATTGGGGTCGGTCGATGACAGGCGCCCGGTGACGGTGCCGTAGTCGTCGTTCTTCAATTGATTGAAAGTAGTATGGACGCGGCCTTTCCACAGGTGTTTATCCTGCAGCGGAATGCAGAACGATGCTTTTAGGTTCTCCCACTTGCGCAGGCGGATGATTTTCTGGCCGGCTTCGTGCTTCTCCAGATAATCAGAAGTGAAAGATGGCGAACCTTCAGGCCGGCTTGGGCTTGGCGCCGTACGTGGATGCTTGAGATGGCCATGATCCTCCATCCATTTCTGCACGTCAATCGGCGAGCGGGCATTGAAATCTGACGGGAACGCGTTCTTCAACTGTTCAACGCCGGTGTCAATGTGACCAATCAACCAGTCGAGCCGTTCCTCGTCCACCTTAATACCACGTATCATCATGCGCGTCAGAACGGGAATGATGCGGCTCTCAATATCGTGTACGCGCTCGAGGCTCTCGATTTCAGTCTTGCCATCAATATCAATGCCGGGCTTAAGTATTTGCTTCATCTGCGCATCGCGCAGCTGCCAAGTCGTGATGCCGTCGCCGCAGGCGTAGCTCACCGCCGTCTTGTCGTCGCCGGCGAGGCGCCAGTAATGGCCCATCGCTTCCTTGTCGGCCTTGATTTCGGGGAACGTCTGGCGCAGGTAGCTGATGATTTCGACGATCTTCTTGGTTTGCACTTTGTGACGGATGGCGCAGTCCTCGAGCGAGTACTTGCCCATGTACTCGTTAAGCAGCGGCTCGTTGATGCTGGTGTCTTCGACGCGCGGCTGAAAGGTGAACCCGACACGCGACAGAAAGCGCAGATCGAAAGTCACCCGGTGGCCGAATATCAACGTGTCGGGCTGGTCGATTGCCTTGATCAGCTCCTTTTCACCCGGCGCCAGCTTGCCGTCCCAGTCTTCAGGGTCGTGGCAGCCATGGCGCCAGCCGACATTGGCGTTGTCGGCGTGGCGAAATGGCACGTAGTAAGAGTCGGCGTCACGCGGACCGAAACAGAGAACGTAACCAACAATGCAGTGCTTGCGCCAGTCAAGGCCAGTCGTCTCCACGTCAACGCAACGCACTTTTTCATGCGGCAGGCGATTGAGTACCTGTTGCAGCACCTCGTCGGCTACGTTTGCCCTCAGCTTCTTCTTGCTACGTGCTAGCATTGCAGCTCCTTTTAGTGCGGAGGCGGTTGAATGTCCGCTGCAGACAGCTTCCGCCGTTTCCCCTGCTTGCGCTCCTGTTCGCGGAGGCGCTGCTTCTCTTTTTTCGCTTCGACTGAATATTGAGCCTTTCGCGTTGCAATCCACTTGTCGATTGTATCAATCATCTTGTCTGGCGCTCTTAATTTTCTGGCCGTCACTCGGGCCTGTTCTAATCTCTTTTTATCTAGATTTCTCAGAACGCCTGTCTGCATCGCAACGCCGAAGAACCAATCGATCCATCCATCAAGTTTACGGCATACATCGTCAACCATGTTATCAATGTTTGCGTCGCCTTTTACTGCTCTACTCATCGTTGTCTCCTATGTTAAAACGGGATCGTGTCATCGTCGTCTTCTTCTTCTCCCAGCGTGTCGCGCCGGTCTTCGTCCCTGCCGTGCGGTCTGCTGCCGGCCAGCGTGTCGAGCGGTCCGACCAGCTTGCTGTAGAGCGAGTCGAGCCAGTCCTGCTGCTTCGGCGACATGCGCACGTTGATGCCGAACCTCTCGACGCGGTCGATTTGGTCGCGCACGAACTGTTTAGCGTTGTCATTCATGCGCTTGAGTTCAGGCTCGAGCGATTGCAGCTGCGTCTCCAGTCGTTCGAATTGCTCAGGTGTCATGTGAGAACCATGATCAGCAATGCTGCGTACGACAGGACGAAAACCCCAATAAGGATCAGTCTCCATCGAATCGTTGCGAGCATCACTTGGGTTAGAGCGCGGAAAAAGTTCTCTTGTTCAGTCATCGGTCCCTCCCGAATAAGAACCGGCGCGGCCGTTACGTTGGGACGGGGCGGGCCGCGCCGGCAACATACAGACAACTACTAGAAACGTTGATTGCCTGCTGTTTCCCCTTGTCCCGGCTCACCAGTTGCCGTATCGCCGGCAGCAGCGTCATCCTCTTCTGATTGCAGACCTTCAATGTCCTTGATCGCTAGTCCACGTGCCGAGAAAGTTTCGTACATCGCGCGATACTGCAAGTACTGGGCCTCGTCCTCGATCAGCCCGGCACCGTGCACGTCGATGTTAAAGAAACTCTGGCCGCGATTGTTGCTGTCTTCCGTAGCGCGGAACTCCCACACCGTACCGAAAATCGGCGCACGTACCGTCTTCAGTTTGGTGTTGAACCGGCGCCCGATTTTGATGCTCGAGCGCTGGAATGACAACACTGCCGGCATCAGGTCCGGCTCGTCCGGGAATGCCAGCAGAAAGTTGTACATTTCAGTCGCGGCTGGCGGCGAGTTGGGATCGTTCGGATTGAGCGTACCCCACACGTTAAGGCCGCTCTCCTGCACCGTTTTCGCCAGTGTCCAAGTCACAGTCTCTCCGCCATCCTTCTTGTCGAGCTGTACGGTAAACGAACCTTGTGACGGCGACCAGTGCATGCCATCGTCAGCACGTGCGAGGATGCCACCGCCGGCGTCACGCGGGCGCCACAGGATATAGCGCTTGTCCATGAACACCGGCACCGCACGAAATGGAGCATCGAAGATGAACTCAGACGCCGGGTGAAAAAAGTTGCCAGCCCTGAGGCCCTCGTACTCCTGCAGTTCAGGCGACAGGCCCTGCATCAGCTTGAGGCGCGGGATTTCAATGTCTTCCTTGCCGATGTTCTCTTTGCCAAGGTCAGCGTCCGAGCGCATAAACTTCGGCAACGTCTGGACGGCGGCAGACGGCACTGGTGCCGGCTGGTGACGCACCGGCTGCGTCGTCGGACGCGGAGCAGGTCGGCGTTCCTCCGCCGGCGCGGCGCGTCCCTGATGTGCGGCAGCTTGCGCAGCTTTGGACGCAGGCGCGGCGGTCTTCTTCGCTGGTGTCTTTTTTGCAACGGCTTTTGCCATGGTCGGTTCTCCTGTGCGGGTTAAGTTTGCCCTATGTCAATTCGTCGTAGTGACGCTAGTATTTGGCACCCACGCTGTTGTGAACAATTCCTTCGGTAGCTCCATGTTCTTCTCTTCCATCAATTCCTTGGCGGCGGCCGACAGCGTGCCGGCGTTGACTGTGGTGGTGATCAGGTCGCCTAGTCCATTTTCCTGCAGCCAGACGTAGGCTTCCTCCCGCTTGCCGGCCGGGATCGAGGCGAACAGGCGTGACGACAGGCCGACACGGAAGCCTTCTTCAAGCGGCACGTGCGTGATCTTGTCGGCCTCAAACGTCTGCGGCACCTCGAGTTCCTTGTACTTCTTGAATAATTGAATGATCGGCTCCAACTCTTCACCGATGCGAAAGTTGAGCCGGTGCAGCGCAATGAATGCGCGGGCGAGCGGGATCGAGCCACCCTTCTTGGCGCGCAGCATTTCCTTCTCGAGTTGTTTGGTCAGTTTGGCAGCGGCACCGACTGCCTGTAGAATTTTCAGAGTGGTGGGAGCAGCGTTGATAATGGACGCCGGCAACTTCTTGGGCGGCGCCTTCTTGTCCGGCGCCGGCTGTTCATTTCCGTTTACAGATTTACGTTTGGGTTGGGGCTTCACCATTCCAGCTATTCTCCTATATCGGGAGCGCAGTCTAGCACGCCGGCCGGGCGCCGACAAGCCTAAATCCACACGGCCAAGTAGCCTTCAGCTTTCTTGTCCCAACGCAACACGCAGACGCTGCCGTAGCGGGCGCCGAGCATCATCATGAACTGGGCCAGTTGCAGCCAGTCGCCGGCCAGCAGCACGAAATCACGCTCCGGCTCGAAATCGTCGGCAGCCTGCGACAGCGCGAACGTGTTGATCGCTGGAATACGCTTGTTGTCGATTTCATCGCCATAGACGTAGCGAACGTTAATATAGCGAATGTCACCGTACTGGATCGCGGCGCTGGTGTCGTCGTGCGTCATGTTGACGGCGTAAACTGTCATGCGCGGGACCTCTCTATTGCTCGTTTCAGGGCTGCGAATTGCGCAGCAGTCAGGAAGCCTCGCCGTTGCCACCACGTGTAAACATCCTCGACGAAAATCCGAAATGACGAGTCAATCGCCACCGTGCGAAACAGATATTCAAACATGTCTTCAATTTCGACCGGATCGACGTGGCGGGTGTAGCCTCCGCCGGGCGCCTCGCGGCGCGCCTTCCACATTGAAATATTGTCCTTAAGCAGCTGTTCCCAGTTCTTGTTTTCGGCGGCCAGCATGGCATTGGCCATACGCAGCGCCGTCAGCGCTTCCTGTTCGTGGTCGCTCGTCGTCATCATCATCAACTTGATGAATTTGTCGAGATTGAATGCCGGCAACGACTGCTCCTATGTCGAGAAGGTTCCTGTCCTGCGTCACCTACAACCGCAGCCACACCGAGGGTGGCGCCCTGCCGTGCTTTGCGTCGCGGCAATCGCTGCGGTTTAATCCGTACCACCGCCAAGCAGCCACCCAACTTTGCCGGTCTTGCTAGGTGACAATTCCCTCTAGGGACCAAAACCCCGGAGTTACTCAGGGCAAGGGTCCCAGTGCCGGGGAAACTGTAGTAATACACCTCCCGGCGCGGGGGTGAGCTGCGCCGGGAGGGACTTTACTACGCTGCAGCTTCTGCGGGAGCTGAACTCGCAGTTGCACGCGACGCAGTAGAGCGGCGAGCCTTCTTGGCCTTCTTCGCTTTCGCCTTCTTGGCCGGCTTGGCGCGGGTGAGCGGCTCGATCTTCGGCAACACCGGGTCCTTTTGCTTGAGGTCGGTGACCGAGACTGATCCGATTTTCACCTTCTGCTCATTGCGGACGAGGCCGCGCAAAGCAGTACCGAGGTTCATGGACGCCATGCCCGGATTTCCACCTTTGCTGATGCCCTTGACGTCATTGGCCTTCGCCACGTCATTGAGGCTGCCACCATTGGCGATGTGCAGTGCCAGCGCACGGTGGACGGCGTCGCCGTTACCACGTGAGGTGCGGATTTTGCCGGTTTCTCTGTCGCGAATACGGATTACGCCGTACTCGTAGTCTGCAGTCTTCAGTTGAACTTTCTTAGCCATAGTGTCTCTCCTTTGTCACTCGTTGTTAAAGCACATCCTGTGCTGGTAGTCAAGCGCCGGCCGGTTAATTCCAGCCGGCGCCTATTCATTACGCTACGTTCCAGTCGATTTCGGCCTTCTTGCGAATTTTGGCGCGCAGCCGGTTCGCAACGTTCATGCGGGCCATGCCGTGATTGAGCGAGCCGTAAGCCGGGACCCAGCAATCGTTCGCCTTGGCGAACTTCACGAAGCGGGCGAAATCGAACTTCGCCTTCTTGGTGTCCGGATCGATCTTGGTCATGAACTCCTTGCGGATTTGCTGAGTGAGCGAGTCGCCGCAGGTGTGGCGGTGCGGCTGGTACTTTTTGCGGTACTTCGGCTTCACGATTGACTTGCCCTGTTCGGCGTCGGACTCATCGCCTTCGTCGCCGGCCTCTTCGCCGTCGAACTCGCCGTCCTCGTCGCCCTCGTCGGCGTCAACCGACTTGCGAGCCTTCGCCGGCTTGCGGATGCGCTTCGGGGCAGTGCCGCCATTCAGCTCGCGCAGTGCAGTCTCAAGGGCTTCCTTGGGGTCTGTATGACGGGCGAGGGTGACGCCATTGCGGATCGCGTTGACCATGTCGCCGTCGATGACCAGCTCGATGCCGGCACGGACTGCGCGCTTGGTGGTGTTGTGGTGAATTTTCATTTCCAGCTCCTATGTCAAAGCGCGTTATTGCGCCAGTGGTGAAGTTATAGCACATTCCGGAGAGGGTGTCAAGTGTTCCTTGCAGTTGATACTGTGACAGGGTGTCGCAATCTCAGTTAAGCACGGCTGGCGCCGGGCGTCAAGCACTGCGAGCCATTCAGCCATCGTCTTTGTGCCCTTGCTACTGTTGCAGGGTGAACAAAACAGCTGAAGATTGGCTGGCCAGTTCGATCCACCGCGCGATAGTGGAATTTTGTGTTCAACAGTGCAGCTAACTTCAAGCGAGGTGCTGCAATGCGGTGCCGCGCAAACGCCGTTCTGCTCATTCCACAATCGCTGAATGTCGACTGCAGTGAAATGGCCGGGTGCACCTCGTTTTCTAGCATGATAAGCATGATGGAGGGCGATTGTACGCTCCTTATTGTTTTGGCGCCAAGCATGCATAACAGCAGCTACGTGTTTTTTATTGGCTTGATGCCAACGATGGGTTCTGCCAGCTCTGCATTCTTTGTCTTGCTTGATGTACTGGCACCTTGGACAGTGGCAGTTAGCAACTTGCCGCTCGCCCTTCAGCTCCGGATGCTTGGTGCACGGCTTGCCGAAATAGCGCGTCAATCCGTTCGCCTTGGCCTGCTGGCGAGTTGGCACTATTTCGATGGCCATTTGACTACGTAACCCTTGCGAACTTTTGCCCTGAGGCGATTTACCGCATTCATACGGCGTAATCCTGCGTTAAGTGCGTCGTATTTGTCGTCCCAGCAACCGTTCGCCTGTGCGAACTTTTTGAACTCCGCGCCCAGCGGAATGCTGGCGACTTTTACGCCCAGCTCGTCAACCGGCGCCTTCGCTCTGGCCGGCGCCTGCTTCGGCGTCGAGCCGTTAAGAACTAGGCCGCTTTCGCGCTTGGCCGGCGCTTCGCCGTTCGCCACCCACTTGCCGGTGCGGGTGTCCCAGCGATAGGGACGCAGCTTGAAGTCTGCCGGCAGGGCGCCGTACTTCTTACCCTTCGGTACGATGGACTTGAGGCGTTGAATTTTCGCGTCAGTCTTTGCCTGCTTGCTGGCGTTCCACTCTTCGAGGCTCATTCCCTTCGGCTTGCCCCAAGTGTCATTGGCCGGATCGTACGCCGGCATCGGAATGACGCGCCGGCCCAGTTCGTCAGTTGACGGGGCGGTGCGCTTGGGCTGCGACTTCGGGTCACGGCGCAGGAAGGCGGGGATCGTCAGGTCGAGGTCGTCTTTCGTCATCGTTCAGCTCCTATGTCAAAACGCAATTAAAGCACAGCTTGAGGGTCCTGTCAAGTACCCTGAATTGGCGGGAGTTGTTTAAGGTCGCTCCCTCGACCAAGGCTTGCAGGTGTCGGTGCACCTGCCGTTCGGGTCCTTGAAACCTCCGCACGCTGCCGTATTCGTGCTGCGTTCGCCTACCGAATGAACAGTAAAGCACAGGCCGAACCAGCTGTCAATTCAACCTGACTATGCACGGTGAACATTGCCGGCGAACCTCATTTCATTTACCAGAGTTCGCGCCAAAGCCTCTTCCTGCGTGCATGCTCTTCTTCGTGACAATCCGCGCACAGCACCTGAGCGTTGAACAGACTAGCATCTGCCGGATCGCCTATGTGATGAAGTTGAAGAAAGTTCGTACCACTGCAACGTTCACAACGATATTTGGCGCGCGTGAAGGCTGCCTGACGCACATGCTGGCTGAACTCCCTCCGCATCAGAACATGCTCCACACCAGATAGCCGAGTCCGTAGGCAAGCAGTCCTGACCAGATTACGGTCAGGATCAGCCCGATGCCGATTGCACTTCCAATCAACGCGTTGACTGCAGCCTTCATATTATCCTCGCGTCGTGTGCCAGACCAGTTCACCGGCGCGCGTGTCGATGGTAAACGGCGCGATGCCATTAATGATCGGAAAGCCAAGCAACGGTGAGCCATCCGTCACTACTGCTTCAACATTACGGATGACGTGACTGCCGATGCGCAGCTCGCGGATACGGATTGCTTTCTGTTTGCTTTTGCTACCGTCAGCCAGCGTGACCATGATATCTTCAATCTGGATGGCATTGCTGTTTCTGATCAGCATGCTGGCGAAACTGGGCGGCACCTGTGCACCCATGGCGCCAGTATCGATCAGCATGCGGATCGGCATTCCGCCGAGCAGCACGTCTACGTGAATTGACATACCACCAGCGGACACGATGATCGGCACGCTATCCTTGCTGCTGGGACGACTGGCAGTCGATGCCGGCGGTTGCTGGGTCGGTGCCGGTTCCGGTGGTGTTTGTGCCGGCGGCTGTGCGTAAGGTTGCGTATCCAGCTGGGCAGTCGGCGTCGGCAGTTGCTTGCGCACCGTGCAGCGTGAATACGACTGCATTACCAGTGCATTGCCACGCTTGCTGTCATACATCCATTCATGGTAGAACATTTCGTTCGTCGTCTTGTTCTGCTTGACTTCACCAATCATGAATAACCACGGCTGGCGCAGTAAATTGCCGCGCCATTGCGTTTTACGATCAGTAGCAGACGCGTCAGTCATGCCGTACTGGGCCTGACGCGATACGATGGCGCCAGAACGCAGCTGATGAAATACGCGCCAGCTGTGGTCGTCCCATGAATGTTCGACTGCGGTAGCAACAACCGGGTTGGGATCATTGGTATCGGCGCCGAACAACATCTGCGGTGCTTCGCACTGCAGTTGGACGCTCATGGCGTGCGCACTGCCGGCAAACGCTAGCAATGTAGCCGCTGTCGGGAGGAACTTGTTCATGCGCCACCTGTCGGGGTCGGCAGCTTGCTGGGCTGGGTTGGCTGGGTGTCCGGCTGTGCGCCGAACGGCTGGGTGCTGACTTCCGGCTGTCTGCCGTAGGGCTGGGTCGATGGGCCGGGCAGTCGCTTGGCGCATTCCAGCAACACTGCCTGCATTTCGCGCGAACCAGTCATATCAATGACCCACGTCTTCTCAGTGCCGCCGGGAAACTCAATTAGCATCTTGTCGGCATGAGCAAAGCCTTCGAAAAACTCGCCCAGTTCTTCCGGCCCGATGCGAACTTTTAGTTCGCCAAGCGCAAAGCCCTTGCCGCGCAGCATGGTACCAATGGCCTCAGCCGTACCAGCCTGCTCCTTGTCGAACCAGACATTCACAGTGGCTTTTGTTCCTTCCGGAATTTGCCAGCCATCCTTGAATATGTCGATGGTCAGGTTCTTGCTACCACCGAACAGCTTGAGGTAGACCACTTGCGTAGCGGGATTGCCGGTGCGCAGACCGCATACCGGCACGTTGCCGGTCGTGTTTTCCTGTGCGGTCAGATAGTAGGCGGTCCATGA
>Ga0307497_10000059_pt1 | contig 21485 bp, 26 predicted proteins | sample 10_S_MG_FD_201366 | JGI IMG/M metagenome (GOLD analysis project Ga0307497, IMG submission 201366) | Soil microbial communities from Populus trichocarpa stands in riparian zone in the Pacific Northwest, United States - 10_S | ecosystem: Environmental > Terrestrial > Soil > Riparian zone > Trees...
CTGCGTGCGCTTCATCACCGCGTCGATCTTCGTCTCCACCAGGCAATTCACCGCGGCGGCCGCGCCGGCCACGAAGAAAATGCCGATGGTGGCGGCGAGCAGCGTGACCGCCGGCACCATTCCCGGCGTCGCCAGGAACATGCCGATCACCGCGGTAAACACGATGAGCGACACCACGCGCGGCTTGGTCAGGCTATACAAAGCCCGCAGCCGCTGCGCAAGACTATGAGGAAGAACTTGTGTGGTCACGGAAAGCGAAAAAGTTTAGCACGACGAGCGACGCGAGCAGCGCCGCGGCGCCGGCGTTGTGAGCCGCGGCGAGCACAAGCGGCACGTTGAACGCGACATTGGCGACACCGAGGGAGAACTGAAGCGCCAGCAATGCGCCGATGAGGATCCCCAATCCCTTGTAGACCTTCGCAGCTCTTGCCGCAGCCCAGGCGACCACGCAAACCACGACAAGCGCGAACATGCGGTGGCTCCAGTGGATCGCGGTGAGCGCCGCCTGCGGCAGCAGCTCGCCCTCGTCGGTGCGCCCGAGCTCGCGCACTACGTGGAAGGCGTTGGCGAAGTCCATCGGCGGCACCACCTGGCCGAGGCAGAGCGGCAGGTCCGGGCAGCCGAGCGCGGCGTAGTTCGCGCTCACCCAGCCGCCGAGCGCGATTTGTACGGCAAGCGTTGCCAGCGCGACTGCCGCCGCAAAGCGCAGGGTGCGGCCCTGCGGGCGCATCGGCGGCGAAGTGCGTGCCAGGAAAAACCAGGTCATGAGCGCGAGGATGGTCATTCCGCCAAGCAGGTGCGCGGTGACGATCGCCGGCTTGAGCAGCAGTGTCACGGTCCACATGCCGAGCGCCGCCTGGAACACGACCAGCGCGGCCATCGCGGTGGCGAGCCGCGGCGACTGGCGCGTGCGCCACGCAGCGAGCAGCAGCGCGAACAGCAGGACGCCGAGCGTGCCGGCGAGCCAGCGGTGGGTCATTTCCTTCCAGGCACGGTGATCTTCGCCGGTCTCGGGAATCGGCTTGCCGTAGCACAGCGGCCAGTCCGGACAGCCGAGGCCCGCATCCGACAGGCGCACGTAGGCCCCTACCACCACCACCACGAAGGTGAGCACGAGCGCAACGAATGCGAGGCGCTTCATCCGAAGCGCGAGTATTTCAGCAGGCGCTGCAGGTCCTTGATCACCTGCGACGGATCGGGATCGCGCGGAAAGCGCATCATCAGGTTGCCCAGCGGATCGACCAGGTAGATGTGGTCCGCGGGCGTGCCCGGGAAACCGTCGGCCGCAAACCTCCCCACGTGCGTGCCTTCGGTCGCGGCGAGGATGTCGGGACGCGGCTTGCCCGCATCCGTGACCACCCACATGCGCTCGATGCGCTCCATGTCCTTGCCTTGCGCACGGCGTACCTGCCGGGCGATATACAGCTTGCGCTCACAGTAGGCATCGCACGCCGCGGCGTCGAACGTGACGAGCACCCATTTGCCGCGCAGCTCGCCCAGGGGGGCGATGACGCGCGGCGGAATCAGTTCGCCGTAGTTCGCGGGCGCGCCGGGACTCCAGCCGAGCAGATACGCGGCCGTGCCGAGCACCAGCGGCGCGGCGCACACAAGCGCGATCCACAACGCCTTATTTCGAAGCAGGCGCACGCTTGCGGAACGAGAACACGATGCCGAGCACGACGGCGAGCGCGGCGAGCGAATACCACTGGAAGGAATAGGACTGGTGCTTCTCGATGCCCGCGTCGGGCCGCGGCCATTCGCGCAGCAGCCCGTCGGCGATGCCGCGGTGCTGCTCGATCACGAACGCCTGCAGCGGCAGCCCGGTCTCGAGCGCGAACTCCTTGAGCTCGAGGCTCTGGCGCACGCGGCCCTTGCCCGGGTCGCCGAGCTTGAGCGGGCGCGGCAGGTGCGCCAGGACGATTCCCTCGACTCGCACTGGTCCGCGCGGCGTCACCACCTCGGGCAGCTGGTCGCGCCGCGCCGGCGCCTCGATCCAGCCGCGGTTCACCAGCACGTGGATGCCTTCGCCGAGGCGCAGCGGCGTCACCACCTCATAGCCTGCGCGATGGTTGCGAATCTTGTTGTCGAGAAACACGGTGCGCTCCGGCAGGAATTCGCCGTGCACCGCGATGTGCTGCACGTTCTCGGCGAGCGCGCGCTTCTCGTCCGCGCGGCGCGCCTGCCAGTTGCCGAGCGCGATGCCCGCGGCGCACGCCGCGGCGGCGAGCGCGAGCGACCAGAGGCGCGGACGGAAAGAGTATCCTGCGGCCATGCGTTACGTAGTGATCGCCATGCTGATCGCGATCGTCGCCGCGCTCGGCTCGGCGCTCTTTGCCATGCTCAAGCCGGGCAAGGACCCGAAGCGCATGGTGAAGGCCCTTGCCGTGCGCGTCGGCCTGTCGGTGACGCTATTCCTGATTCTGATGGCCAGTTACTACTTTGGCCTGATCCAGGGACGCCTTTAGAGCCAGTAGACGAAGATAAAGAGGCCGAGCCACACCACATCGACGAAGTGCCAGTACCAGGCCACGCCTTCGAACGCGAAGTGGTGGTCGGGCGTGAAGTGCCCCTTGAGGCAGCGGAACCAGATCACCGTCAGCATGATCGCGCCGATGGTGACGTGGAAGCCGTGGAAGCCGGTGAGCATGAAGAAGGTCGAGCCGTAGACCCCGGTATGCAGCGTGAGGTTGAGCTCGTGGAACGCGTGCATGTATTCGACCGCCTGGCAGACCAGGAAGCCGACGCCGAGCGCGACGGTGGCGCCGAGCCACGCGAGCAGCTTGCCGCGGTTGTTGGCGATCAGGTTCCAGTGCGCGAAGGTGACGGTGACGCCCGAGCTCAGCAGGAGAATGGTGTTGACCGCCGGCAGGCCCCACGCGCCCATCGGCGTGAACTCCTCGGCGAAGTTCGGTCCGGCGGAGGGCCATTGCGCGGTGAAGCCCGGCCAGACCAGCGCGTTGCTCTCGATTTCGGCGAGGTTGGGCACCGAGTAGACGCGCGCCCAGAACAGCGCGCCGAAGAACGCGGCGAAGAACATCACCTCGGAGAAGATGAAGAAGCTCATCCCCCAGCGGAACGACACGTCCTCCCAGCGGCTGTACTTGCCGCCCTCGGATTCGCGGATCACGTCGCCGAACCAGCGCACCATCATGTAGAGCAGCAGCATGAAGCCGGCGGCGATCGACACCCAGCCGGGTTTCATGCCGTTGAACACGAACACCGCGCCGAGCGCCATCATGAAGAGCGAGGCCGAGCCCATGATCGGCCAGGCCATCGGCTGCGGGACCGCGTAGTGGCCGCGCTGGCCGCTGGTTGCGCTGTGAGTGGATGCGCCGTGCGCCATTTGTCTTTCCCCCTGCCCGTTCTAGTTGACGACCATGCTGACGATGAAGCGCAGCGTCAGGATGAAGAGAATCACGAACACCACCGCCAGGATGACGACGTGCACCGGGTTCAGGCTGGTGCGCTCGTGGTCCGCCTTGCGGCGGATACCGGCCATGCCCCAGAGGACGGTCTTCACCGTATCGAGGAAAGACGCGGGCTTCATCACGGCCTCCATCAGCTCTTTCCTCCCCTGCCCGCAACCTCGAAGAAGGTGTACGACAGCGCGATGGTGTTGACGTCCCGCGGCAGCTTCGGGTCGACCACGAACACCACCGGCATGCGCCGGGTCTCGCCCGCGGCGAGCGTCTGCTGGGTGAAGCAGAAGCACTCGACTTTCTGGAAATACTCGCCGGCGCGCTGCGGTCCGTAGCTCGGCACCGCCTGGCCGGTCACCGCCACGTCGCGCACGTTCACCACTTCATACTCGACCGTGGTGAGCTCGCCCGGGTGCACCTTCACGTAGCCCTGCAGCGGGCGAAAGCGCCACGGCAGGTTGTGCGTGTTCGAATCGAACTCGATGGTCACGGTGCGCGACCGGTCGACCTGCGTATTCGCCACCGCGTCCGCCCGCTCGATCGAGTTGAGCCCGAGCGCGACGCAGATCTCGTTGTAGAACGGCACCAGCGCGAACGCGAAGCCGAACATGACGAGCGCGACGACCGCCAGGCGGCGGGACAGGCGGCGGTTTTCCTGCTGCAGCGTCATCGCAGCAGCCAATACTTGGCGATGATGCCGAGGAAGAACGCGAGCGCGACCGAGCCGAGTATCAGCGCGGTCTTCACGTTCTTGCTCACCAGGACGCTCACTTGATGACGGGTTGGACCTCGAACGTGTGATACGGCACCGGCGTCGGCAGGTGCGTCCACTCGAGCGAGTCGGCGCCCTCCCACGGCTTCTGCGGCGCGGGCACTCGGCTGCGGATGGTCTGGATCACGATGTAGAGAAACAGCAGCTGGGCGAGGCCCATGCCGAACGCGCCGAGCGACGAGATCTTGTTCCAGGTCTCGAACATCAGCGGGTAGTCTGGAATCCTGCGCGGCATCCCGGCGAGGCCGAGGAAGTGCTGCACGAAGAAGATCATGTTGAAGAAGATCAGCGTCAGCCAGAAGTGCCACTTGCCGAGCGTCTCGTTGTACATGTGGCCGGTCCACTTGGGCAGCCAGAAGTACACCCCGGCGAAAGCGGCGAACAACGCGCCCGCCACCATCACGTAGTGGAAGTGCGCCACCACGTAGTAGGTGTCGTGCATCTGGATGTCGACCGGCACCACCGACAGCACCAGCCCGGTGAAACCGCCGAGCGTGAACATGAAGAGGAAGCCGCACGCGAACAGCATCGGCGTCTCGAAGGTGAGCGAGCCCTTCCACATGGTCGCCACCCAGTTGAACACCTTCACGCCGGTGGGCACGGCGATGATCATGGTTGCGTACATGAAGAACAGCTGCCCGGTCACCGGCATGCCGACCGTGTACATATGGTGCGCCCAGACGATGAACGAGATGATGGCGATCGCCGAGGTGGCGTAGACCATCGAGGCATAGCCGAACAGCGGCTTGCGCGAGAACGCCGGGATCACCTGCGAGATCACGCCGAAGCCCGGCAGCGCGATGATGTAGACCTCGGGGTGGCCGAAGAACCAGAAAATGTGCTGGTAGAGCACCGGGTCGCCGCCGCCCGCGGCGTTGAAGAACGTGGTGCCGAAGTGGCGGTCGGTGAGCGTCATGGTGACCGCGCCGGCGAGCACCGGCATCGCCGCCACCAGCAGGTAGGCGGTGATCAGCCAGGTCCAGACGAAGAGCGGCATGCGCATCAGCGTCATCCCCGGCGCGCGCATGTTGAGGATGGTGGTGATGATGTTGATCGAGCCGAGGATCGAGCTCATGCCGAGCAGGTGCACGGCGAAGATGGTGAGGTCCATGCCGATGCCCATCTGCACCGTGAGCGGCGCGTACATGGTCCAGCCCACGCCGGGCGCGCCGCCGGGCATGAAGAACGACAGCACCAGCAGCGTGGCGGCAAACGGCAGCAGCCAGAACGACCAGTTGTTCAGGCGCGCGAACGCCATGTCGGGCGCGCCGATCATCATCGGGATCTGCCAGTTCGCGAAGCCGACGAACACCGGCATGATCGCGCCGAACACCATGATCAGGCCGTGCATGGTGGTGAGCTGGTTGAAGCGGTCCGGGTCGAGGAACTGCAGGCCGGGCGAGAACAGCTCCAGCCGGATGCCGACCGCCATCAGCCCGCCGATCGAGAACATGACGAAGCTGAACCACAGGTACATGGTGCCGATGTCCTTGTGGTTGGTGGTCGTGATCCACCGCATGATTCCGCCGTACGGGCCGTGATGGCCGTGGCCATGATCGTCGTGGGCGTGACCGTGATCGTGAACGACTGCGCTCATGATTATTTCCTTCTTGCCTTGACTTCAGCGGGCTGGACATCGCTCGCCTTGTTTCCCCAGGTATTGCGCGCATACGTGATCACCGCGGCAATTTCAGTGTCCGAGAGCTGTTGCTTGAACGCCTGCATCGCGGTGTTCGGCCGGCCGTTCAGCACGGTGTCGATCGGCCCCTGCTCGGCGCCGACCACGAACTTGTTGCCGGCCAGCGCCGGCGCCTTCAGCGCCGGCGAGCCCTGTCCGGTCGCCTGGTGGCAGGCCACGCAGATGCCGGCGTAGACCTTCTCGCCGCGCGCGATCAGCTCCTTCACGTCCCACTGCTTGTTCGGATCGTCGGCCGCGGCCGCCAGCGCCTTCTTCTTCTCGCCCGCCCACTTCGAATAGTCGTCGGACGACACCACGCGCACCACGATCGGCATGAAACCGTGCTCCTTGCCGCACAGCTCGACGCACTGCCCGCGGAAGGTGCCGGTATTCTCGGCGCGGAACCAGATGTCGCGCAGGAAGCCCGGGATCGCGTCCTGCTTCGCGCCGAGCGCGGGAATCCACCAGGCGTGGATCACGTCGGCCGCGGTGACGATGATGCGCACCTTCTTTCCGACCGGCACCACCACCTCGTTGTCCACCTCGAGCAGATAGTGCTCGCCCTTCGGTTCCTTGCCTTCGATCTGCTCGCGCGGCGTGGCGAGCGTGGAGACGAAGCTGATGCCCTCGCCCTCGCCCTTCAGGTAGTCGTAGCCCCACTTCCACTGATAGCCGGTCACCTTGATCGTCAGGTCGGGCGCGGAAGTATCCTTCTGCGCAATCACGACTTTCGTCACCGGCCACGCGATCATGATCAGGATCAGCGCGGGAATCACGGTCCAGAGAATCTCGACCGTGGTGTTCTCGTGGAATTGCTCGGCCTTGTGGCCCACCGAGCGGCGGTGCGCCCAGCACGCGTAGAACATGAAGCCGAACACGCCGACGAAGATCACCAGGATGATCCACATCACCACCTGGTGCAGCCAGTCGATCTCCGCCGCCATCTTCGACGCCGGCGTCTGGAAGTACCAGGCGATGGCGTGCGCCGAGCCGGACGCGGAGAGCGCCAGCAGTCCGGTGGAGAGCGCGGCGAGCGCCGAGATGAGCTTACTTACCTTCATGTCCCAGTCCCCGAATAAGTCTTGGTTCGGCCTGTTGTTCTTCCGCGCCGAAGCGCTTCGCATACGCCAGGTAGGCCGCGACCAGCGCCAGCACTTCCAGTCCCGCGAACGGCAGCACCAGCCAGGCGCCAATCGTTGCGAACCCCGCGCCGATCGCCAACACCACGGCCGCCAGCGCTGAAAACACCTTCGCCAAGCCAGCCGGAGACATCGAGCAATTGGGCTTCACGGGGTACGCGAAAGTATCACATCCGAGGAGCCACTCTCAAGGCATGCGCTTGAAAATACGGACGGTTTTCAGCGCAGGTTCGACGTCGGGGTCTTTCCTTCCACCTTTCCATGCATGACCGTAGACCACCTCGTAGGTGGCCTTGGGCGCCAGCTTCGCGCGCAGCGCCTCGGCGTGACGGCGGCCGGTGAGACCGCGGGGCCGGTCCACGCGCGCGCTCGTCTGACCGCTGGAGCGCAGGTCGGCCAAAAGGTTTTTGTCTTGGGTGTATTCAATTTCTATCATTTCCATGTCCATGACGGGGGCGCTAAAGCCTGCGGCGACCAGCATGTCGCCGAGATCGTGCATGTCCAGGAATGCATGCACTCGCGATGCACCCGCGGCGGCTCGCAGCTCCTTCAACGTATCCGGACCGAGCGTCGAGAACATCAGCAGGCCCTCGGGCACCAGCACGCGCGCGAATTCGCGCAGCGCCGGCAACGGATCCGAGAGCCAGTGCAGCGCCATGTTGCACCATGTGAAATCGATCGCTTCGGGCGCGAATGGCAGGCGCTCCACATCGGCGCACAGCAGGAGTGGATTTCTTGCAAGGAACGCCCGCTTGCCCGCCCGCAGCATCGCCAGCGAGAAATCCAGCGCGATCACCTGTGCCTGCGGATAACGCTTGCCCAGGGTGCGGCCGGGCGGTCCGCTGGCGGCGTCGAGGATGCGCCGCGGCGCAAGCTTCACGTAGTCGAGGCGCTCGAGCATGCGCGTCGCGACTTCCGCTTCGAGGCGCGCGGCATCGCTGTACGTCGGTGCTGCCTTGTCGAAACGGCGCCGCGCTGCGCGCCGGTCAATCTCTGGCAAGCGCGCCTTCCACCGCCGCCGCGACCGCGAGGATGCGCCGGTCGCTCATCGCAGGGCCGCTCACCATCAGGCCGACCGGCGCAGCGGTTGGCAAATGAGCGCGCGGCTGGCAGGGCAGCGACAGAGCGCAGCCGTCGAGGAAATTGACCAGGCCGACCAGGCGCAGGATGCGGCTGTTCCAGCGGAAGTAGGACTCGTCGCTCGCGTCGACCTCGGCAATCGGCGGCGCGACGCACGGCACCGTTGGCAGGAGGAACGCGTCGAACGGCGCCATCAGCGTCTCGACCTCGCGCTGAAACTGCGCGCGCATCAGGTTGAAATCGACGTAGTCGGCGGCGCTCAGGTCCTTGGCGAGCATGACGCGCTTCGCCACGCGCGGATCGTACTCGCCGAGGCGATCGGCATTCTTGCGGTGAATCGCATAGGCCTCGGCGCCGGCGTAGCCGCCGCCCTTGAAGTACTCAGCGCTGCGGTCGAACGCCGGGACGGGTTTTTCGGTGACCAGGGCGCCCGCGCGTTTCAGCTGTTCTATTGCGTTCCCGAAGCTGGTTTCGACCTCGCGATCGAGGCCGTCGCGCACTTCGCTCTTCGGCAACAGGAAGCGCAGCCCTGTTAGCGGCAGCTCGGGCAGCGGCGCCGGCGCCTCACCGGCGAGCAGCGCATCGTAAGTCGCGCAGCAGGCGACGGAATTGGCCAGCGGCCCGATCGAATCGAGCGTGTAGGAAAGCGGAAACGCGCCGTCGCGCGGCACGCGGCGCGCGGTCGGCTTGAAGCCGGTGACGCCGCACAGCGCCGACGGGATGCGGATCGAGCCGCGCGTATCGGTGCCGAGCGCCATGACGCACATGCCGTCGGCCTGCGCCACGCCCGCGCCGGAGGACGAGCCGCCGGGAACCCGGCCCGTGGCGCGATCCCAGGGATTCTTCGGCGTGCCGTAATGCGGGTTGAGGCCGGTGGTGCCGAAAGCGAACTCCACCATATTGGTACGGCCGACAAGCACCGCGCCCGCAGCGCGCAGGCGGGCGATCGCTGGCGCATCGTTCTCCGCCTGGACGTGATGCACCTTCGATCCAGCCCTGGTGACGTCACCGGCGACATCGAATAGATCCTTCACCGAGATCGGCAGCCCCTCGACCGGCGAGCGGCGCACGCCACCCTTGCGCAGCCGATCGGAGAAATCGGCCTCCGCCAGTGCACTTTCGGCATACACCTTGATAAACGCCCGCGCGCCCTCGCCTTTGGGGTCGGCGATGCGCGCGAGCGCCTGTTCGGTCAGACCGCGGCTGGTGGTACGACCGGCGGCCAGGTCGGCGGCGAGCTGCGCTACAGTCCACATGAATCCAAGTTTATGCGGAATTTCCTGGCGCGGTGGTTCAGCGGCAACTGCTTCCTGTGCCGCGGCGCGGCCGAGGGCGTGCTGTGCCCGGCGTGCGACGCCGACCTGCCGCGCCTGGCGGGCCCGCGCTGCCCGCGCTGTGCGCTCGACTCCCCGCGCGGCGAGCTTTGCGGGCGCTGTCTTGCCGAGCCGCCGCAGTACGACGCCACCGTTGCCGCGCTCGCCTACGAGTTTCCCGCCGACGCGCTGGTGCACGCGCTCAAGTTTCGCGGCGAGCTTGCACTGGCGGAATATCTCGCTGGCATACTCGGGCGATGCTTGGCGGACCCCGGCGTGGATAGCGTGATCGCGGTTCCGCTTTCGGCAGCGCGCCTGCGCAGCCGGGGCTACAACCAGGCGGTCGAGATCGCCCGCTCGCTGTTCCCGAAAAAAATGGAGCTGGACCTTTGCGTGCGCGAGCGCGACACGCCGGCGCAGATGGACCTGCCCTACGAAGAGCGCCGCCGCAACGTGCGCGGCGCGTTCCAGTGCACGCGTGCGCTGCTCGGGTCGAGCGTGGCGGTGGTCGACGACGTGATGACCACCGGCGAGACGCTGAACGAGATCGCGTCGGTGCTCAAGAAGGCGGGCGCCGTGCGCGTGGTCAACTGGGTCGTGGCGCGCACCTTCCCGGCTAGCTGATGTTCAACATCGTCCTGGTCCAACCCGAGATCCCGCCGAACGCCGGCAACGTCATCCGCCTCGCGGCCAACACCGGCTCGCGCCTGCACCTGGTCGAGCCGCTCGGCTTCACCATGGAAGACCGGCAGCTGAAGCGCGCCGGTCTCGACTATCACGACCTGACGCGCGTCGAAGTGCACCGTGACTGGAACGCCTGCCGCGCTGCGCTCGGTGAGCGCCGCCTGTTCGCGTTTTCGACGCGCAGCACGCGCAGCTACGCCGAAGTCGAGTTTCGCGTCGGCGACGCGTTCATCTTCGGCGCCGAAACCAAGGGACTTTCGACTGCGCTGCTCGAGGAATTCGAGGCGCCGATGCGGCTGCGGCTACCGATGCTCGCCGGTAACCGCAGTATCAACCTCTCGAACGCCGTCGCCGTCGTCGTGTTCGAAGCCTGGCGCCAGATCGGCTTCCTCGGCGCCGCCAGCTAGCTCGAATCAATGCTCCGGCGCGGCTACGGCCTCCGGCGCCGGCGGCAGCGGCACGCCGCCCGCCCCACCGCTGAACGTCAGCGGCGAGACCGCCGGCTGCTGGCCGATGCCCGGACGCGTCCAGTCGCACACGCCGCCCGGGAAGGTCAGCTGCAACCGGGCAAATTGCGCGGGCGAGACCCCCGCGGGGTTGGCCGTCGACACATAGTCCACCGGGCTGAGCGGCTTCAGCTGGCACTTCAAGATGTTCTCCACCAGCGGCCCGCCGGCCACCTGGCGCGGCGAGGCGCGTTTCGCCAGCCGGCCGAGGCCGTCTGGCTGAAGGGCATCGTTATCGCATATCCCCATGTCGAATACCGGGGTCATAAAGTTCGGATCATTGCTCAGGAAGCAAAAGTCGACGGCGTCCGCGGGCTTCCCGACGATTACTTCGCCCTGCGTGCGCGGCGAATTCAGCGTGTCCTTCGGCGCGACGACGTTCAGGTTGTCCAGCCATGTATTCATCGTCAGCAACGAGCGCACAGTCACCGCCGCGACTTGGGGCGCGGTGGCAGGTAACAGGGCCGTGCCATAACGCCACATCACCTGGTTGCCATGGTTACCGCCGTTGTCCGCCTCGATACGGGCCCGCTCGGCGAAGCTGCGCCAGATGTAGTGGATACCGGTCTCGTCCCAGCCGCGCGAATCGATGATCGGCAGCATGCCGAGATGCGCGCCGCTCGAGACGATGCCGGCGCGGTAGGCGATGTCGAGGGCCGGCAGGTCGGCGGTACTGCGCGCCGGGCGGCGGTTCGAATCGGCGTCGACGCCGCCGATCTTCTCGTTCAGCGTGACGAACTCCTCGGCGGTGATAGCCGCGGATAGCAGCGCGCGCAGGCCGTACTGGATGCCGACGTTGTCGCCCGTTTGCCGTGCGCGCAAGCTGCCGGGTGCGTTTTCGTTGACCGTGCTGCCCCACACCGCGGTTGCGAGATCGGGATCGCCGCAGCGCGTGCCGTTCGGATTGGTTACCGGGTCATACACCAGCTGGGCAGGAAGACGGCAGTTGTTGCGCGGGGCGCCGCTCGGTCCGACTTGACCGGCCGCATTGACGAGAACAGGGATGTAATTGCCGGGCTTGTTGTTGAAGCCGAAGGCGTTGTTCCACGACTGGCAACCTACCTGGCTCAGGTGGCCGTTGATCGCCGCCTTCTTCGCATTGATCTGCGCTGGCGTCTTGCCGACCATCAACCCCGTCCAATCCGCGCCGGCGTAGAAGTTCACCAAGAGCACGCAGTCCGTGACTTCCATGCCCGTAGTGATCGAATCCGGGTAGTCGCAGCTCGGTTGGATACCGTCGAGGAGACCGGGGAAGATGGACGCCGCCGTGTTCTGCTGGATCGACCCACCCGAGCAGCCGTTGCCCGCGAGGTACCGGATCTCGCCGTACGTGTCGACGATGTGCTCCTTCATCATCATCAGCGTCTCGGCATTTAGGACGCGATTGGAGTTGAAGAGCGAGTCGGTCAGGCTGTGGTCCACCACCATGAACCCGCGCGACAGCGCCGCGTCATCGGCCCAGTTCTGCTCGGTGCGGAATTGCAGCCGCGGCTGGCCGGTCGAAGCACCGAAGCTGTAGACCACCTTGGCATTCCATTGCGGCTGCGGCGAAAGCGCAGTCCACGGCGTCGGGTTCGTCGGATCGAAGAGCACGACGATGTCGTAGATACCGCGGTTTATCGTCCCGCGCTCCACGCGCACGATGTACGGCACCGTCATGCCGTGCGTCGTCGTGGTCATCGCCAGATCGGCGGGAGTAATGCCGACCGTATACGGCTTGAAACAGGCGTTTGCCGGCGGGACGGATGGCGGGCTCGGGTCTGGCAGCGCGCTCGAGCAAGGCGAGTTCGTGGTGCGGTAGAAGAGCTTGTACTCGGTCGCGATGTTGCATTGCGCGTCGACGGCGAACGTCGACAGCCCGCTCGCGTTGGTCGTGGCACCGGTCGCCGGATCGATGGCCGGGGTTGGCGTAGCACACACCCATGGCTGGGTCTGCGAGCCCAGCAGCACCGGTCCGCCGCGGGGATGGTTCGTGATGGTGAGCTTGGCGCGCGGACGGCCATTGCCGCGGCCGTTCGAGTCGGCGAGCAGCTCGTTGCTGCCGTTCACCAGCCCTGTGACCAGGCCGCGCATGGTGCGCTCGGCGGCATTGGTGACGAATGAAGCCGTGACGTCAGTCCCGTTGAGGAATAGCTTTACTTGGTGCAGCGGTACGTTGTGCGGGACGCTGACCTCAACCAGCGCATTGCCGCCGCTGATGAGATCGGCGCGGTTGGAGAGGGTGACGATCTCGAAGTTCGGCTTGTCCTTGTCCGGCTTGGCGTAAGCCGCGAATGACAGCGCGTACAGACAGCCCCATAGAAAGACGACGGGAATCCTCATGGCGCGCCTCCTCTGTTAGTGCTTCGTCCCTGCGCTCCGCCAGTAGACACCCATCGCAACGCGACCGGCAAGCCCTCCGACTTGCAAGTTCGTCGTCAGGAATCGATGCGTTAGCGCTCGCGCTTCGGATCGCGCGAGAGAAGTTGCTCGACTGCCGCCTTCGGCTGGATATTGCCCTGCAGCACGGCGTTGACCGCGTCCGTCACCGGCATGTCGATGCCACGCGCCTTGGCGAGCTTCGCCACTTCGCGCGCGGAGTGCACGCCTTCCGCCACGTGCCCGAGATCATTCAGGATTTTCGGCAGCGGGATTCCCTGCGCGAGCTGCAGCCCGACGCGCCGGTTGCGCGAGAGGTCGCCGGTCGCGGTGAGGATCAAATCGCCGGCGCCGGTCAGGCCGAAGATGGTCTCGGTCGAGGCGCCCATGGCCGCGCCGAGGCGCGCGATCTCGGCGAGCCCGCGCGTAATCAGCGCCGCGCGCGCGTTGTAGCCGAGGCCGAGCCCGTCGGAAATGCCGGCGGCGATGGCCATCACGTTCTTCACCGCGCCGCCGATCTCCACGCCGACCAGATCCGCGCTGTAGTACACGCGCAGCCGGCCGCCGTGCACGATGGCCGCCGCCTCACGCGCGAAGGCCGCGTCGCGCGACGCGAGCGTGAGCGCACAAGGCAGGCCGCGCGCAACTTCGTCGGCGAACGATGGACCCGATAGCGCGCCACAACGGGAAGTCATCGGCTCGACAATCTGGTGCGGCAACGAGCCGGTGCCCTGCTCAAAGCCTTTGCACAGCCACACTAGCGGAGTGGGCTTCTGCTGAATGATCTCTCGCAAGCCCGCGACCGGAGTCGCGGCCAGGAAAAGATCTGCGCTGGCGGGAAAGTCCGCGCTCACCTTCACCGCGGCCGGGATCTCGACTTTCGGCAGGTAGCGTTCATTGCGGCGCGTGCGCGCCATGATCTCGGCCTGCGCGCGATCGCGCGCCCACAGCGTGACGTCGAGGCGCGCCGCGAGCACCGACGCGATCGCGGTACCCCAGGCGCCGGCGCCGAGGACCGCGACGCGGGTCACCGGGCGAGTTCGATCTTCGATTCGCTGCCCGCGGCCCCTTGCGGCTGTTGCTGCTGGCGCTGCAGGAACAGCGCCTCGAACGATACCGGCGCCAGCAGCACCGGCGGGAAACCGCCGCGGATCACGAGGTCCGAGATCGCCTCGCGCAGGTAGGGAAACAGGATCGTCGGGCAGGCGATGCCGAGCAGCGGATCCAGGTCCGACTGCGGCACGTTGCGCATCTGGAAGATGCCGGCCTGCACCGCCTCGGCGAGGAACAGCGTGCGCTCGCCGACCTTGGCGGTCACCGTCGCGCTGACCGTGGCCTCGAAATAACCCTCGGCGAACGGCGTCGCGCCGGTGTCGATCTGCACTTCGAGCTGCGGCTGCGCCGGCTGCATGAAGATCTGCGGCGCGTTCGGGATTTCGAGCGACAGGTCCTTCACGTAGATCTTCTCGATCTGGAAGGTCGCGCCCTGCGGCGTGGCAGGTTCGGTCATGGCGTGTTCCTCATTTCGTTCCTTCCAGTAGCGGGTCGAGCTCGCCCTTGCGGTCCAGGGCATGGAGATCGTCGCAGCCGCCGACGTGGCGCTCGCCGATCCAGATCTGCGGCACGGTGCGGCTGCCGCCGGCTTTCTTCGTCATCTCGGCGCGCAGCTCGGGCTGCAGGTCGACGCGGATCTTCTCGATCTGCGCGCCTTTCGCCAGCAGCAGACGCTCGGCGGACTGGCAGAACGGGCACGCCGCGGTGGCGTACATGAGTACACGAGGCTTGCCCAGGTTCTGTCCTCTATTTCTCCACCGGCAAGCCGGCCTGCTGCCAGGCGCCGATGCCGCCGCTCAGGTTGACGACCTTCGCGAAGCCTTGTTTCTTGAGCGCACCGATGGCCTTCGCCGCGCGGTTGGTGCCGGTGTCGCAATAGACGATGAGCGGGCGCTCCTTGCGCTTGGCGAGGTCGTTCGCGCCTTCCTCGACGCGCGCGAGCGGCACGTTCTTTGCCCCGAGGATGTGCCCGGCCCCGTATTCGGCCGGATCGCGCACGTCCACCACCAGCGCGTCCTCGCGGTTGATCATGTGCGTAGCCTGCGCCGGCGTCACCCACGGCCCGCCGGCGGTGCGGCGGAACAGCGGCCACAGCAGCATCGCGCCGGAAATGACGGCGACGGCGATCAGCAGCAGGTTGTTTTGGACGAACTGCACGAGGGGCGACATTATAATCGCGCGATGCGCAAGCTCGTGTTGCTTCGACATGGCGAGTCGCAGTGGAACCGCGAGAACCGTTTTACCGGCTGGACCGACGTCGACCTGTCGGAGGCCGGCATCGCCGAGGCGCGCGCCGGCGGCCGGCTGCTCAAGGCCGAGGGCTACGCCTTCGACCTCGCCTACACCTCGGTGCTCAAGCGCGCGATCCGCACGCTGTGGATCGCGCTCGACGAGATCGGCCAGATGTGGCTGCCGGTGCAGAAGGACTGGCGCCTGAACGAGCGTCACTATGGCGACCTGCAGGGACTCAACAAGGCGGAGATGGCGGCGAAGTTCGGCGACCAGCAGGTGCTGGTCTGGCGGCGCAGCTACGACACGCCGCCGCCCGGGTTGAAGCCGAGCGACGCGCGCTACGAGGGCAAGGACCCGCGCTACGCCGGCATCAAAGTGCCGTTGACCGAGTGCCTGAAAGACACCGTCGAGCGCGTGGTGCCGTACTGGGAGTCGGTGGTTGCACCGACCGTGCGCGCGGGCAAGCGCGTCCTGATCGCGGCGCACGGCAATTCGCTGCGCGCGCTGGTCAAGCACCTCGACGGCATTTCCGACGACGCGATCGTCAAGCTCAACATCCCGACCGGCATTCCATTGGTGTACGAGCTCGACGAGCGCATGAAGCCGCTCAAGCATTACTACCTCGGTGATCCCGACGAGATCGCGCGCCGCGTCGCCTCGGTCGCGGCGCAGGGGAAAGCGAAGGCCTGAAGGGCGCCGTTCTACTGCTTCTCGCCTCGGTTGCGGCTGCAGCCTGGGGCGCAAGTCAGGAAGAAAATCTCAAAGCGCTGCGCGGGCGCATCGATGCGATCAACCGCGAACTTCAGAAGAAAGAAGAAGCCACCAAGGAAGCACGCGATTCTCTGCGCGACTCGGAACGCGCGATCTCGAACGCCAACCGCGCGCTGGCGCGCTCCGCCGCCGACGCGCGACAGGTGCGCGCCGAGGCCGCGCGCATCGCCGAGCGTCGCCGCGCCACCGGGGCGCAGATCGCGCAACGCGAAGCGGCCATCGAGCGCATGCTGGTGGCTTGGTCCGCGGCCGGCGCGCCCGACGCGTTACGCGTAATGCTTTCCGGCGATGATCCGGCGGACCTCGGTCGCAAATTGCACTACCTCGGCGCGATCTCGCGCGCAGCCGCAGCGCTGATCGCGGAGCAGCGCGCGGCGCTCGCCGAGCTCGAGCGGCTTGGCGGCGAAGCCCGGCTGCGCGCCGAGCGGCTGCGCGCGATCGAGCAGGCGAGCCGCGCCGACCGTGACAAAGTCCTCGCCGAGCGGCGCGAGCGCCAGCGCGTGCTGACGGCGCTCGGCGCCGATATCCGCAAGAACCGAAGGGAGATCCAGGTGCTGAAGACCGACGAGGCGCGACTTGCGCGCCTCGTCGAGGCGCTGGCCCGCGCCGCCGCGGGCACTATGACCGAGCCTTTCTCCGCCCTGCGCGGCAAGCTGCGCCTGCCGGTGCGCGGGGAACTGACCGCACGCTATGGCGCTCCAAGGGGAGCGGCGGGAATGGTGGCGAAAGGCGTGTTCATTCGCGCACCCGAGGGGCAGCCGGTGCGCGCGATTGCCCGGGGACAGGTGGTCTACGCCGACTGGATGCGGGGCTTCGGCAACCTGCTGATCGTGGACCACGGCGAGAGCTACCTCTCGATCTACGCCAACAATGAAACACTGCTGAAGGAACCGGGCGATCCGGTCGCGCCTGGTGAGCCGATCGCCACTACCGGATCGAGCGGTGGTAACGAGGAAACGGGTTTATACTTTGAAATGCGGCACTTGGGCCGCGCCTTTGACCCGCTGTCGTGGGTCAAGCTGAAATAAAGCGAGCGTCATGCACACCAGGTTTCGCAGCATCGGCTTCATGCTCGTCGGCGCCGTCGCCGGCGTTCTCATCAGCCTCAACTTCCAGGTCTTCGCCGACCGCGCGACGCGCACGTCGCTGCCGATCGAGGAGTTGCGCGCGTTCACCGAAGTGTTCGGCGCGATCAAGACGAATTACGTCGAACCGGTCGAGGACAAGAAGCTGATCACCGAGGCGATCAACGGCATGCTGACGGGCCTCGACCCGCATTCTTCGTACCTCGACGCGGAAGCGTTCCGCGAGCTGCAGGTCGGCACGCAGGGCCAGTTCGGCGGCCTCGGCATCGAGGTCGGCATGGAAGACGGCTTCGTCAAGGTGATCTCGCCGATCGAGGACACGCCGGCGCACAAGGCCGGCATCAAGCCCGGCGACCTGATCATCAAGCTCGACGAGACCCCGGTGAAGGGCATGACGCTGAACGACGCCGTGAAGAAGATGCGCGGCAAGCCCAACACCAGCATCACGCTCACCATCACGCGCAAGGGCGAGGCCACGCCGCTCATCGTCACGCTCACGCGCGCCGTGATCCGCGTGCAAAGCGTGAAGTCGAAGACCATCGAGCCCGGCTACGCCTGGATCCGCATCTCCCAGTTCCAGGAAGCGACCGCCGAGCACATGGTCAAGCACCTGAGCGGCCTGTTCAAGGACGGCCAGGTGAAGGGCCTGGTGCTCGACCTGCGCAACGATCCCGGCGGCCTGCTGTTCGGCGCGGTGGCGATCTCGTCGGCGTTCCTGCCGCAGAAGTCGCTGGTCGTGTCGACCGACGGGCGCGCCGAAGATGCGCGCAAGAAGTTCTATGCCAGCCCCGAGGACTACGCGCGGCGCGGCGAAGACGTGCTGAAGGCGCTGCCGGCAGCGGTGAAGACAGTGCCGATGGTGGTGCTGGTCAACGGCGGCTCGGCCTCGGCGTCGGAAATCGTCGCCGGCGCGCTGCAGGATCACAAGCGCGCCAAGGTGATCGGCACGCAGACCTTCGGCAAGGGCTCGGTGCAGACCATCATGCCGCTCGGCAACAACACCGCGATCAAGCTCACCACCGCGCGGTACTACACGCCGGGCGGGCGCTCGATCCAGGCGCTCGGCATCACGCCCGACATTGTGGTCGAAGATCCGACCGACACGCTCACGCGCGTACGCGAGGCCGACCTGCAGCGCCACCTGGAGAACGGCCGCGTACCCGAGAAGAAAGACCCGGCCGACAAGGCCGCGCCGCCGGCGGGCTCCATTACGCGCGCCAAGCCGGCGCCGACCCCGGCCGAGCTGAAGCCGACCGAGCTCGGCTCGAAAGAAGACTTCCAGCTCTCGCAGGCGATCGCGTTCCTCAAGGGCGAGCCGGTGAAGGCCACTTCGCCGACGGTCGCGCAGAGCGACACGCCGAAGCCGCAAGCCAAGCCGAACTGAACGACCAGCAGCTTCTCCGCTACAGCCGGCACATCCTGCTGCCGGAGATCGGGATCGAAGGACAGGAGAAGCTGCGCGCCTCGCACGCGCTGATCGTCGGCGCAGGCGGGCTCGGTTGCCCTGCAGCGCTGTATCTCGCCGCCGCCGGCGTCGGCCACCTCACGCTGGTGGACTCCGACAAGGTTGACCTCACCAACCTGCAGCGACAGATCCTTTATCGCAGCGAGTCGGTCGGGCAAGTCAAGGTCGATGCCGCGCGCTCCGCGCTCAACGCGGTGAACCCCGATGTCGCGATCGTCGCGGTCCATAAGCGGCTGGAGGATTTCTCCGCCGTGGCGAGCACCGATGTGGTGCTCGACTGCACCGACAATTTCGCGACGCGCCACGCGATCAACCGCGCGTGCGTGAAGCACCGCAAGCCGCTTGTGTCCGGAGCTGCGATCCGGTTCAACGGGCAGCTGATGATCTTCGATCTGCGAAACCCCGCTTCCGGCTGTTACGCGTGCCTCTTTGCCGAAGATGCCCAGGTGGAAGAAGTGCAGTGCTCGACGATGGGTGTGCTTGCGCCGCTGACCGGTGTCGTGGGTGCTGCACAAGCCATGGAGACGTTGAAGCTGATCGTCGGGATCGGGGAATCAGCACCGAGCCGGGTGCAGAACATCGACGCCCTCTCCGGCGAATGGCGGATGACGAGAATTCCGCGAGACCCCGCCTGCGGCGTGTGCGGCGCTACGCGAGCAAGTAGCGCCGCTGGGCGCTGAAGTTCTCGCCCGGCCTCTTGGAGAAGCCGCTCTTCGCGTACTGGTGCAGGCAGCCGAGCACGTAGCGCGATAGCGCGCCCGCGCGCCCGGCGGCGTCACCGTCGGAGCCGACGCGCAGCGACTGCTTGAGGGTGGACTCGAAGCGCTCGAAGAACTGGTTGATGCGCGCCTGCAGGCGCTCGTGCTCGCCGACCAGCGCGTCGCCGGTCATCACGCGCACCATGCCGGGGTTCTTCTCGGCGAAAGCGAGCAGCATCTCGACCAGCTTCTCGCACTGGCGGTGGCCGTCGGCCTCATCCTCGGCGATCTTGTTCGCCAGCGTAAACACCGAGCTTTCGATGAACTCGATCAGGCCTTCGTACATCTGCGCCTTGGAAGCGAAGTGGCGGTAGAGCGCGGCCTCGGAGACGTCGAGCTTGGCCGCGAGCGCGGCGGTGGTGATGCGCTCCCATTTCGGCGCCTCGAGCATCTGCGCGAGGGCCTTCAGGATCTCGAGCCGGCGTTCACCTTTGGCGCGGGGCATTACGGCCGAATTCTACGCGGCAGTTCGGTGACCGACGAGATTCGAAGATCCACGTAGGGAACCCGTCGGCCCACGGGGCTGACCCACACCGTCGACATGCCGAGCTGGTGCGCGGTCCGCAGGTTGCCGAGCATGTCGTCGATCAGCGCGCAGCGGTGCGGGTCGAGGCGATGCTTGCGCAGCAGCCGGTGAAAGCTCCACCGGTGCGGCTTGCCGCGGTAGCCGGTGTCCTCGATGGTATAGACGGCGTCGAAGTAGCGGGCGAGGCCGATGGCGCGCAGCACTTCCTCCACGTAGTGGCGCGGCGCGTTGGAGAACACGAGGCGCGTGCCGCCCAGGCGCAGCAACGCGTGCTTGACCGCGTTCTCGTGCACCACCATGTCGGCGAGCTCGGGGAACACGTGGGTCTCGGCGAGGTACTGGCGGGGATGCACCCCGTGATGTCGCACCAGCCCGTCGAGCGTGGTGCCGTAGGTGCGCCAGAATTTCTCGCGCATCGCGTTGGCGCCGGCCTCGTCGACGCCGAAGTGGCGCCGCAGGAAGGCGTTGATCTGGTCGTGCATCGCGGGGAAAATGCGCGCCCGCGCGTCATGCAGCGTGTTGTCGAGGTCGAAAAGCCAGACGCGCCGCGAAGGCGCTAAGCGTGCAACGCGCACTACTTGCTACGCGAGATGCGCACCGCTTATTTGCTTCGGATGAGGGTACCGACGCCCTGGTCGGTGAGGACTTCGAGCAGCACGGCGTGCGGGACCCGCCCGTCGATGATGTGCACGCTCTTCACGCCGCTGCGCGCGGCGTCGAGCGCCGAGCCGATCTTGGGCAGCATGCCGCCCGAGATCACGCCCTTCGCCACCAGGTCGTCGATCTTCTTCGGCGTGAGCCCGGTGAGCAGCTTGCCGTCCTTGTCGAGCACGCCCGGCGTGTTGGTGAGCACCACCAGCTTCTCGGCGCGCAGCACCTCGGCGAGCTTGCCCGCGACCAGGTCGGCGTTGATGTTGTAGGTGGTGCCGTCGCGGCCGGTTCCGATCGGCGCCACCACCGGGATGAAGCCGCCGGCCTCGAGCGCCTGGATCACCGCCGGATCGATCGACTCGACCTCGCCCACCTGGCCGAGGTCGACCTTGCCGTTGTCCTTCGAGGGCAGGGTCATCTTGCGCGCGTGGATGAAGGCGCCGTCCTGCCCGGTGAGCCCGACCGCCTTGCCGCCGGCCTGGTTGATGAGCTCGACCACCTCCTTGTTCACCTGGCCGCCGAGCACCATCTCGACCACGTCCATCGTTTCGGCATCGGTGACGCGCATGCCGTCGACAAACTCGGCCTTCTTGCCGAGCTTGGCGAGCCACTGCTCGATCTGCGGGCCGCCGCCGTGCACCACCACCGGATTCATGCCGACCAGCTTGAGCAGCACCACGTCGCGCGCGAAAGAGCTCTTCAGCTCCTCGTCGATCATGGCGTTGCCGCCGAACTTGACGACGATGGTCTTGCCGTGGAAACGCTGGATGTACGGCAGCGCCTCGCCGAGGATGCGGGCCTTCTCCGCGGCGAGGGGGCTGTGGTTGTAAGGGGCGTTCATGAACGCCCCCGATACTACAGAAAAACCTACTGGATCGTGACCTGCTTGCGCGCCGCGGCCGCCTTCTTGGGCAGCGTCAGCTCGAGCACGCCGTCGCGGAACTTGGCTTCGGCCTTGGCCTCGTCCACTTCCTGCGGCAGAGAGAAGCTGCGC
>Ga0307497_10000060_pt1 | contig 21422 bp, 24 predicted proteins | sample 10_S_MG_FD_201366 | JGI IMG/M metagenome (GOLD analysis project Ga0307497, IMG submission 201366) | Soil microbial communities from Populus trichocarpa stands in riparian zone in the Pacific Northwest, United States - 10_S | ecosystem: Environmental > Terrestrial > Soil > Riparian zone > Trees...
GAGCGACTTCCGCGCCCTGCGCCGCGTACTGGATCTCTGCCGGCGCGCGGCCGACGCGATCGACGACCGCTACTGCCGCGACAAGCTGCGCCTGGTCGAGGACTTCGCCGCCGAGATGTTCGCCCATCCCGAGCACGTCAAGTGGCAGCGCGAGTCGATGTCGGGCGCGGACTTCCTCAAGCAGCAGATCGTCGGCGCGCTCGAGCTGTTCAGCAGCCGCCTCTACAGCATCGAAATGCTGCGCCGCTCGTCGGCGCGCGCCAGCTTCGCCAGGATCGAGCCGCTGCGGACCTGAAGTGACCTCAGGGTCCGCCGACCCTTAGCAGGTTAAAATTCCGGTTTGGGCTGGTGCTGGTGCCGAGGAAGGGACTCGAACCCCCACAGTGTTGCCACCGCTAGGACCTGAACCTAGTGCGTCTACCAATTCCGCCACCTCGGCAGGAGAGGCGCGATTTTAGAAGCAGGCCTCTAGAGTGTCAAAGAAAAAGCAGAAACGAACCGCACTGCGGCGGCGAAACCGGGCCGACCGCGACGAGCAAGCTCCCGACGCGGGCCGCATCCTCGCGGCGCTGAACGCCGCGCGCGCGCCGCTCACCGCCGACGAGCTCGCGATGCGCATGCGCATCGCACGCCACCTGCGCAAGGACTTCGACCGCGCGCTGAGCGCGCTCGAGCGCGCCGGCGACGTGGTGCAGAACCGCGCCGGCAGCCTGCTGGTCGCCAAAAGAATCGCGCTGGTCGCGGGCCGCGTCGAAGGCCATCCCGACGGCTACGGCTTCCTAGTGCCGGATGAAGGCGGCGCTTCCATATTCCTGCCGCCGGCGGAGATGCGCCAGCTCATGCATCGCGACCGCGCCGCGGTGCGCGCCACCGGCCACGACCATCGCGGCCGCCCGGTGGGCGAGGTGGTCGAAGTGCTCGAGCGCGCGAACCGACGCATCGTCGGCCGCCTGCACAACCAGCATGGCGTGCTGCTGCTCGCGCCCGAGGACCGGCGCATCGCCCACGACATCCTGGTGCCGCCGGCCGACGCGGGCAAGGCGAAGCCCGGCCAGGTGGTGACCGTCGATCTGGTGGCGCAGCCGAGCAAGCACGCGCAGCCGATCGGCCGCGTCGCGGAGGTGCTCGGCCATTACGCCGACCCGGGCATGGAGATCGAGATCGCGGTGCGCAAGTTCGACCTGCCGCACGAGTTCTCGAAGAAGGCCGTGGCGCAGGCCAAAGGCATTCCCGAAGAATTGAGAGAAGAGGATTTCAGGGGCCGCAAGGATCTGCGCGATCTCCCGTTCGTGACGATCGACGGCGAAACCGCGCGCGACTTCGACGACGCGGTGTATGCGCGGCGCGAAGGGAAGGGCTGGCGCCTCTGGGTGGCGATCGCCGACGTCAGCCATTACGTGCGCCCGGGCGACGCGCTCGACCAGGACGCGCGCGAGCGCGGCACCTCGGTCTACTTCCCGCGCCGCGTGATCCCGATGCTGCCGGAGAAGCTCTCCAACGGCCTGTGCTCGCTCAACCCGAACGTCGAGCGCCTCGCCATGGTGTGCGAGATGGCGATCACCAACCAGGGCGAGGTGGCGCGCTACGAGTTCTATGCCGCGGTGTTCCGCTCGCGCGCGCGCCTCACCTACACCGAAGTCTGGGCGAAGCTCTCCGGCGGCAAGGCGCCGCAGGACCTGCAGACGCTGTACGACCTGTTCCACGCCCTGCACGCCGAGCGCAACCGCCGCGGCGCGATCGACTTCGACACCGCCGAGACGCGCATGATCTTCGATGAGCGCGGCAAGATCGAGAAGATCGTGCCCGAGGCGCGCAACGACGCGCACCGCATCATCGAGGAGTGCATGCTCGCGGCGAACGTGTGCGCCGGGAATTTCCTCGCCAACCGCAAGCAGCCGGTGCTCTACCGCGTGCACGACGTGCCCGCGGCGGACCGGGTCGCGGCGCTGCGCCAGTTCCTGGCCGAGCTCGGCCTCGACCTGCCGGGCGGCGAAGTGCCGAAGCCGAAGGACTACGCGCGCCTGATCGAGCGCATCCGCAAGCGCCCCGACTTCGGCCTGCTGCAGACGATCCTGTTGCGCTCGATGAAGCAGGCGGTCTACAGCCCGAGCAACGTCGGCCATTTCGGCCTCGCCTTCGAGGCCTACGTGCATTTCACCTCGCCGATCCGGCGCTATCCGGATTTGCTAGTGCACCGCGCCATAAAATCGGTAATTTCGAATAAAAGCTATGTTGAAGCCGACTGGGAGGCATTGGGCCGCCACTGCTCCGAAACCGAGCGGCGCGCCGACGACGCGAGCCGCGACGTGGAGAACTGGCTCAAGTGCTACTACATGCGCGACCATGTCGGCGGCACCTTCTCCGGCAGCATCACCGGCGTCACCGCCTTCGGCCTGTTCGTCACGCTCGACGACTACTTCGTCGACGGCCTGGTGCACATCTCCGAGCTCGGCCGCGACTACTTCCAGTTCGATGCCGCGCGCCATGTGCTGTTCGGCGAGCGCACCGGCAAGCGCTTCCGGCTCGCCGACCGCATGACGGTCAAGCTGGTGCGCGTCGACCTCGAGAGCCGCAAGATCGATTTCGTGCCGGCATGAGGCCCGGGAAAGAGCCCCGCGTGGTCTTCGGTTTTCACGCGGTGCTATCGCGCCTGCGTTCCGATCCCAAGTCGGTGCTGGAAGTGTTCCTGGACGAAACCCGCAATGACGGGCGCGCGAAGGACCTCGCCGCGGTCGCCGAACGCTCGGGCGTGACTCTGCACCGCGTGCCGACGAAGCGGCTCGACGGCTTCTACGGCGGCGGGCGGCACCAAGGCGTGGTGGCGCGGGTGGAGATGAAGAATCTTGCCGACAGCCTGGACGACATCCTCGATCAGGTGGAGAAACCGTTGCTGCTCGTGCTTGACGGGGTCACCGATCCGCACAACCTTGGCGCGTGCCTGCGGGTTGCGAATGCTGCTGGGGCGCATGCGGTAATCGCGCCAAAGGACCGCGCCGCCGGGATTACTCCGGCAGTCTCGAAGGTTGCGAGCGGCGCTGCCGAGGCGACGCCGTACCTGATGGTCACCAACCTCGCGCGCACGCTGGCCGACATCAAGGAGCGCAATATCTGGGCAGTCGGAGCCGATGAGCGCGCCGAGAAGACGCTTTACGAGGCCGATCTGCCTGATTCCATTGCCTGGGTGCTCGGCGCCGAGGGCGAGGGCATGCGGCGCCTGACGCGCGAGAGCTGTGATCTTCTTGTCCGGATCCCGATGCGCGGCGAAGTGGAGAGCCTGAATGTCTCGGTCTCGGCCGGCGTCTGCCTGTTCGAGTCCGTGCGGCGAAAAAAGCCAGGTAAATAGTACCGGGGTTCTAGACCTGCCCGCGCCTCGCCCCTAAGATTCATCGATGCGCGCGCTGGTGATCGATGATCATCCCCTGATCCACGAGATCCTGCCGGCCGTCCTGCGCAAGGCGCTCGGCGAAGTCACCGTAGCCACCGAAGCAACCCTGGAAGCCGGCCTGATCCGTGCCGCTGGCTCGGTGCCGCCCGACCTGGTGCTGCTCGACCTCGGCCTGCCGGGCTGCGAGGGGATCGACGCTTTGACCCGTTTCCGTCTCGAGTTTCCCGAGCTGCCAGTTGTCGTTTTGTCCGCCACGGTCGAGCGCGAGTCGATCCTCGGAGCGCTCGATTCCGGCGCAAGCGGTTATATCCCCAAGACTTCCAAGCCCGAGGTGATGATTGCCGCGCTCAAGCTGGTGGCGGCGGGCGGCGTGTACATACCGCCCGAGGCGCTCGAGGAGCTCGCCGTGAAAGCTCCTGCGCGCTCGCCGCGCGGCGAGGCCATGGAGCTCACCGAGCGCCAGCGTGAGGTGCTGCGCCTCATCCTCAAGGGGTACAACAACGAGCGCATCGCGGGCGAGCTGGCGATCGCGCCGAATACCGTCAAGCAGCACGCGCACGCCATCTTTACCGCGCTCGGCGTGTCCAGCCGGGCCGAAGCCGTGATTGCCGTGATGCGGCATGGCCTGACGCTCAACTGAGCCTCGACTAGTACCCGGGTTCTAGAACTGGCGGAGGATATCTTCGCCGTGCCACCTGAGCCAGAATTCCTCAGGGGGTGGGGGTCTGCTCAAGAAGACGCTGTCGCAGGAACATTTCGTCTGGCTGGTCGGCAGCCTCTGCCAGCTCAACCGCGTTCCCTTCGATCCCGCGCTGCTGCTGCAGCGCTTCCCCGCGCCGCACTTGCTTCGGCAGCTCCTCGAAGCGATCCAGTCGCTCGGTTTCCGCGCCGGCGAGGCCGCGCTCGCAAGAGCGAGCTTTCCCTGCATTGCCTTCCTGACGGGCGAGGCACCGCGCCCGGCGCTGATCGTCAAGTCGGACGGCAAGCGGCTGCTCTACTTCGAGGCGGGCAGCCAGGCGCCGGGCACCGGCGCGCTCGACGATTTTGAACCCCATGCGGTGCTGGTGCGCCGCGAGGGCGTAAGCGAGCCTTCGGTGGAAGAAGGCGGCGCGCCCGCCTCACGCTTCGGCTTCGGCTGGTTCTGGCGCGAGCTGCTCAAGCACAAGCGGATCTGGCGCGACGTGCTCGCGGCATCGCTCTTCATCCAGCTGGTCGCGCTCGCCACGCCGCTCTTCACGCAGGTGGTGATCGACAAGGTGGTGGTGCACCAGACGACGAACACCCTGGTCGTGATCGCGCTCGCGCTCGGCATGTTCCTCGTGTTCAACGCCGGCATGAGCTGGCTGCGCCAGTACTTCGTGCTGCATACCGGCAACCGCGTCGACGCGGTGCTCGGCAGCGAGGTGTTCCGCCACCTGCTGCGCCTGCACCTGCCTTACTTCGAGCACCGGCCGACCGGCGTGCTGATCGCCCGCATCCGCGCGGTCGAGACGGTGCGCGAGTTCATGTCGGGCGCCGCGGTATCGCTGGTCCTCGACTTCCCCTTCCTGCTGATCTTCGTTGCGGTGATGTTCGCCTACAGCTGGCAACTGACGTTGATCGCGCTGGGAATCCTGCTGACGATCGCCGCAATTTCCGTCGCCATCACCCCGGTGCTGCGTACCCGGCTCAACAAGCAGTTCCTGCTCGGCGCGCGCAACCAGGCCTTCCTCACCGAGTACGTCGCCGGCATGGAGACGGTGAAATCGCTGCAGATCGAGCCGCGGCTCGAGTCGCGCTACGACGAGATGCTCGCCGCCTATCTCGCGTCGAGCTTCGAGACGCGCCAGGTGTCGAACACTTACAACGTCGTGGCGAACGCGCTCGAGCAGCTCATGACGCTCGCCATCCTGTGCGCCGGCGCGCTGCTGGTGATGCGCAACGACGGCTTCACCATCGGCATGCTGGTCGCGTTCCAGATGTTCGCGAGCCGCATGTCGCAGCCGATGCTGCGCCTCGCCGGCCTGTGGCAGGAGTTCCAGCAGGCCTCGATCGCGGTGAGGCGCCTGGGCGACATCATGGACGTGCCGGCCGAGCCCTATACCCTCGTTCCCTCGCGCGCGCCCGAGGGCAGGGCGGAGATCCGCATCGCCGAGCTCGCCTTCCGCTATTCGCCCGAGCATCCGTTCCTCTATCGCAACCTGAGCCTCGCGCTCAAGCCGGGCAAGCTCACCGTGCTCACCGGACCGTCGGGCTCGGGCAAAAGCACGCTCGCCAAGCTGCTGCTCGGCTTCTACCAGCCCGAGGACGGCCGCATCACCATCGACGGCCGCGACGTGCGCCACTTCTCGGCCAACGAGCTGCGCCAGTACTTCGGCGTGGTGCCGCAGGAGACGGTGCTGTTCTCCGGAACGATCTACGAGAACCTGCTCGCCGCCAACCCCAACGCCGGCTTCGGCGACGTGGTGAACGCCTGCAAGATCGCCGAGATCCACGAGGTGATCGAGAAGCTGTCGAAGGGCTACAACACCGAGATCGGCGAGCACGGCGTCGGCCTGTCCGGCGGGCAGAAGCAGCGCGTCGCGATCGCGCGCGCGATCCTCAAGCGCCCGCGCATCCTGATCTTCGACGAGGCGACCAGCAGCCTCGATGCGCAGACCGCAGAGCGCTTCGCGCAGACGGTCAACAAGCTCAAGGGTGCAGCGACCATCCTGTTCATCGCGCACCAGCTCCCGCGCGGGTTGGCGGTCGATGAGGTCTTCACGTTATCCGCCGAAAAGGCGGTGCAGATGCGCGTCGTGGAAGAGGAGCGCTCCTGATGATGAACGCCGACCCGGCCGACTTCTCCCCGCCGCTGCTGCGCATCCAGCACAAGCCGCCGCCGCCGCTCGCGGGCTGGATGCTGCGGCTGCTGATCGGGCTGCTGGTTTGCCTGCTCGCGTGGTCGGTGCTCGGGCGCCTCGACATCGTCGCGGTAGCCGACGGCAAGCTGGTGCCGTCGACCTACCTCAAGATCGTGCAGCCCGCCGAGCAGGGCATCGTCAAGGAAATCCTGGTGAAGGAAGGCGAGGCGGTGCAGGCCGGGCAGGTGCTGATCCGCATGGACGCGGTGCTCGCCGGCGCCGACGTCAAGGCGATCCGCTCCGAGTACGACAACAAGCGGCTGGCGCTGCGGCGGATCGACGCGCAGCTCGCGGGAAAGAGGTTTGTGGCCGGAAACGACGACCCGGTCGAGCTCACGCTGCAGGTGAACGCGCAATACGCGGCCAACGTGCGCGCCTACGAAAGCGCGCTCGCGCAGGAGCAGTCGCTGCTGGAAAAGGCGCGCAACGACCTGGCCGCGGCGCAGGCGACCAAGACCAAGCTCGAGCAGGTGCTGCCGCACTACATCGAGCAGGAGAAGGCGTTCGAGAAGCTGACCAACGACGGCTTCGCCGGGCGCATCATGTACACCGACAAGCGCCGCGAGCGCATCGAGAAGGAGCAGGACCTGCACACGCAGGAATTCGTCATCCGCAGCAACCAGGCGCTGATCGAGCAATCGGAGCAGAAGAGCGCGCAGATTACTGCGGACTACCGCCGCCAGCTGCAGACCGAGCGCGTCGACGCGGCGGCGCAGCTCGAGAAATTGAGCCAGGAGCTCGCCAAGATCGCGCACCGTCACGAGCTGCTCGAGCTGCGCGCGCCGCAGGCCGGCATCGTCAAGGACCTCGCCACCCATACCGCGGGCACCGTGGCTTCGCCCGGGACTATCCTCATGACCCTGGTGCCCGAAGGCGACAAGCTGATCGCCGAGGTCTGGGTTTCCAACCAGGACGTAGGCTTCATCCGTCCCGGCCAGGAGGCGAAGCTCAAGCTCGTCACTTTCCAGTTCCAGAAGTACGGCATGATCGAAGGCAAGGTGCTGCATGTAAACGCGGACGCCACCGAGGCGCCCTCGCCGAATATCCGCCAGGACGTCGGGCGCGAGCGCCCGATGGGACCGCTCGCGTTCCGCGCGCTGGTCGACCTCGCGAGCCAGCATCTCTCCGCCGACGGGCAGCGCTATACGCTGCAGCCCGGAATGCAGGTTGCCGGAGAGATCCATCTCGGCACGCGCAGCGTGCTCGAATACGTTCTCTCGCCGGTGCAGAGGGCCTTCCACGAAGCCGGGCGCGAACGTTAGCGGCGGCGGGCGGTCACATCGCGATGGAATATCGCCCGCCTGACCCCACTCTGATCGAAGTAAAGCGCGAGGCCCTGGACTACTGGGCGCGCACCCTGGAGACCGACCCCGAGAAGATCCGCAAAGCCGTGCAGAAGGTCGGCCCGGTGCTGGAAACGGTGAAGAAGGAGCTCGGCATCGCCGGCGTTTAGCTGTTGTTTTTGCTGTTACAATTCGCCCCCTTCCTGGTCTCGCCGTTACGCATGACGGCAGGCCTCATTTGTCAAATGAGCCATAGGAAAAGGAGCCAATCGACATGCGGCATTACGAGATCGTTTTCATTGTTCATCCCGACCAGAGCGAGCAGGTCCCGCAGATGGTCGAGCGCTACAAGGGCCTGATCGCCCAGCGCAACGGCACCGTGCATCGCCTCGAGGACTGGGGCCGCCGGCAGCTCACCTACCCGATCGCCAAGGTGCACAAGGCGCACTACGTGCTCATGAACATCGAGTGCGACAACGAGACGCTGAAGGAGCTCGAGCACTCGTTCAAGTTCAGCGACGCCGTGCTGCGCCACCTGATCGTCGGCATGCCCAAGGCGCACACCGCCCCCTCGCCGATGATGCGCGAGGAAAAGTCGAAGTCGATGATGGGCGAGCGCGGCGCTGAAGGCCGGCCGGCCGAGACGCCACCTGCTGAACCGGGTCGAGCTGAGCGGCCGGCTGCTTGAGCTGGGGGCGCTGCGCTACACGCCGGCAGGCGTGGCCGCGGTCGAGTTCAAGCTGGGACACGAGTCCGAGCAGGACGAGGCCGGCGGCAGGCGCAGCATCCAGGCTGAAGTCGCCGCCATCGCATTCGAGACACAGGCAAAGCTATTGAGTGGGCGCCCGTTGGGCAGCCCGGTAAAGGTGCAGGGGTTTCTGGGGGCGAAGAGCAAGCGCTCCAAAAAGCTGATCCTGCATGTGACCAACATCGAATTTGTTGAAGGAGAGCAAGATGCCACCGCCGCGCAGAGGTAAGGGCAAGGGCAAAGGGAAGTTCGGCAAGGACAAGAAGGACAAAGGGCAGCGGGCGCTGTTCCGCCGCCGCAAGTTCTGCCGCTTCACCGCCGACAAGGTCGAGTGGATCGACTACAAGGACGTCGAAGTGCTGAAGGACTTCGTCAACGAGACCGGCAAGATCATCCCGGCGCGCATCACCGGGACCGCGGCCGGCTACCAGCGGCAGCTGTCGGAAGCGATCAAGCGCGCGCGCTTCCTCGCGCTGCTGCCGTACACGGATCTGCACTGAGCCATGGAAGTCATTCTTCTGGAAAAGATCGCCAACCTGGGTGAGCTCGGCCAGGTGGTGAAGGTCAAGGACGGCTACGCGCGCAACTTCCTCATCCCGCACGGCAAGGCGAAGCGCGCCACCGAAGAGAACCGCAAGGCGTTCGAGTCGAAGCGCGCGGATCTGGAAAAGGCGCAGGCCGCGACGCTCACCAAGGCGCAGGAGCGCGGCAAGAAGCTCGAGGGCCTCACGCTGCAGATCACGCAGAAGGCCGGTCCCGACGGGCGCCTGTTCGGCTCGGTCACCAACTACGACATCGTGGAAGCGCTGGAGAAGCAGGGCCACGAGGTGGAACGCGCCAACATCCGCATGCCGCAGGGACCGCTCAAGCAGGTGGGCGATTTCCCGATCGAGATCGCGCTGCATACCGACGTCGCGGTGACCATCACGGTTTCGGTGCTCGGCGAGCAGTAGAGGTAGCGTTTTTGCAAGGCAAAAAGGGCCCGCAAGGGCCCTTTGTTTTTTGTCAACGCCGCCGAAATCGCTATTCACAACTTGCCCACAGGACATCCACAGCCCGGCGCGCGGCAAGCACCGAATTCCAAACGCTTTCTGCAGGGTCCTGTGGAAAAGAGTATCGTCGGCGGAATTTATTTTCCTGTTGCCGAACGAGTTTGCCTACGATGGCGGCCGGGGAGGTAAGCAGAAAAAATGGCCTTGGCGCAACAAAGCGCGCACGCTGGTGCGCGCGAGCAGAATTCTGACCCGCAGCTCGTAGCCCTCAGGCTTCCGCCGCACTCGGTGGAGGCCGAGCAGTCGCTCCTCGGCGCGCTGCTGCTCGACAACCAGGCGTTCGACAAGGTCGCCGACCTCGTCACCGGCGAGGATTTCTACCGCGACGACCACCGCCGCATCTGGAAGCACATCGCGCGCCTGATCGAGGCGACGCGGCCGGCCGACGTGGTCACGGTGCTCGAGTCGATCGAGGCGAGCGAGGACAAGGACAAGACCGGCGGCGCGGTGTACCTCGCGGCGCTGGCGCAGAACACGCCGAGCGCGCTCAACATCCGGCGCTACGCCGAGCTGGTGCGCGAGCGCTCGATACAGCGCCGCCTGGCGCAGGTCGCGACCGAGATCGCCGAAAACGCGCTCAGCCCCACCGGCAAGGAAGTCGGCCAGCTGCTGGACGAGGCGGAATCGAAGATTTTCCAGATCGCCGAGTCGGGCGCGCGCAAGGGCCAGGGGCTAATCGAGATCAAGCCGGCCTTGGCGCGGGTATACGAGAAGATCGACCACCTCTACCACCGCGACAATGTGTCGGACGTTACCGGGGTGCCGACCGGCTATATCAAGCTCGACCAGATGACCTCGGGTTTGCAGCAGGGTGATCTGATCGTGGTGGCGGGCCGCCCCAGCATGGGAAAGACCGCCCTCGCGCTGAACATGGCCGAGCACGTAGCGGTCGACAACGGTCTGCCGGTGGCCATCTTCTCCATGGAGATGAGCTCGAGCCAGGTGGCGACGCGCATGCTCGGCTCCATCGCGCGCGTCGACCAGCACAAGATGCGCACCGGTAAGTTGAACGACGAGGAGTGGGGGCGCCTCTCGGACGCGATGGGCAAGCTGCACGAGACGCCGGTCTACATCGACGAGGGCGGCGCGCTGACCGCGCTCGAGGTGCGCGCCCGGGCGCGGCGCCTGAAGCGCCAGTTCTCCAAGCTCGGCCTGATCGTGATCGACTACCTGCAGCTCATGTCGGCCTCGGCGCAGGGCGAGAACCGCGCGACCGAGATCTCCGAGATCTCGCGCTCGCTGAAGGCGATGGCCAAGGAGCTGGATGTCCCGGTCATCGCGCTCTCGCAGCTCAACCGCGCGCTGGAGCAGCGGCCCAACAAGCGTCCCCAGATGGCGGACCTGCGTGAATCCGGCGCCATCGAGCAGGACGCCGACGTGATCCTCGCCATCTATCGCGACGAGGTCTACAACCCGGACACGCCCGACAAGGGCAAGGCCGAGGTGAACATCCTCAAGCAACGGAACGGCCCGATCGGGACGGTCATGCTCACCTTCCTCGGCCAGTTCACGCGCTTCGAGAACTTCTTGGATCAAGGCACGTACTGATGCTACGGAGGGAGCCCCGATGGCCGAGCCGATGATTGCCCAGACGTCGCCTTACGCGGTGGAGATTGCCCCTGGCGACTACTGGTGGTGCCGCTGCGGGCAGTCCCGGCGCCAGCCGTTCTGCGACGGCTCGCACAAGACGACCGAATTCACCCCCGTGAAGTTCAGCATGAGCGAAGCGCAGAAGATCTGGCTGTGCGGCTGCAAGCGCAGCGCCAATCCGCCCTTCTGCGACGGCTCACACAAGAAGGTCACCGCGACTTCCTAGCAGTCGCTACTTCTTAGCAGCGCTCCACTTTCCCTCGCCGCCCTTCTCGTCGCGGAAGGTGCCTTCCATGCGGTTGCCGTTGACGCGGCCGGTAAAGTCGCGGCGCAGGCCCAGCGGATCGATGTAGGCGAAGCTGATCGCGGTGCCGCGCAGGCGCGCGTCGCGCACGCCGGCGTGGATCGCGCCGAGGGTGATCGAGCCGGTGATGTGCTGGAATCGCTGCTCGAGCGCCATGTCGGTTTTCTGCGTGCCGAGCTCGAGCGTCCAGGTGCCCATCACGTTGGCCGGCACCAGCCAGAAGTAGGCGCGGCGGCCGTCGAGCGTGCTGATCTCGTCGGCTTCCCAGTCCTCCATGCTGAACGAGTGCGACACCACGCGCGTGCCCGGGCGCATGGAGAGGATGGTCGGGCGCAGCTTCATGTTGAGCGCCGGCAGCAGGTAGAGCGTGATCACCGTGGCCTGGCTGAAGTCGGTGGCGAAGATGTCGCCGTGGCGGATCTGCGCCTGGCCCTTGCCGGTGCCGGCGACCCCCGCGCTCGTCGCGTTGGCGTTCGCGTGCTTCACCATGTCCGGGTTGTACTCGATGCCGGTGGCGCGCGCGCCGAACTTCTTCGCCGCCATGATCGCGATCTTGCCGTCGCCCGCGCCGAGGTCCCACACATAGTCGTTGGGCGTGACCTGCGCCATGGTCAGCATGCGCTCGACCACGTCGTCGGGCGTCGGCACCCAGATCACGTCCTTGCCGGACTGGCCGACCTGCGGCTGGAACTGCGCCGCGGCGGGCAGGGTGAATGCGAACAGGACAAGCGCGAGAAAGCGAACGAAGGCAGTCATTGCGATTTCCGAGGAATGAGGGCCGGCAAAATGTAGCAGAAACATCAGGCCGGATGGCGAAACACCCTCCGGCCTGACTTATTCCTTACAGCACTTCGGCAGCGTGATCCGCCAGTCGCGAACGTTCGCCGCGCGCGAGCGTGACATGCCCGGCGTGACCCCAGTCCTTCATGCGGTCGACGACATAGGTGAGTCCCGACGAGCCTTCGGTGAGGTAGGGCGTGTCGATCTGCGCGACGTTGCCGAGGCACACCACCTTGGTGCCCGGGCCGGCGCGCGTGATCAGCGTCTTCATCTGCTTCGGCGTCAGGTTCTGCGCCTCGTCGATGATCAGCCACTTGTTGACGAAAGTGCGGCCGCGCATGAAGTTGAGCGACTTCACCTTGATCCGCGACCTCACCAAATCGCGGGTCGCGGCGCGTCCCCACTCGCCGCCCGACTCGTCGGTGGCGTTGAGGATGTCGAGGTTGTCCTCGAGCGCCCCCATCCAGGGCGTCATCTTCTCTTCCTCGGTGCCGGGCAGGAAGCCGATGTCCTCGCCGATCGGCACCGTGACGCGCGTCATGATGATCTCGGAGTAGCGCTTCTCGTCGAGCACCTGCGTCAGGCCGGCGGCGAGCGCGAGCAGGGTCTTGCCGGTGCCGGCCTGGCCGAGCAGGGTGACGAAGTCGATCGCCGGGTTCATCAGCAGGTTGAGCGCGAAGTTCTGCTCGCGGTTGCGCGCGGTGATGCCCCACACCGAATTCTTGGCGTGGGTGTAGTCGCGCAGCGTCTCGAGCACCGCGACGCGGTTCGCCGCTTCCTTGACCACCGCGTACAGCGGGCGCTCGCCGGTCTCGTCGTAGACGAACTCGTTCACGTGCAGCTTGGGCACCAGCGGGCCGCGCACGCGGTAGTAGGTGTGGCCTTCCTTCTTCCACGACTCCATGTCCTTGCCGTGCGAGTTCCAGAAGTCGCGCGGCAGCGGACGCACCCCGGTGTAGAGGAGATCCGCGTCCTCGAGCACCTTGTCGTTGAAGTAGTCCTCCGCGGGCAGGCCGAGCGCGCGCGCCTTGATGCGCATGTTGATGTCTTTCGACACCAGCACCACCTCGCGCACGAGTGAGCGCTCCTGTTTCGAGCGCAGCTCCTCGCGCTCCTGCAAGAACCTCACCACCGCGAGAATCTGGTTGTCGGTCTTGCCCGAGGCGAAGTTGCTCGGCAGGTCGCCGTTGATCGCCTCGGTCTGCAGGAACAGGCGCCCTTTTGCCTGCTGGCCGTCGCGCGTCTTGAGCGCGAGGCCGCGGCTGATGTCGTCGCCGGTGACGATCTCGTCGAGGAAGCGGCTCGCCTGGCGCGCGTTGCGCGACACGTCCGACAGGCCGCGCTTGTGCGCGTCAAGCTCTTCCAGCGTCGCGATCGGCAAGTACAGGTCGTGCTCGTCGAAGCGGAACAGGCTCGTCGGATCGTGCATCAGGACGTTGGTGTCGAGCACGAACAGCTTCTTCACTTTGGATTTTCGGGTGCTGCGGGACTGCTTGGTTGTCACGACGGGATCGGAGTCTGCTGCGGCCTGTTCGACATCATAGGGCTTTAACAAAGTTCAATACCTCCTGGACGTGGCCCGGCACTTTCACCCCGCGCCATTCGCGCGCCAGCACTCCCTTTTCGTCGATGACGAAAGTGCTGCGCTCGATGCCGCGGACCTTTCTACCGTACATGTTCTTGAGCTTCATCACGCCGAACTGGCCGCAGACCTTCTCGTCGGCGTCGGACAGCAGCTCGAACGGAAACTTCATCTTGGATTTGAAGCCCTCGTGCGACTTGACCGAGTCGCGCGAGATGCCGAAGACCTGGGTGCTGGCGCGCTGGAACTGCGTGTGCAGGTCGCGAAAGTCGGCGCCCTGCGTGGTGCAGCCGGGGGTGTTGTCCTTGGGGTAGAAGTAGAGCACCACCTTGCTGCCGCGGGTGCCCGAAAGCTTGAACGTCGTGTTGCCGGTCGAAGGAAGGCTGAAATCAGCGACCGGCTTGCCTAGCATTTCCAGAGGTTTTAAATCCCCTTCTTAGCAATGCTGCGTAACGCCTTCATTGAACACAAGGAATGCCACGGGCGCAAGAACAAAATTACCGGCCTGATTGAAAAGGCTTTTTTAGGGGTTCTGGCGCAGGAAGCGCCGCAGCTCGGCCAGCAGCTCCTTCGGCTTCTCCTCGGGAATGAAGTGGCCGCACTGCAGGGCGCGGCCGCGCACGTCGGTGGCGACCTCGCGCCAGTCGGCGAGGCAGTCGAACAGCGCCTCGATCACGCCTTGGCGGCCCCAAAGCGCGAGCAGCGGCATCTTGATCCTGGTTTTGCTTTTTCGGTCATGGACCAGGTCGATCGTTGCGGAGGCCCGGTAGTCCTCGCACGTGGCGTGGATGGTGCGCGGGTCCTCGAACACCCGCACGTACTCGGCGACCGCGCGCTTATCGAAATGCTGCAGCTTCGACGGGCCGCGGCCGAGCCGGCTGAGGATGTACCACGGCACGTGCCCCTGCAGCAGGCGCTCGGGCAGCGGCGCCTGCTGGATCAGGAAGAACCAGTGGTAGTAGGCTTTGGCGAACGCGCGGTTGGTGCTCTGGTACATCTTCAGCGTGGGCGAGATGTCGAGCACCGTGAGCGAGCGCACGCGCTTGGGGTAGTCGCGCGCCAGGCGATGGGCGACGCGCCCGCCGCGGTCGTGGCCCACGACGTGAAAGCCGAGATACCCGAGCTCCCGCATCACTTCCGCCATGTCGCGCGCCATCGCGCGCTTCGAATAGTTGGCGTGGCCCGGCACGCCGCGCGGCTTGGAAGAATCGCCGTAGCCGCGCAGGTCGGCACAGACCACGGTGTAATCGCGCGCGAGCTGTGGCGCGACCTTGTGCCACATGGCATGCGTCTCCGGGTAGCCGTGCAGCAGTAGCACCGGACTGCCGCTTCCACCAATCTTGAGATTGATCGTGGCCCCTGACGTGCGAATCCTGCGGCTCGCAAAACCGGGAAAAAGGTTCATTCGAACAGCAACGCGGCAGCCACCTTGCGCTCCTCCGCGACGAGTATGTTGTAGGTACGGCAGGCCGCCTGCAGGTCCATCACTTCCAGACCGATCCCGGCCTTGGCGAGCTCGGCAGTGAGCCGCGGATGCGGGAAGCGCTGCCGCGGGCCCGTGCCGAGCAGGACGATCTCGGCGCCGAGCTGTTTTAGAAACTGGAAATCGTCGTTGGTCAATGAATCGAACCCTGTCGCCTGCCACTGCTCGATGCGATCGGGCAGCACCACCACGCTGGAGGAGCGCCGCTCGCCGTTGACCATCACGTAGCCTTCGCCGTATCCCGTGATCGTGTTGACGCCGCTCGGGACGGACGAGTGAAGTTTCACGCTAGAATTCTACAATGCGTGAGTTTTCAAGGATTAAGCGGCTGCCGCCGTACGTCTTCAACATCACCAACGAGCTGAAGATGGCGGCGCGGCGCCGCGGCGACGACGTGATCGACCTGTCGATGGGCAACCCCGACGGTCCGACGCCCAAGCACATCGTCGACAAGCTGGTGGAAGCGTCGCAACGCATGGACACGCATGGCTACTCGGTGTCCAAGGGTATTCCGCGCCTGCGCAAGGCGATCGTCGAGTGGTACAAGCGCCGCTACGCGGTCGAGCTCGACCCCGACGCCGAGGCGATCGTCACCATCGGCTCGAAGGAGGGCCTCGCGCACCTGATGCTCGCCTGCCTCGAGCGCGGCGACACCGTGCTGGTGCCGAATCCCTCCTACCCGATCCACATCTACGGCGCGATCATCGCCGGCGCCGACATCCGCTCGGTGCGCATGACGCCGGGCGTCGACTTCTTCGCCGAGCTCGAGCGCGCGATCCGCGAGCTCACGCCCAAGCCGAAGATGCTGATCCTCGGCTTCCCGTCGAATCCGACGGCGCAGTGTGTGGACTTGAGTTTTTTTGAAAAAATAATTGCTCTAGCGAGGCAGCACGACATCCTCGTGGTGCACGACCTGGCGTACGCCGACATCGTGTTCGACGACTACAAGGCGCCCTCGATCATGCAGGTGCCGGGCGCGCGCGACGTGGCGGTCGAGTTCTTCACCATGTCGAAGAGCTACAACATGGCCGGCTGGCGCATCGGCTTCATGGTCGGCAACCGCGAGCTGGTGCACGCGCTCGCGCGGATCAAGAGCTACCACGACTACGGCAGCTTCACGCCGATCCAGGTGGCGTCGATCGTTGCGCTGGAAGGGCCGCAGGAATGCGTCGAGCAGGTGAGGACCACCTACGAAAAACGACGCAATGTGATGGTCAAGGCATTGCACGACATCGGCTGGATGGTCGAGGTGCCGAAGGCCTCGATGTACATCTGGGCCAAGATTCCCGACCTCTACGCCAAGGAAGGCTCCATCGCCTTCGCGAAGCGGCTGATCGAGCAGGCGAAGATCGCGGTCGCGCCCGGCATCGGCTTCGGCGACTACGGCGACGACCACGTGCGCATCGCGCTGATCGAGAACGAGCACCGCCTGCGCCAGGCCGTGCGCGGCATCCGCGACATGTTCAGAAAGGATGGGCTGTTGCGGGGCGCGGCGTGATTCACCCGAAGCCGGCAACGCTGGAAGGCCATGGGATACGGCTCGAGCCGCTGACGCGCGACCACGAGAAGGGACTCGCGGAGGCCGCGAACGACGGCAGACTCTGGGAGCTGTTCTTCACCTCGGTGCCGGAGCCTGAGAACACCAAGAAGTATCTGGAAGACGCGCTCAAGGGCCAGGAGCGCGGCGACATGCTTCCGTGGGCGGTGCGCGACCTGAAGACCAACGCCATCGTCGGCAGCACACGCTACCACGACATCATCGCCGCCGCCGACCGCGTCGAGATCGGCTACACCTGGTACGCGCAGCGCTGCCAGCGCACGCACGTGAATACGACTTCGAAGTTGCTCCTTTTTACTCATGCATTTGAAACCCTGAACTGCAAAGTGGTCGGCCTGCGCACCGACAACTTCAACTTCCGCTCGCAGCGCGCGATCGAGGCGCTGGGCGCGAAGAAGGACGGCGTGATCCGCCACCACTGGCCGCGGCGCGACGGCACGATCCGCGACACTGTGATGTACAGCGTGCTGGCGAACGAGTGGCCGGATGTGAAGCGGCATCTGCAATTCCGCCTGAAAAGAAATGAAGCCAATTAACGTAGGACTGCTGGGGATCGGCACGGTGGGCGGCGGCACCTGGGACGTGCTCAGCCGCAACGCGGACGAGATCCAGCGCCGGGCGGGGCGGGCGATCCGGATTTCGCTGGTCGCCGACAAGGACGTCGCGAGGGCTAAGAAGATCGTCAAGGGCAAAGCCAGGGTTATTTCCGATGGCGCCGCGCTCGTCCGTTCCCCTGAAATAGAGATCGTGGTCGAGCTGATCGGCGGCTATACGATCGCGAAAGAACTGGTGCTCGAGGCGATCCGCCACGGCAAGCACGTGGTGACCGCCAACAAGGCGCTGCTCGCCACGCACGGCAACGAGATTTTCGCCGCCGCGCAGAAGAAGGGCGTGATGGTGGCGTTCGAGGCCTCGGTCGCCGGCGGCGTGCCGATCATCAAGGCGCTGCGCGAAGGCCTGGCGGCGAACCGCATCGAATGGATCGCCGGCATCATCAACGGCACCTCCAACTTCATCCTGTCGGAGATGCGCGACAAGGGCATCGCCTTCGAGCAGGCGCTGAAGGATGCGCAGAGCCGCGGCTATGCCGAAGCCGATCCGACCTTCGATATCGAGGGCGTCGACGCCGCGCACAAGCTCACCATCCTGTCGGCGATCGCCTTCGGCATCCCGATGCAATTCAAGAAGGCGTATCGCGAAGGCATCTCGAAGCTGACCAAGGCCGATATCGGCTACGCCGAGGAGCTCGGGTACCGGATCAAGCTCCTGGGAATCACACGCAGGGCTGCGAAAGGCATCGAGTTGCGCGTTCACCCCACCTTGGTCCCCACGCGGCGCTTGATCGCCAACGTCGAGGGCGTGATGAACGCCATCCTGGTCAAGGGCGACGCGGTAGGCGCGACGATGTACTACGGCGCCGGCGCCGGCGCGCTGCCGACGGCGAGCGCCGTGGTCGCCGACCTGGTCGACGTCACGCGCCTGATCACTGCCGACCCGGACCAGCGCGTGCCGCACCTGGCGTTTCAACCGGATCAACTGTCGAAAGAGCCCGTTCTTTCGATGGAGCATGTCGAAACGGCCTGCTACCTGCGCATGCGCGTGCACGACAAGCCCGGCGTGCTGGCGAAGATCACCAGCACGCTCGCCGCGTCCAAGATCTCGATCGAGGCCATGGTGCAGAAGGAGCCTGGGGCGGGGGAGCGCCAGGTCGACATCGTGCTGCTCACCAACCGCGCCATCGAGCAAAATGTAAACAAGGCGATCGCCAAGATCGAGCGCCTGCCGACGGTGGTGGGCAAGGTGACGCGCATCCGCCTGGAGCCGTTGTTGTGAAATGGGTTGGTTGGATCGTCGCGCTGGCACTGGCCGGTACGGCGGCGGCGCAGGATGTTCCCAAGAAGAAAAAAAAGCCGGCCGCGAAGCACACCGAGCTGAAGGCGCACAACAAGCCCACGCCCGAGCAGATCCGCAAGTTCAACGAGCTCGAAAAGAAGAAGTAAGGTTACCGCCTCGTGCACTACCTCAGCACGCGCGGCGGCGCCGCGCCGAAGCGCTTCACCGAGATCCTGCTCGAAGGCCTGGCCGGCGACGGCGGGCTGTACCTGCCGGCCGAAATTCCCCCGGCGGATCTGCCGGCCTGGAGAAACCTCGGCTATCCGGATCTCGCGTACGCGATCCTCTCGCGCTTCATGGACGACGTGCCGGACCTGCGCGGCATCGTCGAGCGCAGCTACAGCGCGAAAGTGTTCGGCTCGGTGGAGGTGACGCCGCTGAAGACGCTGGAACGCGGGCTGCACCTTCTCGGCCTGTCGGAAGGGCCGACGCTCGCGTTCAAGGACATCGCGCTCCAGCTCCTGGGCGGATTGTTCGAATCGACCGGACAGACCCTCAATATCCTGGGCGCGACTTCCGGCGACACCGGCTCGGCCGCGGAGTACGCGATGCGCGGCCGCAAGGGCATCCGCGTGTTCATGCTCTCGCCGCACAAGCGCATGAGCGCGTTCCAGAGCGCGCAGATGTACTCGCTGCAGGACGCGAACATCCACAACCTGGCGGTGAAGGGCGTGTTCGACGAGTGCCAGGACATGGTGAAGAAGGTGAACGCCGACGCCGCCTTCAAGGCGCAGCACCACATCGGCGCGGTGAATTCCATCAACTGGGCGCGGGTCGCGGCGCAGGTGGTGTACTACTTCAAGGGCTACTTCGCGGCGACGCGGGACGATCGCGAGCAGGTGTCGTTCGCCGTGCCGTCGGGCAACTTCGGCAACATCTACGCGGGCTACGTGGCGCGCCGCATGGGCCTGCCGATCCGCCGGCTGATCCTGGCGACGAACGAGAACGACGTGCTCGACGAGTTTTTCCGGAGCGGGCGCTACCGCGTGCGGCGCAAGGTCAAGCCGACCACCAGCCCGTCGATGGACATCTCCAAGGCGTCGAACTTCGAGCGCTTCGTGTTCGACCTGGCGGGGCGCGACCCGGCGCGCGTCAAGGACCTGTGGCGGCGGCTCGATGCGGACGGGGAATTCGACCTGTCGCACACCCCCTACTGGCCGCGCGTCGCGCAATCGGGCTTGGTCTCGGGCAAGAGCAGCCACCAGGACCGGCTTTCCACCATCCGGAACGTCTTTTCGAAATACTCGGTGATGATCGATCCGCATACCGCCGACGGCGTGAAGGTCGGTCTCGAATACCGCGAAGTCGGCGTGCCGCTCATCTGCCTGGAGACCGCGCTGCCGGCAAAGTTCGGCGCCACGCTGCGCGAAGCGCTGGGACGCGAGCCGCAGCGGCCGGCGGAGTTCCAGGACCTGGAGCGCCTGCCGCAGCGTTTCACCCTGATCGAGGCCGATGCCGAGGCCGTGAAGCGCTATATTGCCTCGCACTGATGGCTGAGAAGAACGTCCTCGGCGGCGACCTGCTCGCGTGCAGCTACGACCCGCTCACCGGCTACTTCCGCGACGGCTGCTGCGCCACCCACGACCAGGACGGCGTCGCGCACCTGGTGTGCGTGCAGGTCACCAAGGAGTTCCTCGAGTTCAGCGTCTCGCGCGGCAACGATCTGGTCACGCCGCGTCCCGAAATGCGCTTCCGCGGCCTCAGCCACGGCAACCGCTGGTGCCTGCACGTGCTGCGCTGGATCGAGGCGTGGGAAGCCGGTCGCGCGCCGCACGTGATCCTCGAGGCGACGCACGAAACCGTGCTGAACTACGTGCCGCTGTCCGCGCTCAAGCGCTACGCGCTAGACCTTAACTAACGCAGCCCCGAGGCTCAGAAGCAGCGCAAACGCGAGGCCGAGCTTCGCGGTTGCGCCCAGCGCGGCGTTGAGCCACGCGCCCGCCGGCTCGCGCGCCACGCGCTGCGCGAGCGTCGTGGCCCACGGCAGGAGGACCAGCGGCGCCAGTAACCATGGTTGTTCTCTTGTGAAGGCAAGCACCACCAAAAGCGCGAAAGGCAGGTGCATCAGCGCCGCGTACTCCCTGGCGGTCGCGCGCCGGCCGAGCCGCACCGCGAGGGTGTTCTTGCCGATGCGGCGGTCCGAGTCGATGTCGCGCAGGTTGTTGACGACCAGCACCGCGGCGGCAAGCAGCCCGAGTGCCGCGCCGGCGACCAGCGCGGCAGTGCTCACCGTGCCGGTGTGCAGGTAATACATGCCGCCGACCGCCACCAGGCCGAAGAACACGATGACGAATGCTTCCCCCCAGCCGGAATAGGCGATCGGCCGCCGGCCGGCGGTGTAGCCCGCGCCAGCGGCGACCGAGGCCAGGCCGAGCGCGACGATCTGCCAGCCGCCGTACTGCGCGAGGTAGGCGCCAGGGACAAAAGCCAGCGCGAAGGACAGGGCGGCAGCGGCTTGGACCTGCGTTGCCGGCAACCAGCCTTGGGTGCAGACGCGCGGCGGCCCGATGCGGCCGGCGAGATCCGCGCCGCGGCGGAAGTCGCCCACGTCGTTCTGCAGGTTGGTGCCGCCGTGGATCAGGACGCAGGCGAGCAGGGCCACCGCGGCGAGCAGGAGGTTGGGCGCATAGCCGTCGAGCGCGGCGAGGCTGGTCCCGGCCAGCACCGGGGCGAGCGAGATGGTGAACGACCACGGACGCACCGCCAGCCACCAGGCGAGCGCCCGGCCGGGAGCAGGACGCGCGGCCAAGGAGCCGCGGGGGGTCGCGGTCACTGCGACATCCTAGTACCGACCGCAAGCCGCGCCATATGGGACCAAAGGCCAATTGGAGGACGCAGGGGCGTGGTCTGTAATGACGCCATGCGAAAGCTCGTGGCGATGT
>Ga0307497_10000061_pt1 | contig 21213 bp, 18 predicted proteins | sample 10_S_MG_FD_201366 | JGI IMG/M metagenome (GOLD analysis project Ga0307497, IMG submission 201366) | Soil microbial communities from Populus trichocarpa stands in riparian zone in the Pacific Northwest, United States - 10_S | ecosystem: Environmental > Terrestrial > Soil > Riparian zone > Trees...
AGGCGGCAGGGGTCGGTCGCGAGAGCTTAGTGACTGAGACGCGGCAGCTTGCGGCGCGCGAGCAGCATCGCGGCCGCTGCGACCGCGAACAGCGTCAGCACGGAGGGCTCGGGGACTTGGATGCCCTTGACGGTGCCGCCGTTGAAGACGCGGCGATAACTCCCAAAGGCGCACTGGGAGTCGAGGCAGTAGCCCTCCCCACCCGGCAGTAACGCGATGCCGCCGCCGGCGTTCGACAGCGCGGACTGGAAGTTCAGCGCGATGAACAACGCGTTCGCCGGAAGCGGCGGCGCCGCGGGATTCGTGACCGCGAACCCGGCCGACGGGTAAGGCGGAAAGACCCCGTTCAAGTCGAGGTAGTGGGTGCCCGCCAATGCCGTGCCGGCCGTGGTCGTGACATCGAAGCCCGTCATCGTCGCCGTGTCGGCGTTATAGAAGAACCGTCCACTCGCGCTGCCGCCGTCGTTGAACGTTGCGTTCGAGAGCGTCCAGAGGATCAACGACGCGTTGGCGTTCTGCGGGAGGTGTAGGCCGACCACGAGCGCGCCGACCACCACCAGCGAGCGAGCGATGGTTTTCAGCTTCGATCCCTTGGTCTGGACATCAGTCGACATAATCCCGGCTCCCTACAAACCCTTGCACTGAACTAGCAAGAAACGTACCGAAGGCGCAAACCCGCGCAAACACTAGGGCCCAGTGGGCGCGCGACCCGGCGACTGTAAACGCTGCCGACACATTCCCGACATATGCCACCGCGTATCGCCCGCTCTTCGCCTAGTCGTCGAGCTCCGCGACGCGCCGCGACAGGCGCCGGAAGAACGGCTCCGCGTCGAGCCTCTGCCCCGTCGCGCTCTCGATCAGATCCTCGGCGTCGAGCGCGGCGCCGTGCGCGTACACGCGCTCGCCGAGCCACGTACGCAGCGCGCGCAGGTCGCCGCGGCGCAGCTCCGCGTCGAGGTCCGCGCCTCGCTCGTATGCCTCGACGAGCTGCGCCGCATAGAGATTGCCGATCGTGTAGGTCGGGAAGTAGCCAAACTCGCCGAGCGCCCAGTGCACGTCTTGCAGGCAGCCCGCGCGCGCGTTCGGCGCCGTGACGCCGAGGTAGCGCGCGTAGCGCTCGTTCCACGCACCCGGCAGGTCGCCGACCGCGAGATCCTGATTCAGCAGCGCGAGCTCGAGCTCGTAACGCACGAGGACGTGGAGGTTGTACGTCGCTTCGTCGGCCGCGACGCGATTCAGGCTCGGCTCGACGACGGCAATCGAGCGCTGCACGCCGCGCGCATCGTGGCCCGAGAGCGCCGTCGGGAACGCGGCCGCGAGCTTCGGGAAGTAGTGCTCCCAGAACGCTTGGGATCGGCCGACGTGGTTCTCCCAGAGCCGCGCCTGCGACTCGTGCAGGCCCATGCTCGGACCGTCCGAGAGCAGTGTACCGTGCAGCGCGCGGGGCAAGCCCTGATCGTAAAGGGCGTGCCCGCCCTCGTGCAGCGTCGCGAACAGCGCGCTCGTCGGCTGCTGCGGGAACGCGCGGATCGTCACACGTACGTCGTCGTCGCTGATCATCGTCGTGAACGGGTGCGTCGAGCGATCGAGCCGGCCGCGCTCGAAGTCGAAGCCCATGTCCGCGAGCAGCGTGCGGCAGAACGCGAGCTGCGTCTCGACCGGGAACTCGCCGCGCGGTGCAAGCGCCGCATGCCGTTGCGTGCGCTCGGCCCATGCGGGCACGAGCTCGCGCAGCCGCGCGCCGAGCGCGCGCAGCAGCGGGTCGAGGCGCTCGCGCCGCATCTCGGGCTCGTGCTCGTCGAGCAAACCGTCGTAGAGGTCGTCGCTCACGCGCAGGGCCTGCGCACGCTCGCGTAGCAGCGACAGCAGAAGCGCGAACGGCTTCGCGAACGCGGCGAAATCGTCCTTCTCACGCGCGCGCTCCCACGCGGCGAGGCAGAGCGAGCGCGACTCCGCGTACGCTGCGACGAGGCTCGCGGGCAGCGCGATCGCCGCACGCCGCAGGCGCGCCAAGCGCCGGAGCTCGGCCTGCTGACGAGGCGCGCGCTTCGCGCGCTCGCCGAGCGCGCCGATCAGGTCCCCGAGCCTGTCGCTCGCGAGCAGCTCGTGCTTGAGCCCCTCGACGATCGCGAGCTGCGCCGCGCGCGTCTCGGCCGCGCCGCCGGGGCGATACGTCTCCTCGTCCCACTCGAGCAGGCGGATCACGCCGTCGAGATCGCGGAGCTTCTTGACGGTCGCGGCGAGCTCGTCGCCCGCCTGCGCGGGGCGCACGGGCATACGCGAGTAGGCCTTGAGATCCGCGGGCCGATGGCCGACCAGCACGCCCGCGAGGCCGCCGCGCTGCGCGACGTTCACGACCTGCTTCTGCGATACGCGGCAGATCGCGCCGAGCCCGTGTGCCGTCGGCGTGAAGCCCATGACGGTGTAGAACGGCTCGTCGTGGCTGCGGCCGTCGGCGAGCACGGGGAACAGATGCACCGGCAGCGTGCCGGCCGATTGCACGACCCAGGTCTCGTGCGGATCGTGCTGGGTCGCGAGCGCGCGCTCGAGCAGCCGCTCCCACTCGTTCTGCGACTCGGCCGCCCCGAGGTGCACGCCGGTGCCGCCGTACGAGCGGTTCGGCTTCAGCACGAGCTCCTCGCGATGCTTGCGGATGAACTCGGGCAGATCGGCCCGGCCGTCGGGCGTCTGCGTCGCGCGCTCGGACACGAGCCGCGTCCAGAGCACGTGCCGGCGGAAGAGCTGGCGATCCGCCGCGTCGAACGCGCGCGCGGCAATCGCGTCGTCGGTCAGGATCTCGAAGCAGCTCTTGTGATCGAGATCGCCCGCGATCGAGGACACCATCCGGTTCTCCGCGAACAGCGTCCGGATCGCGTGCAACGGCTTGCCCTGCTCGCGCTCGAGCGCGAGCAGGTCGCGGATCTCGTAGTCGCGGTACGCGACGTCGACGACCGTGTCCTCGTAACGAACCTCGCCAGCGACGAGCCTGAGCTCGCGAGGATCCGCGTGCCGCACCTCGATCCCGCGCTGGGCGCGAAAATACGTGACGAGGTGCGACTGCTCGTTCGGCCCTTCGGACACGTACTTCGGCTCGATCAGGCAGATGTTCGCGCTCGCTCGGCCGATCGCGCTCGCGTGATCGAGCAGGGTTTGCAAGAACAGGTCGCGCTGATCGCGCTGCAGCTCGAGCACGAGGCTCGGATCGTGCGCCTGGATCGTCGGCACGACGTCGCGCATCAGCAGCGTCTCGGCGAGCGGCCCCATGTGAATGCCGCCGACGCCCGACAGGTTCGGCTCCATGAAGCGCAGCGAGTCCTGCCAGCGCGCGCTCGTGAAGTCGCAGACCGCGTCGAGCCGCCCGTAGAGCGGGTTCAACGCCTGGTCCATGCGCTGCCAGACCTCGGCGAACCACGCGTGCTCGTCGGCCGCGAGCGGCAGCAGAGCGCGCACATCCGCGTCGCGCACGTACAGATCCGGAATCCGCGCGAGCGCGGCCATCACGCGCGTGCAGACGTGATGCAGATAGCTCTGCTGCTCGCGCATGATCAGGAGCGGCCGCAGCATCACGCGCACGGGCTCGATCACGCCCGCTCTCTCGTACGTGAGGTCGTTGGCGCGCGCGTCGTCCGTGAGCCGGCGCGCGACGAGGTCGAGCTCCGCGTCGGGGATGTGTTTGACCGCGCGGCGCACGCGCGCGTCGAGGATGGCGCCCGAGAGCCCGAGCGTCTCGGCGGGCGAGAGGACCTTCGGCGCGCGCGGGCGGGGCACTACCTCACGGCATCCGGCACTCGAAGCTCGCCGCGTCGTCGATGCTGCCCTGCCCCTTGTAGCGCGCGACCTGCGGATACGGGCACAGCGGCCGCGAGCGCGTCGTCGTGCCGTTCACGATTTTCTTGGCGATCAGCTTGTCCGGCGCCGCACCCTTCTCGACCCAGTCGATCACGGCTGTTACCGCGTCGTTCTGGTCGGGGCCGACACCGCCCGCGCAGTGCGACATGCCGGGCACCATGAAGAGACGCAGGAACTCCGTGCCGCTCGGGCCGTTCGCCGTGACGGCTTTCTCGTAGTAATTCACGCCCATGAGCGGCTGCAGAATCGGGTCGGCCCAGCCATACGTCATGATCAGCTTGCCGCCGCGCGCGCGGAACGCCGCGAGGTTCGTGTCGGTCGCGTTCGCGACCTTGCCCCAGCGCTCGAGCAGCGCCGGGTCGCGGTCGAAGTCGAACTTGTGGAAGTCGTAGTCGGGTTGCGGCGGATCGAACACGAGGTAACGCATCGTCGCCTCGCCGAGCGAGAAGTCGGCCGGCTTCGCGCCGGGCTGCGCCGCGAGGATCAGATTCATCCAGCCGCTCGCGGCCGCGCCGTTCTGCGCAGGAGCGAGCGCCTCGCTGCCGATCATGAACCCCGGGAAGATCGACTTGCCGCCGCTCTTCGGGCCGTCGTAGACCTTCTGGATCGCGGCCGCCTGCGACGCGGTGAGACACATGCTGCCGTTCGAACCCGGCGCGCAGCTCGGCACGTCCTTCGCGACGTCGAACTTGCACTGCCGCGGATCGTCGATCAGACCGTCCTTCAGGCCGTCGACCTCGTCGCACTTCGCCATCACGCGCTGCGCGACGAGCGCTATCTTCTCGGGCGAGATCGGTGCGTCGGTCAGCGCGCGTTGATTCCAGAGCGCGCCGATTGTGAAGCCCGTCTGATCGACCCACGGCGCGTTCGCGACGATGCCGTCGAAGTCGGCCGGATAACGCTGCGCCTCGAGCAGCCCCTGCCGGCCGCCGTTCGAGCACGAGTTCCAGTACGCGTGCGCCACGGGTTTGGCGTAGTAGCGGTTCGCGATCTCCTTCGCGGTCGCCGCCGTAACGTGCACCGCGCGGTACGCGTAGTCGATCGCGGTCTTCGGGTTGTTCAGCACGAACGTGCCCGGCGGGCCCTTGCGCGCGTCGTGGCCGGTGTTCGTGCTCGCCATCGCAAAGCCCTGCGCGAGCGCCGCGCCGCGCTGCGCCGCGCGGCCCGGATCGTCGGGCGCTTCGCCCGCGAGGCCGCCGTTGCCGATCATGTAGAAACGGCCGTTCCACGCTGCGGGCAGGTTCACCTCGAACGCGACCTCGGGATCGATGACGCCGTTCACGCGGCAGTGCGCGGGCGCCGCGGCGTCGGCCGTGACGGCGCGCGCCGCGATCTGCAGGACCTCGGGCAGCTTGAGCTCGGCAAGCTTCTCGCACGGCAGCTGCGCGGCGAGGTCGCCGCCCGAGTAGCCCGCGCGCGAAGTCTTCGCCTCCGCAAACGGCTGGGCGTGCACGGTTGCCGCGAACGCGAGGGAGCCCACGACGGCCAACGTCGTCCATTCAACCTTTTTCATTGTTGTCCTTTGTGTGTTGTCGTTCGCGCGCCCGGCGCTCACTTGAACAGGCCGAGCTCGACGAGATCGCCCATCGCTTTGTAGCCCGTGTCGCCGGGATGCAGGTGATCGCCCGAATCCGCGGCGGTGGAGAACTTGCTCGGCGCCGCGGGATCGCGCGTGAGCTTGTCGAAATCGATCACGCCGTCGTACTCGCCGCTCGTCCGGATCCAGTTGTTGAGCGCCTGGCGCTTCGCCTCGCCCTCGGGCGTGTAGTACGCCGCGCCGTCGAACGGCGTGAGCGTCGCGCCGTAGATCTTGAGCCCTCGCGCGTGCGCGCGCGCGATCAGCTGCCGGTGCCCCGCGATCAGGTCGTCCCCGCTCGGGCTCGCGTTCGCGCGCGCGACGCCGATGTCGTTGATGCCTTCGAGCACGATCACGTGCGTGACGCCGGTCTGCATCAGCACGTCCTTGTCGAAGCGCGCTAGCGCGCTCACGCCCGGGCCGTCGCTGAGCACTTTGTTGCCGCTGATGCCCGCGTTGAGCACCGCCACGCCCTTCTGCGCGAGCCGGCGCGCGAGCTCGTCGGGCCAGCGCTGGTTCGTATCGATCGTCGAGCGCGCGCCGTCGGTGATCGAGTCGCCGAAAGTCACGACCGCGTGCGTCCCCTTCTCCGCCACGACTTCGACGCGCGCGAGCACGAACCACGCGGCGCTCGTCTTGTCGATCGGCAGGTCCACGACGCCCACGTGGTCGCCGGGCTTCGAGATGTAGTTCGTCTGCGACGCGCCGACGTGCGTCGTCGCAGGCGAAAGGCCGACGCCGATGTCGCCCGGAATGTAGACATCCACGACGAGGTCCGACAGGGGCGCGATCTTCATGTCGACCGCATCGCTCACGAGCGTGGCACCCGCGACCACGGAGGCTTTCGGTTGCCCGCCGAACGTGAGCTTCTTGATCGACGCCGGCTCGACGGCGGCGCCAACCTTGCGCACCGCGAGCGCGGCGCCGCCGATCTCGAGCGGCGCGGTGCCGAACACGTTGCTCAGCACCACGCGCGCGCGCTCACCGCCGATGCTCGTGTGCACGATCTGGCGCAGCGTCTGGTCCTGCACGGTCGCGGCCGGGGGACCCGGCGGCGGACGCGGCGGTGCCGCGGCCGCGTTCGGCGCAGCCGCGGCGTTCGGTGGCGCGGGCGACGGGCCCGCGGGCGCGGGGCCCGGCGTGCCGGGTGCGGGTCGGACCACGAGCGCGGTCGCCCACGTCGCGACCCAGTTCTCTTCCTTCTTCGATGCGGCGAACGCGGGCGCGAGCGTGACGAGCGCAGCCGCGACCGCCAGCAAAACGGAGCGTCGAACGGCAGTGATGGCGAGCATTTGACTTCCCCCCCTCTGCGAAGAGCAGAGAGTGCCGGACGAAACCTCCGCGTAGCAAGCGGTCTCAAGCCCGCGCCGCCGCTCGCGGCCCGGAGCGCCCCGGGGCTACCATGGCGCCGATGACCGATCCCTGGCGCGAGCGACTCGAGGCGGGCCGTGCCCTGCTGGTCGACGGCGGCACCGGCAGCGAGCTGCGCTGGCGCGGCTATCTGTTGCGCGCCGATGCCTGGAGCGCGCCAGCCTCGCTCACGCACCCCGAGCTGCTGCGGGAGATTCACGCCGACTACATCGACGCGGGCGCAGACGTGATCACCACCAACACGTTTGCGGCGACGCGCTTCGTGCTCGACGCTGCCGGTCTTGGTCAGCGCGCGGCGGAGATCGCGCGGCGCGCGGTCGCGGCCGCGCGCGAGGCGCGGGCCGCGAGCGGGCGCGACGTCGCGATCGCGGGCTCGATCTCGTGCCTTCCGCCGCGCTTCGAGCCGCGCGCCTACCCCGACGCACGCGCCGAGAGCGCCGCCTACCGCGAGCTCGCCGTGGTGCTCGCGGCCGAGGGCGTCGACCTCATCGCACTCGAGATGCTCGAGGACCGCGAGCACGCGGCGCGCGCGTGCGAGGCCGCGCTCGCCACCGGGCTGCCGGTCTGGCTCGGCGTGAGCTGTCGGCTCGGTGCCGACGGCGCGCTAGTCGCGTTCGACTTCCCGGAAACACCGCTGTCCGCGCTGCTCGACGCGCTGTTGCCGTTCGCACCCGACGCGGTCAACGTCATGCACAGCCCACCCGACGCGATTGCGCCCGCGCTCGCCGCGGTCGGCGCACGCTGGCCCGGCGTGCGCGGCGCCTACCCCGAGCTCGAGAAGGGCATGACCGGCATCGCGGGCACACGCGACTACGGCGACGCGACCACACTGGCCCCTCGCGAGCTCGCAGAACTCGCGCGCGCCTGGCTCGCGGCCGGCGCGCGGATCGTCGGCGGCTGCTGCGGCGCGACACCTGCCCACATCCGCGCGTTGCGCGCGCTGCTCGACGCGGCAGAAGGTCTGACGTCCGGTTGACGCTCGGGGTTTGCTCGCGCTTTCCGGCGGCGCTCGACGCGCCGTCGTCGCCTCAGCTCGGAATCGGGATCGGGCTCACCTGCTTCGGCACGTCGTAGCCGCGCTGCACGGCGGGGCGCTTCGCGATCGCGAGATACCAGCGCTTCAGGTGCGGATACTGCGCGAAGTCGATGCCCTGCCACTCGTAGCGCGAGGTCCACGGCCACGTCGCGATGTCGGCGATGGAGTAGTCGCCCGCGAGGTACTCCGCCTCCGCAAGCCGCGTGTTCAACACGCCGTAGATCCGCTTCGCTTCGTCGCCGTAGCGCTTCTCGGCGTACTCGCTCTTGCCCTTGTTGAAGCGCAGGAAGTGATGCGCCTGTCCGAGCATCGGGCCCACGCTGCCCATCTGCATCATGAGCCACTCGACGGCCTGCCAGCCCGACTTGCCCGCGCCGCGGAGCTGGCCCGTCTTGTCGCTTAGATAAAGGAGAATCGCGCCGGACTCCATGAGCGCGATGCCCGTGGCGTGATCGACGATCGCGGGGATCTTGTTGTTCGGGCTGATCTTCAGGAACTCGGGCTTGAACTGCTCGTTCGCGTTGATGTCGACCGAGATCGCGCGATACGGCAGCCCGAGCTCCTCGAGCATGATCGAGACCTTGCGGCCGTTCGGCGTCGTCCAGGTGTAGAGGTCGATCATTCGCGGCGATTCGTCAAGTGGTGGTGTAGAGCGTGATCAGGAACACCGCGAGGCGATAGACGCGGAGCGCTGGGATCAGGAACGCGATGAACGCGGCGCCGAGCACGCGCCTCGTGACACCGCCGCCGTACACGCGCCCGAACGCGTGATAGACCCAGACAGCCGAGACGGCGAAGAACAGCCAGCTCGCGATGGCGTCGAGCCATGCATGGGGAAGTCGAGCCAGCGCGAGCGCGGCGTCCAACGTGAACCCCACGGGAGGCAGGAACGCGCCGAACAGAAGCAACCAGAACGCGATGAAGTGCAGCGCAAACACCCAGTGCACTCCCCCGGGCCGTGCCCTGCCGAGCGACGACAACCAAGCGAACAGCGCGCAGCCTGGCACCAACAGCACGACGAGCGCCTTCGCGTTCACGTCGATGGCAGCGTCGAAGACGGGCTCGTACGCCTCGCGCGAGACGCCGGCTTGCGCGAGGCGCTTGGTCGCGATCGCGAGAGCGCGCTGTTTGTAGACCTGATCCCCGACATGCGAGCTGAACGTGTTGCTGAGCATGTGGAAGCCGAGCAGCGACTGCGAGAAGAAGAACGCGACGTTCGCGATCAGGAACACCTGAAACGGCAAGAGGTACTGCTTGCGCCGCCCTTCCGCATACGCGAGCGTGAGCTCGCCGGGCCGCAGAACCAATGCCTTGAACGTCCGGAAGACTCGCCCGTCGACGTTCGTGATCGATTCGACGATTTGCCCGAGCAGCGCGGGCACGCGGAGGTCGCGCGCCGCGAGTCGCCGCTCTCCGCACGCGCCGCAGTACGGCGTGCTCACCGCGGCGCCGCAGCTCGGGCACGTCCAATGCGCCCCGGCGCCGCTCAAGGCGTCGCTCGTTGCGCGTGGCTGCTCGGGATCCGTCATCGGCGCGCGCCAGTGTATTCTGCCGCGATGGCGAACGACATCCTCGACACGCTGCGCGCGAAGCTCGGGCCCGGCGCCGTGCTCGCGGGCGCCGAGATCGACGCGCGCCACAGCGTCGACTTCAGCCACGAGAACGCGCACGCGCCGCTCGCGGTGCTGCGGCCGAAGTCGACGGACGAGGTCGCCGCGATCCTGCGCGAGTGTCACCGCGCTCGGCAGCGCGTCGTCGTCCAGGGCGGGCTCACGGGACTCGCGGGCGGCGCGACACCGCAAGCCGGCGAGCTCGCGCTCTCGCTCGAGCGACTGAGCGGCGTCGAGGAGATCGATCGCGCGGCGCAGACGATGACCGTGCTCGCGGGCACGCCGCTGCAAACGGTGCAGCAAGCCGCGACCGACGCGGGGTATCTGTTCCCGCTCGACTTGGGTGCGCGGGGCTCGTGCACGATCGGCGGCAATATCGCGACGAACGCGGGCGGCAACCAAGTGATCCGCTTCGGCATGATCCGCAACCTCGTGCTCGGGCTCGAGGCCGTGCTCGCCGACGGCACCGTCGTGAGCTCACTGAACAAGATGCTCAAGAACAACGCGGGCTACGATTTGAAGCAGCTCTTCATCGGCACCGAGGGCACGCTCGGCGTCGTCACGCGCGCCGTGCTGCGGCTCTGGCCGCGGCTGCCGAGCAAGGTCACGGCGCTCTGCGCGCTGCGCGGGCTCGACGAAGCCGTCGAGCTGCTGCACACGCTCCAGGCGCGGCTCGGCGGCGCCTTGAGCGCGTTCGAGGCCATGTGGGCCGGCTATTTCCACTACGTGCTCGAGCACCTCGGCGCGCGCTCGCCGTTCGCCGCGCGCCATGCGATCTATGTGCTCGTCGAGGTCGAGGGCACGGATCATGACCGCGACCGCGCGGCGATCGAGCACGCGCTCGGCGAGGCCCTCGAGGAGCATACGATCGCCGACGCGGCGCTCGCGCAGTCGGAGCGCGAGACGAAGGCCTTCTGGTCGATCCGCGACGGCATCGGCGACGTGACGCCGACGCTGCAGCCAATGCTCGCGTTCGACGTAAGTCTGCCGATCGACGCGATGGCGGGCTTTCTCGCGATGGTCAACGCGGCGTTCGCGCGCTTCCCGGATCCCGTCACGAACCTCGTGTTCGGGCACGTCGGCGACAGCAACCTGCACCTCGCGGTCACGACTCATCGCGCGCGCGATCTCGACAAGCTCTGCGACGTCGTCTACGACGCGGTCGGCCGGCATGCGGGCTCGATCTCGGCCGAGCACGGGATCGGGACCCTGCGGCGCGACTACCTGCACCACTCGCGCTCGGCCGCCGAGATCGACCTCATGCGGCGCTTGAAAGCCGCGCTCGACCCGCACGGCATCTTGAACGCGGGCCGCGTGCTACCGAGCTGAGCGGCGGCGCGCCGCGAATTGAGAAGCGCGTCACACGCGCGGCTCCCGCTCGCCGGCTCTAATTGGGCCTTCGCGGCATGCAGCTGGGTGCGGTCGATGCCTTCGAGCGAACCGATTCCGAGCCCCCTCACACGTCTAACTCTCGAGCCCGGCGGCGGCGACCCGACGGCGGGTCTCGCCGGGCTGTTGACCAATCTGTTCTTTCTGCCCGGGGATCTCTGCCTTTGGGCGCTCGCCGCTCACGCCGCGCCGCTCGCTGGACTCCTCGGCATCGGCCCGGGCGACTACGGCGGCGTGCTCGCGGGGGTCATATCCGGCTGCGTATGGATCGCTACGTTCGTCGCGGTCGCGAAGGCGTTTCGCGCCATCCGCGAATTCGATAGGCGCGTGACAGCAGCGACGATGCGGCTCTTCGCAACTCTTGCGCTACGAGCGCGGATCGCGCGAACGCTAGCGCAACGACGCGTCCGCGCGTGGTTCAACCGCCGGGAACCGGAGATCGGCGTCGAGCTCGCGAGCGATATCGAGGTCTCGCCGGAGCAGCTGCACGCGCTGCGCCTCCACGCGAAACTCCCGCCCGGATACGCGCTGACCGCGCGCGAGGCGGCGGAGGCGACCGGCGCGCGCTTGAGCGCGATGAGAGATTTGCTCGAAGGGCTCGAGCGATTGGGCTTGCTCCAGCCCACGTTCGGCGGCGAGGACGACGAGACGGCCTACGTACTGACCAAGGCCGGGAGTGCGCTGCTCGCGTTCCGCAAGCTCGCCGACGCCAATGCGCCGGCGCGCACCAGGCGCCGAGCGGCCCCGACGATGTAGCCGGACTCCTCGCCGGTTCCACGCGGCGCGTACGCTATCATGGCGCCGCGCACGGAGGACCGAACGAGATGGGCCTGCTGATCGACGGCCGGTGGCACGACGCTTGGTACGACACGAAAGCGTCGCAGGGCCGGTTCATTCGGACCGAATCGCAGTACCGCAACTGGGTCACGCCGGACGGCAGTCCCGGGCCGAGCGGGCGCGGAGGCTTCCGCGCCGAGCCGAACCGCTATCACCTCTACGTCGCGTTCGCGTGTCCGTGGGCGCATCGCACGCTGATCTTCCGTAAGCTCAAGGCGCTCGAGCCGTTGATCTCGTTCTCCGCGGTGAACAACTACATGGGCGCCGAGGGCTGGACGTTCGAGCCGGGCCCGGAGGTGATCGCCGACGACGTGAACAACGTGCGCCGGCTCTATGAGCTCTACACGCTCGCAGATCCGAAGTACTCGGGCCGCGCGACGGTGCCCGCGCTCTGGGACAAGGAGCAGAGCACGATCGTCTCGAACGAGTCGTCCGAGATCATCCGAATGCTCAACAGTGCGTTCGACCGCGTCGGCGCGAACGGCAACGACTATTGCCCCGCCGAGCTGCGCGCCGAGATCGACGAGTGGAACTCACTGATCTATCCGAACGTGAACAACGGCGTCTACCGCGCGGGCTTCGCGACGACGCAGGCTGCTTACGAGGAAGCGGCAGTCGCGCTGTTCGCGACGCTCGACAAGCTCGAGGCTCGGCTCGCGACGCGCCGCTATCTCACCGGCCCGCGGCTCACCGAGGCCGACGTGCGGCTATTCACCACGCTGATCCGCTTCGATCCCGTCTATCACGGGCACTTCAAGTGCAACAAGCGCCGGATCGTCGACTACCCGAACCTCTGGGGCTTCGTGCGCGACATCTATCAGACGCCCGGCGTCGCGGACACCGTGAAGATCGACTTCATCAAGCGCCATTACTACGGCAGCCACGCGAACATCAATCCGACGCGGATCGTGCCGATAGGGCCCGAGCTCGACTACGCGGCGCCGCACGGGCGCGGCGAGATCGGAGCGTAGTCGGGTCGCCGTCCATCGAGGCTCGAGGGACCACCGCACCGCGGGGCGCGCCGCGGTTGTATCAGTGTCATAACTTCATTAGGCGGTGTCGTTGGGCAAGCGTGGCGCGGCGGCGGTCCGCGTCAGGCGCTGCTCGCGAAGGCGCTCTCCGGGATCGACGTGCGCGCGCTCGACGAGGACCTGGGTCGGGCCGCGGGCGACCTGCTCGCGCGCGCGGGCGCGAGCGACGTGATCGACGCGGCGCTCGTGATGCTCGCCGAGCACGGCGATGACATCGTTACGTCCGATGCCGGCGATCTCGAGCCGCTCGCGGCACATCTCGGCCGCCACGTGGAGCTGCTTCGCGTCTAACGCGCTGTCGACCCCCGCCCTCCGCCAACTCGGTAGGGTCGTCCGAAGTCGGGCGGCGGGGCTAGAGCCGCCCCGCCTGGTAGTCCGCGAACGCTTGGTGGATCTCTTCGGTCGTGTTCATCACGAACGGGCCGTAACGCGCGACCGGCTCGTTGAGCGGCCGACCAGCGACGACGATCAGGCGCGCGCCCTTCGCGCCCGCGGTCACCGGCAGGCTCGTGCCACTCGTGAGCAACGCCATCTCTTGGGCGTTAATGCCCGTGCCTGCCGCGCCGACCTTCGCGTCGCCTTGATAGACGTACGCGAACGCGTTGTGTGCCTCGGGCAAAGTCGCGGTGTATGAGGCGTTCGGCTCGAGGTGCAGATCGAAGTAGAGCGGCTCGGTTGCGACTTCCATCACCGGGCCCTTCACGCCGTTCACCGTGCCGACGAGCACGCGCGCGCGCGCGCCCGGGCCGAGCTCGACCTCGGGAACCTGGTCGCCTTGGATGTCCTGGTAACGCGGCTTCGTGAGCTTGTCCTTCGCGGGCAAGTTCACCCAGAGCTGGAAGCCCCACATGAGGCCGTCCTGCTGCTCGGGAATTTCCGAGTGCACGATCCCCTTGCCGGCCGTCATCCACTGCACGCTGCCGGGGCCGAGCAGGCCCGAGTTGCCTTGGTTGTCGCCGTGCCGCATCCGGCCCGCGAGCATGTACGTGACCGTCTCGAAGCCGCGGTGCGGGTGGTTCGGAAAGCCTTCGATGTAATCGTTCGGGTTGTCGGAGCGTAGCTCGTCGAGCAGCAGGAACGGATCGAACGAGTCGAGCGCGGGCTGACCGATCACGCGCGTGAGGCGCACGCCGGCACCGTCGCTCGTCGGCATTCCGCGGACCTTGCGTGCGACCTCGCGCACACCGCTCGTCGCGTTCTTCGGGTTCGTCGCCATGAGAATCCTCCTGAGTTGGCCCGCTGCGGCGAATCGCGCGGCGGCGGGGGCCGGCTGATGTGGCAACGGCCCGTGGTTTTTTCAAGCTCCGACGGCTCGCTACTCTACACGCGCTGTCGACCGCGCCGTTGGCTCGGTGCTCGTCGATCTGCGCTCTCCAGCACGCCGACCATTCGTTGCAGCCCACGCGCGAAACCCTTAACGGCTGTAAGCATTTGGTAAGGAAATCGATAGTAAAGTGTGACGCTCTCGTCACATGACGCGCGGCGGCGATGGAGAGAATCTGCCACGGCCGTGGTTCGACCGAAGAGTCGAGAACCCATGCACGATCGTCTAGGCACAGCAACATCGACGCGGGCCTCGCGCACTTCGTAATGTCCACCGTCATCGCACGCTCCGTCGCCTCGAAATCCACGGGACAGCCTCCTCGTAGCGCCGAAACGCCGGCCGACTCCAGCAAGGATTTGCTCCTTTCAAAGGTGATCCTCATCGTTGGGTCGCCGCGCTCGGGCACGACGTGGCTCGGGAAGATCTTCGATAGCCATCCCGCTGTTCGGTACCGGCACGAGCCGGACGAGTCGCCGACCGAACCGCGGGACATCGACGTGAACTCGTTCGCGTCCGCAGTTCGACGGTGGATCAGGCAGCCGCCGCTCAGAACGGTCGCGAAACTGCCGCTGTTCCGCAAGAGCTGGGAGAGTCACACCACGCACTTGGTCAGGCTCTTGGCCGTGTACCTCTTGAGTGCGGCCGCCGCGCTGCCGTTCGTCGGTCAATCGCTCGCTCGCGCGCCGCTGCCCGAGATCTTCGACGTCGACGATGCGGACGTCGATCACGCCCGAACCGCGATCAAGTCGATCCGTTTGAGCGCGGGTGCCTACCACTTCGCACGCAGCTACCCCGAAGGACGCACCTGCCTGATCCTGCGTCATCCCTGCGGACAGGTCGAATCCGTGATGCGCGGCGTGAGCGAAGGCCGTTTCTCGAACCGCGGCAACGAGAAGTTCATGCCTTACAACGAAGACCGAGCGATGGTGCACGCGGCGCGCCGTGGCTTGACCGCGGCCCAGTTTCACGCGCTACCGGCAGCGGCGAAATACGCCTGGGCCTGGGTCGCGTTCAACGAGTCCGCCATCGCCGCGCTCGACGGTTTGCCGAATGCTAGGATCGTGATCTATGAGGAACTCTGCGCCGAGCCCGAGGCCGTCTCGCGAGCGCTGTTCGCCTTCGCGGGCCTGCCGTGGTGCGACCAAACCGCAGCGTTCGTGACGGACAGTGCGCACGGCGAAGAAAGGTCGAGCTACTACTCCGTGTACCGCGACGCCGCGGCCGCCGCCGACCGCTGGCGCGAGCGCATGTCTCCCGAAGATCAACGCGCGGTGCGCGAGGTGGTTGCGCAATCGACGCTCGCGCGGTTGTGGCCCGACCTCTCGTCAAGCTAGCGCATCGAGCGCAGCTCTGACCCGACACGAACCCTCCGCACTCTCTCCGACAGCGCTGCCGAACCGACCCTCCTCGTTCCTCGGAGCATCGAGAATGACAAAGCGTGTCGCTGCGATCGTCGCAACGATCGCGCTCACCGGGTGTGCGCCGTCGACGCCCCCGGCGGCGGCGCCCGACTCCGCGACTCAGAAGTGGGCCGCGCTCGCGAAACTTCCGGACTGGAGCGGCGTCTGGGAGGTCGACTGGCGCAACAGCCGGCACATGCCGCCGAAGCCGCCGATGAAGCTCACGCCCGAGTGGCAGGCGAAGGCCGATGCGTATCGCGCCGCGCAGGCGCAAGGCGAGAACCTGCAAAGCGAGGCCGCGAACTGCGTGCCGCCCGGCTTGCCGGGACTCTTGACCCAACCGTATCCGATCGAATTCTTGTACCAGCCCGGCAAGGTCGTGATCTTGTACGAGGCGTACATGCAGTTCCGCCACGTCTGGATGGACGGCCGCCAGCACGCTGAGGATCCGGACCTCACCTTCTACGGCGATTCGACCGGCTTCTGGGATGGCGATACCCTCGTGATCGACACGGTGGGGCTCAACCCGCAGAACCGCGTCGCGCCGGGCATCGGCCACAGCGAGAAGCTTCGCGTCGTCGAGCGGATTCATCGCGCCGACAAGGACTGGCTCGAGATCGAGACGACGCTGTTCGATCCCGACGTGCTCGCCGAGGCGTACACGAGCACGACGTCGTACCGGCACCTCGACGACGACATCAAGGAATACATCTGCCTCGAGAACAACCGCGACAGCGCCGACGAGAAGGGCAGGCCCGGGATCAAGTTGGAGTAGTCGAATGCGCACGCACACGATTCGCGCACTCGCCGTCGCCGCCGCACTTGCGATCGGCGCTCCGGCGCTCGCACATCATTCGACCGCGATGTTCGACTTCGACAAGACGGTCGAGATCACCGCTACCGTGCAGGATTTTCAGTGGACGAACCCGCACACGTGGACGAACGTCGAGGTCGCGGGCACCGGCGAATCGGCCGGCGTCTACGGGCTAGAGGGTATGAGCCCGAACTATCTCTCGCGTAACGGCTGGACGAAGCGCACGCTCAAGCCCGGCGACAAACTCACGTTCGCGGTGCATCCACTCAAGGACGGCCGCAAGGGCGGATTCATGGTCAGCGCGACGTTGCCGGACGGGACGGTGCTGTACAACTTACCGCGGCGGCCGGAGTGACCTAAGCCGGGTCGCGTCTGCGCTCGAAGCGGATCGTCGTGCGCACGCGGGCAAGCGGCTGGGAGGCGCCAGAATTCGTCAGTTTTGATCGGCGCTTGGCCAGCATCGGCCTGCGCGCTGCCCCGCCGCCGGCGCGCAATGTCCCCGGGCAAACCACTCGGGGAGACGGCGATGACGAAGTCTGTTCGCGCGGCGTTCGGGCGCGTCGCGGAAGAGCTCGCGACCGCGGCGTGGCTCGCGTGCGTCGTGTGTTGGGTGATGCTGTTGTTCGCGGCGCAGGCCGCGCGCGCGGCGGACTTCCCGTCGGTCGGCGCCGGGACGCTGCTGTTCACGTCGGCGAGCGGCGGCTATACCGCGAGCGCACCGCTCTCGACCGACATGCAAGTCTCGATCGCCGGAGTCGTCGCGCGCGTCGCGATCGTGCAGCGCTTCGCGAGCGACGGCGGCGGCTTCGCCGAGGCGGTCTATGCCCTGCCGCTGCCCGACGACGCGGCAGTCGATCGGCTCACGATGCGCATCGGCGACCGCGTGATCGAGGGCGAGATCCGCGAGCGCGAGCAAGCCGAGCGCGTCTACAGCACCGCGCGGGCGGCGGGACAGCGCGCGAGCCTCGTGCGCCAGAACACGCCGAACCTGTTCACGACCGCAGTCGCGAACATCGGCCCCGGCGAGTCGATCGAGATCACGATCGAGTATTTGCAGACCGCGCGCTACGACAACGGCGAGTTCAGTCTGCGCGTGCCGATGACGTATACGCAGCGCTACGGCGTCGACACGACGGCGGAGCCACCCGGCTTCGACGCGCTCGCGGAGACCTCGCTCATGCGCGGCGCCAACAGCGCGTTCGCGATCGGCGCGGGCCCACTCGTCGGGCGCACGATCGGCGCTGCGACGACGCTCGCGGGCATCGGCGCCTACGCGTCGATCGCCGGCGCCTACTCGCCTAACGCCACGAGCGGCGGCTCCGACACGCACACGGCCGCGCCGCCTCTCGAGGCGTCGATCCACATCGCGCTCGCGCCCGGCGTGCCGCTCGTGGACGTCGCGACGCGCGGCCACGACTCGCGCGTCGCGGTCGGCCGCGACGTCTACTCGCTCGAGACCGTGACGCCGCGCGTGCCGATGGACCGCGACCTAATCGTCGCGTGGCGGCCCGTCGTCGGACCGCAGCCGACCGTCGCCGCGCTCGCCGAGACGCTCGGCGACACGACCTACGCGCTGCTGGTGCTGTTGCCGCCCCAGAGCACGCACGGCTGGCGCGGCGAGCCGCGCGAGCTCATCTGTGTCGTGGACACGTCCGGTTCGATGGCCGGGCAGTCGATCGAGCAAGCGAAGGCTGCGCTGACCGACGCACTCGATCGGCTGTCTCCGGCCGACCGCTTCAACGTCATCCAGTTCAACTCGTGGACGTCGCAGCTATTCCCGGATTCTGTGCCGGCCACCACCGACGCGCGCGCGAAGGCGCTCAAATGGGTGACGAGCCTCGCGGCGAACGGCGGCACGGAGATGGAGCCCGCGATCCGCGCGGCGCTCGAGCACCCGGCGCCGCCCGGCTATCTGCGGCAAGTGATGTTCATGACCGACGGCGCCGTCGGCGACGAGAACCGGCTGTTCGGAATCATCAAGCACGAGCTTCGTGACGCGCGGCTGTTCACGATCGGGATCGGCTCGGCGCCGAACTCGTACTTCATGCGCAAGGCCGCGCAGTTCGGCCGCGGCACGTTCACGTACGTCGGCAGCACGGCCGGCGTCGAAGACTCCATGCGCGAGCTGTTCGAGAAGCTCGAGCACGTCGCGCTCACCGACGTCGTCGTCGACTGGCCGGCGGCCGCCGAGCTCTTCCCGCCGCAGCTGCCCGACGTCTACGCCGGCGAGCCGCTCGTCGTCGCCGCGAGCTTCCCCGCGAGCGCGGGCAAGCAGCTTCAGCTCACGGCCTACGGCCGCGTGTCCGGGACGCCATGGAAGCAATCGGTGTCGATCGACCCGGTCGAGCTGCACGGCATCGCGACCATCTGGGCGCGGCGCAAGATCGAGCACACGCTAGACGCGAAGATCGACGGCGTGAGCGCCGACCTGATCCGCAAGATCGTTCTCGACGTCGCGCTCGAGCACAAGATCGTGAGCCCGTACACGAGCTTCGTCGCGGTCGACGAGACACCGGTGCGCGCCGAGTCTCAGGCGCTCGCGCGGGCTGACGTCGCGAACATGAAGCCGGCCGGGCAGACCGCGGCAGCGATGCCGCAAACCGCGAGCGCGGCGCCGCTCTATCGGCTGCTCGGCGCGCTGCTCGTCGCGGCGGCCGGCTTGCTCTGGCTCCGACGGCCGAGGCTCGCGGCGTGAGCGCCGCCGCGCGCGGCCGCGACGCCAACGAAACGCTACGCGCTTTGCGCGCGCGGCGCGCCCACGGCACCGCGCTCGCGGCACTGCTCGCGCTCGGCACCGCGTCGCTCGTCGCCGGCTTCTGGCTCCCGCTCAAGGCAGCGCTCGCAGAGGAGCTCCTGAACCGCGCGTGGTCGGCGGCGCGGCAGAGCGGTGGTCACGTGAAGCCGTGGCCGTGGGCCGATACCTGGCCCGTCGCGCGGTTGTCGCTGCCGCCGGCCGCGCGCACCGGGCCGTTGATCGTGCTCGCGGGGGCGACGGGTCGCGGGCTCGCGTTCGCGCCCGGACTGCTCGACGGCAGCGCCCAACCCGGCGAGCCCGGCGTCGCGGTGATCGCCGCGCATCGCGACACGCATTTCCGCGCGCTCGCCCGCCTCGCACTCGGCGACCGTTTCGAGATCGAGCGCGCGGACGGCGCGCGCTTTGCGTACGACGTGACGTCGATCGACGTGCTCGACGCGAAGTCGGGCTCGCTGCGACTCGACGAAGACGCGTCCGTGGTCGCGCTCGTGACGTGTTACCCGTTCGACGCGCTCGTGCCGGGCGGCACGCTGCGCTACGTCGTGACGGGCGAGCTCGCGCGCGACGCCGGCGATGCGCCGGCAACCGCGCGGCGCAGGTTCACGCTTTAGCGTCGCGTTTGCCGCGACCGAGCCAGCGGGCGCTGCGCGGCTACTTCAGGACGCTGCCCAGCAGCTTGCCGACGTCGGAGCCGCCGGTCTTCGACACGATCTCGGGCACCGACGACAGGAACTTCGACGCGGTCTCCTCGTTGATGCCGAGCTTGCCGAGCGCGCCCTTCAGTCCTGCGAGGTTCTTGAGCGGGCCGTTGACCGCGCCGAGGGCCTTGGCTTTGTCGAGATACTTGCTTGCGCCCGGGATCGCGGCCGCGACCTTGTCGAAGTCGCCCTTCTCGAGCTTCTCCTGCGCGAGCGTGAGCATCGAGCCGAGACCGCCTTGGAGTTGGTTCTTCGACAGTCCGAGCGTCGAGCTCAACGCCTTGAACGGATCGAGCGCGGCGTGCGACGTCGACGGCTGAACGAGACCGGCGAACGCGACGAGAGCGAGACCGGCGGCAAAAAGAGTTCTACGCAGCATCGGAACGTCTCCTAGTTGTTGTTGACGTGATGCGAGGCAGACCTGCGACGCAGTCGGAACGCACCGCGAGCGCCGAACGAGTCTACGCGCGGGCTGGGAAATGCTCAATTGATGCAACGATCGATTCGCGCGCCGCCGGCGTCGCGGGCCCCTGGCCTTCCGTGCACGGCTGAACCAAACTCCGCGGCCAATGCCTGAGCCTCACGTGACCCGCCAGTTCGTTCGCCCGATGGCGCTCGTATGTTGTTCGTCCGCGCTCGCGCTCGGAGCGGCGCACGCCGCCGAGCCCGACGCGCTGAGCGGCACGGTGTCCACGATCACCGTGGTCGGCACGATGCCGCTGCCGGGCCACGAGCTCGACTCGACTCGTGTCGCGGCGCCCGTGCAGATCGCGACCGAGACCGAGATCGACGCGAGTCACGCGGTCGACCTCACGGCGTTCATGAACCGCCGGCTCGCAAGCGTGTACGTCAACGACATCCAGAACAACCCGCTGCAACCGGACGTGAACTATCGCGGCTACACAGCGTCGCCGCTGCTCGGCACGCCACAGGGGTTGTCCATCTATCTCGACGGCGTGCGCCTGAACCAGCCGTTCGGCGACGTCGTGAGCTGGGATCTCATTCCGCGGCAGACGATTTCCTCACTCACGCTGATGCCGGGCTCCAATCCGCTGTTCGGGCTGAACACGCTCGGCGGCGCGCTGTCGGTCCACACCAAGGACGGCTTCAGCGATCCCGGCACCAACGTGCAGGTGGGTTACGGGTCGCACGACCGAGCGCAAGTGGAGGTCGAGACCGGCGATCACGCCGCGAACGGCCTGTACTGGTACGCCGCCGGCAATCACCTCGAGGACGACGGCTGGCGCGACGACTCGCCTACGCGCGCGACCCAGCTGTTCGGCAAGCTCGGCTGGCGCGGCGCCGCGACGGACGTGTCGCTCACCGCGTCGTACGCCGACACGGACCTCACCGGTAACGGCCTCCAGGAGCAGCGCTTCATAGCGCGCGACTACGCAAGCGTCTACACGAAGCCCGACGACACGGCGAACGAGGCGAATCTGTTCAATGTCGCCATCCGCCACGCGATCAACGCGCGGTTGTCGTTGTCGGGGAACGTCTACCACCGCAACATCAAGACCTCG
>Ga0307497_10000062_pt1 | contig 21092 bp, 19 predicted proteins | sample 10_S_MG_FD_201366 | JGI IMG/M metagenome (GOLD analysis project Ga0307497, IMG submission 201366) | Soil microbial communities from Populus trichocarpa stands in riparian zone in the Pacific Northwest, United States - 10_S | ecosystem: Environmental > Terrestrial > Soil > Riparian zone > Trees...
CATGCCGTAGTCGCCGATCGCCTCGCCCACGAGGCGGCACAGGCGCTTCTCGAGCTTGCCGGCCTCGAAGCGCTGCTTGCGGGTGATGTGGATTCTTTCGGGTGCGTTCATAAGTTGATACTCCTGCCACCATCTACGGCAATGATTTGTCCGGTCACGTAGGGCGCTTCCGCGATCAGATAGTACACGGCGCGCGCGATGTCGTCGGGCTCGCCGGTGCGCCGCAGCAGCGTGTGCGACACGATCCGCTGGCGCGTGAGATCGTCCCAGGACCCGTCCTCGGGCCAGACGATCGCGCCCGGGGCGACGCCGTTCACGCGCACTTCGGGTGCGAGCTCGCGTGCGAGCGAGCGCGTCAGGCCGACGAGGCCCGTCTTGGCGATCGAGTAGATCACATAGCTCTTCAGAGGGCGCTCCGCGTGAATGTCGGTGATGTTGATGATCGTGCCACCCGTCTTCTTCAGGTGGGGCGCCGCCGCCTGCGAGAGGAAGAGCGGCGCCCTGAGATTGGTGCCGACAAGGCTCTCCCAGTTCGCGGGCGTCATCTCGCCCACCGGTGTGGGAAAGAAGCTGGAAGCGTTGTTCACCAGCGCGTCCAGCCGCTCGAATCGGCTAACGGCGTTTCGCACGATTTCCGGAAGGCCCGCAGTATCGAGCAGGTCGGCCTGCACCAGAGCCACGGAATCGGCGCGCGCGGCGTTCAATTCGGTGCGTAGCGACTTGGCTTCGCGCTCCGACCCGCGGTAGTGCAGCATCAGGCTCGCGCCCTCGCGATGCAGACGGCGCGCGATCGCGGCGCCGACGCGTTTTGCGCCTCCCGTGACGAGCACGACTTTCCCTGAAAGCGACTCGCTCATGGCCTAGAATGATACCGGAATAGTTCACGCACTCTCGACATGGCGCTTCCCGAGCCCACGCCCGACGCGCGCGCGCACAGCGAGCGCGTCGCTTCGCATATCCGCGACGAGATCGCCTCGAGCGGAGGCTGGATCAGCTTCGCACGCTACATGGAGCTCGCGCTGTACGCACCCGGTCTCGGCTACTACAGCGCAGGCGCGAAAAAGCTCGGGAAAGAGGGCGATTTCATCACCGCACCCGAGATCTCCCCGCTCTACGGGCAGACGCTCGCGCGCCAGGTGCGCGAAATCTTCCGCGCCGGTTTCGACGAGGTGCTCGAGGTCGGCGCTGGAAGCGGCGCGCTCGCTGCGACGCTGCTCGAGGAGCTCGAGCGTTCTGTAAGCCTTCCGCGCAGCTATCTGATCCTCGAGCTTTCCGCCGACCTGCGCGAGCGCAGCCGCGATACGCTCGCCGCGCGGGTACCGCACCTGCTCGAGCGCGTGGCCTGGCTCAACCGCCTGCCGCCCTCATTCTCGGGGGTGGTGATCGGCAACGAGGTCCTGGACGCCATGCCGGTCCACGTGGTCCGCGTGAAGGGCGGGAAGATCGAGGAAGGAGGCGTCGGCGCGCGCGGCGATCGCCTCGGCTGGTCGTGGCGCCCCGCTTCCGGCGACCTGCTCGACGCAGCGAAAGCACTCGCGCTCCCCGAGGGCTTCCGCACCGAGATCGGCCTCGCGGCGCGCGGCTTCCTGCGCTCGCTCGCCGGCGTGCTGGAGAAAGGCGTCGCCCTGTTCGTCGACTACGGCTTTCCGCGGTCCGAGTACTACCACGCCCAGCGCAGCGAAGGCACGCTCATGTGCCACTACCGCCACCATGCGCACGCCGACCCCTTGTTTCTCCCCGGGTTGCAGGACATCACCAGCCATGTCGACTTCAGCGCGGTCGCGGACGCTGCGCGCGAAGGCGGGATCGAACTGGCCGGGTACACGAGCCAGGCCCAGTTCCTGGTCAACTGCGGCATCACCGAGGTGATGGAGCGCACTCCGACGGAGGACCGGGGAAAGTTTCTGCCGCTCGCCAACCAGGCCAACCGCCTCATGAGCCCGGCGGAGATGGGCGAGCTGTTCAAGGCGATCGCGTTCGAACGAGGGTTCGCGGCGCCCCTGCTGGGTTTCCGCGAAGGCGATCGGCGGGGAACCCTGTAAGGTGTAGGCTATGGTGTCCGACCAAGGGCGAAAACGCGGCAAGAGGAGCCTCGATGGACGACACCCGCTGGGTCAGCATCCACCCCCTGATCGTGCGCATCACGCACTGGATCAACGCGCTTGCGATCCTCATGATGGTGACGAGCGGCTGGCGCATCTACAACGCCTCGCCCCTCTTCCCCTTCAGGATCCCCAACGAACTCACCCTCGGCGGCTGGCTCGCAGGCGCGCTGCAGTGGCACTTCGCCGCCTTGTGGCTGCTGGTGCTGAACGGGCTCGTCTACGTCACCTACGGGATCGTATCCGGGCACTTCCGCAGGAAGCTGTTTCCGCTCACGCCGGGCGCGGTGCTCCGCGACGTGAAGGAGGCACTGCGCGGCAAGCTCGCGCACGACGATCTCACGATGTACAACGCGGCGCAGCGCGCCGCCTACCTCGCGATCCTCGCGTGCCTCGTGGTGCTGGTGTTTTCGGGACTGGTGATCTGGAAGCCGGTGCAGTTCTACGAGATCGGCCTGCTCATGGGCGACTACGAGGCTGCGCGCTACGTACATTTCGGAGCCATGGCGCTGATGGTGTTCATCGCGCTCGTTCACATCGTGATGGTGATCCTGGTGCCGCGCACCTTCCCGACGATGATCACCGGCCGCGCAAGGAGGGCCGCATGAAGAAGCGCACGATGGAAACGAGCCTCGCGGCGCAACCGCCCAAGCTCGTCCGTTCGGTCGAGCGGCGCCTGTTCCTGCGCCAGGGCTTGTCGCTCGGCGCGCTGGCCATGCTCTCGGGCTGCAACCTGACCGACGACGAAAGCGTACAGAAGGTCCTGACGGGCATGTCGCGCTGGAACGACGGCGCCCAGGCGCTGATCTTCAGGCCGGCCCGGCTTGCCCCGGAATTCCCGGAGAGCGCGATCACCAAACCCTTCCCCTTCAACGCCTTCTACACCGTGGACGAGGTCCCCTACGTCGACGGCAAGGATTACAAGCTCGAGCTCGCCGGCCTGATCCGCGACAAGAAGCCTTGGACTCTCCCCGAACTGTACGCACTGCCGCAGACTTCGCAGATCACGCGTCATATCTGCGTCGAGGGCTGGAGCGCGATCGGCAAGTGGAGCGGCGTGCGCTTCTCAGACTTCCTCGAGCGCATCGGCGCCGACACCACGGCGAAGTACATCGGCTTCGACTGCGCCGACGACTACTCGACCAGCATCGACATGGCGACCGCGCTGCACCCGCAGACGCTGCTCACCTTCCGCTTCGCCGACCAGCTGTTGCCGCCCCAGTACGGCTTCCCCATGAAGCTGCGCATGCCCACCAAGCTCGGCTTCAAGAACCCGAAGCACATCATGGCGATGACCGTGACCAACGAATATCCGGGCGGGTACTGGGAAGACCAGGGGTACAACTGGTTCAGCGGCTCCTAGCCAACCCCTCCGCGCCTCTCAGCGCGGATCCAGGGTCATGAACAGGTTGTTCAACGACTCGGCAAGCGTGGGGTGCGCGAACACGGCTTCCTTGATCGCCGTGTAGGGGATCTCGCCCATCATCGCCATCTGCAGCATCGACATGATCTCCCCGCCTTCGACGCCGAGGATGGTACACCCGAGGATCTGCTGCGTCTTCGCGTCGACGATCGCCTTCATGAAACCGCGCGTCTCGCTCATCTCGATCGCGCGCGCGACGCCGGTCATCGACAGCTTCGCGACGCGGTAGTCGAGGCCTCGCTTCTGCGCCTCCGTCTCGTTCACACCGACGGTGGCCAGCTGCGGATCGATGAACACGCAGTTGGGCACCGGCCGCCCCTCGATGGTCGCGCTGCCGCCGTTCAGCCAGTTCTCGCGCAGGACGCGGAAGTCGTCGTAGGAGATGTGCGTGAAGGCCGGCCCGCCCTTCACGTCGCCGACGGCGTAGATGCCCGGGACACTGGTCTCGAGCTTCGGGTTCACCTTGATGAATCCGGCCTTGTCCGTCTCGACTCCTGCCGCCGCGAGATCCAGGCGATCGGTGTTGGGCACGCGGCCCACCGCGACGAGCAGGTGGCTGCCGGAGACGCCGCCCGATTGCAGGACGACGCGCACGCCGGCGCCGCTCTTCTGCACGCGCGTCACCTGCGCCGAATTGAGCACCTTGATCCCGTCTTCCGTCAGGATCTTCTCGACCTCTTCCGAAACGTCGGGGTCCTCGCGCAAGACGAGGCGCGGATCCCGGTTGACGATCGTCACGCGCGAACCGAAGCGCCTGAACATCTGGCAGAACTCCAGGCCGACGTATCCGCCGCCCAGCACGACGAGATGCTTCGGCACTTCGGTGAGCTCCATGATGCTCGTCGAATCGAGGTACCGGAGCTGGTCGAGCCCCGGAATCGGAGGCGCGGCCGGCCGTCCGCCCGTGTTCACGACGATGCGCTTGCCTTCGAGCTCCCGCATGCCGCCGCGTCTCAGATTCACCGCGATGCGCATTCCGCCGGCGAAGCGGGCCTCCCCGAAGATCAGCTCGACATTGGCGGCTTTCTCCAGGCTCTTCTGGCCTCCGTTTCGGAAGCGCCCGACGACCGAGCGCTTGCGCTCGAGGACACCGCGCATGTCGACCTTGACGGAGCCGGTTTTCACGCCGTAGTCCGCCCCGCGCCGCGCGAGATACGCCACCCGGCCGCTCGCCACCATGGTCTTCGTCGGCGTGCAGCCGACGTTGATGCAGGTGCCGCCGACGTGCTCGCGCTCGATCACCGCGACTTTCCAGCCGGCGCGAGCGAGCGCAAGGGCGAGCGGCTTGCCGGACTGGCCGGTGCCGATGATGATCGCATCGTGAGTGCTCATGTCGTCTCCGCAAATGCCGATGAGTGCGCCTCAGTATAATCGCCGCATGCGTCTTTCCTGCGGGCTCTGTGCACTCCTGCTTGCGACGGCCGCGCTCGCGCAGAGCACCGAAGAGCAGATCGCGCAGGCAAAAAAACGCTGGGCCGAAAGCCCTCACGGGCCGATGCTCGAGCGCATTCTCCCGCCCACCTTCGAGCTGGACCAGCTTCCCGCGCCGAAGTCGCGCGGCGCACGCCTGACGGTGCAGTACTGCGTGCAGTGCCACAACCTGCCCAACCCCGCGATGCACGAGGCGAAGAAATGGCCCGGCGTCTTCGACCGCATGGTGGTGCGCATGCGCGGCAAGGGCAACATGGGCGAGCTGATGCACGAGATGATGGCGGGCGTGCAAGCGCCCACGGACGAGGAGGCGAAGACGCTGCTCGCCTATCTCAGAAGGTACGGCCAGCAGCCGCTCGACCCGGCGAGATATCCCGAAGTCAATCAGCCCGAAGGGCAGTCATTCAAGCTCGCCTGCCAGCAATGCCACGTGCTTCCTGATCCGCAGCGCCACACCGCCACGGAGTGGCCCGCGGTCGTGGCGCGGATGGAGAAGAACATGGAGTGGATGAACCGCGTGGTCGGCAATCACCACCCACCCGACGAGCCTCAGCTCAGGATCGAGGAGATCAACGCGTTCCTGGTGAAGCGGGCGCGGAAGGGCTAGGCGCGAACGGCGCCGGCACGCCCATGCCGCGCTTCACCGCGGGGCGCGCGCCGATCGTGTCGAACCAGCGCTTCACGTTGGGGAAGTTGTTCAAGTCGGTCTTGTGCCAGTCGTAGCGCGCGACCCAGGGATAGGTCGCGACGTCGGCGATCGAGTATTCCCCGGCGAGGTACTCCGCCTCGCCCAGGCGGGTGTTCAGCACGCCGTAGAGCCGGTCCTTCTCCTTGACGTATCGTTCGATCGCGTAGGGAACCTGCTCCTTGGCGTTGCGAACGAAGTGGTGCACCTGGCCGAACATCGGCCCGACGTGCCCCATCTGGAACATCAGCCACTGGAGCGCGAGGTACTTGTCGCGGTCGTTCTTCGGCAGGAACTTTCCGGTCTTCGCGGACAGATACATCAGGATCGCGCCGGACTCCATCATGGCGATCGGCTTGCCGTCCGGGCCGTCGGGATCGACGATCGAAGGGATCTTCGCGTTCGGGTTGATCGCCACGTAGCCAGGCGCGAACTGCTCGCCCGCCCCGATGTTGATGCGATGGACGTTGTAGGCGAGGCCGCATTCCTCCAGCATGATGGAGACCTTGCGGCCGTTGGGCGTGGTCCAGGTATACAGCTCGATCATCTTCTCTCCTGCTAAAGTTGGCGCATGCTGAAATGGGTTGTCGTTCTGGTGGTCGCGCTCATCATCCTGAGCGCGATCGCGCCCTTGCTGTCGCGGTACGGGCTGGGTCGCCTGCCGGGAGACATCACGGTGCGCTACAAGGGGCGGCTCTACTACCTGCCCCTCACCAGCAGCGTCCTGCTGTCGCTCGCCCTCACCCTGATCACACGGCTCTTCTGAGGGTCGCTGCCCTCTCCCGACGAGAGGCGTTTTTCGAGCGCCGCGAGCTTCTTCGCGATCGCCTTTCCCATCGCGATCTGCGGATTGGAAGGCGGAAAACCTTCCGCCTTCTCGCGCTCGGCAACCGTCTTCTTCGCCGCCTCGAAGGCGTCGGCGAACGAGAAGGTCTCGCGCAACGCCTCGTCGTAGAGCGCCTCGCTGAACCAGGTGTAGTCGCTGTCGTACCTGCAGCCAAAGGATGAGTGGAAGGCGTCGGAGGCGGTGATGACCAGGGTGTTCTCGTCCCTGAGGGGCTCGACGAACCCGCCTGCGAAGCACGCCGAGATCACGACGACCTTCCACTTGATGCCGCTGTCGGCAAGCATCCGCGCCAGCGCGCTCGGCGTGAGCTGCGCGAGCTCGAGCGGCGGCATGTCGAACGTCAGGCGGTAGTCGCTGTCGCCGTGCGTGGCGACGTGCAGCAGAACCACGTCCTCATCGGCATTGATGATGTTGCCGAGATAGGCGAGCGCATCTCTCAAGTTGCTCACCGTGGCGATGGGCTGCTCGGTCAGCGTCTCCGGGTTGTTGATCAGCGCGATCGACCGCCCTGCGGTGTCGAAACGCTCGTCGAGCAGGTCCCTGATCGACGCGACCTCCGAGTAGAACGTGTCCTGCTCGCTGTCGGCGGCGACGCCGACGAAATACAGATCAGCGACGCCGGAACGCTCCGGCGCGAGCGCCGCGAGGCGCTCGTCGAGCAGCCTGCCCTGCTGATGGAATACCTCCTCCTGCGTCAGGCTCTGCTCGGCGTCATCGGCCTCGTCCTCGCCGCTGCCGGCCCAGAGCTGCGCGCGCGGCGCCATCTCCAGGAGCAGGGTGACCAGCGCGGCGAGCAATACCAGCGCCAGCGCCGAGCGCCTTCCGCGCCAGCCCGTGAGCACGGCTTGTCCGCGCGCCGCGATGGCGAGGGCCCAGGCGAGCACGACCCAATCGATGACCGTAGCGAAGCGCTCCGGGACGAGCTCCCAGAGACGCTCGGCCAGGTAGTCGACGACGAGGAAGGCGGGAACCCCCGCGAGCAGCACCACGGCGAAAGCGAGCGCGAGCCGCGCCTCGCCGAACAGCGTCGAAGCGAGAAAGCAGACTAGAAGCAGGATGGGGATGGCCGCGAGCGCAGTGGTCAGCCCGCCGAAATCGACAGTGCCCGCGGCGCCATGCTGCGCGACCCCCAAGCCGAACCAGAGCGCGAGGCAGGCCAGGACCAGGACGACGCACTGCGCGCCCGAAACCCGGAAATCGAGTGCGCGCACCGGCAGGAACAGCGCCAGGCGCGCGCCAGCGATCAGATTCCCCGCCAGGCCGCGCCACAGCAGGATCGCGTGGGCCATTAGCCCGCCCGTTCGATCGCCGCGACTCGCGCGCGGCGTATCCTGTCGGCGACGTCCGACTTGCCGCCCCGGGAGGCGATCGCCCCCGCATCAATCCCTGCTGCGGCCCCGAGCGCCCTGCGCAGAGCGGCTGCCGGCGGGAACGGCACCGTTCCCCAGCCGCGGCGGCCCCTCTCGGCGCAGGCGCACAGTGCAATCAGCTCCTGGAAGCGGTCGGGCCTGCGGAAGGCGTCGCAGCGCTCGAGCAGGTCGAGCTTCCCGGGTGAATCGAGCGAATGCGCGCGCATCAGCGTGTCGGCGTGCCGCTGAGCGAGCACCGCTAGGTCCCGGCACTCGCCCGGCGCCTTGAGGCGAGCGGAGAGTGCGCTCACCGCCCCCGAAGAAGGCGCGCCCAACGCGAGCAGCGCGAACCGCGGCGCGAGGGCGAGGTGCTCGGATGCTGCGCAGCCGAGCGAACGCACCAGCACCCGCGAGGCGTCGTTCACCGGCAGGCCGTCCTCGAACGCGAGCCCGAGCTCGGGGAGGAGGCGCGCAAGCAACCCCGTCTCGGCGAGCACGCCGAACATCAGCGCCGGATCGCCCTCCATCAGGCCGCTCGAGAATTCCTGCCAAACGCGCTCGGGCACGAGCGCTTCGGTCTCGCCGTTGGCGACCATGGAGCGCATCAGCGCCATGGTTTCCGGGGCGACCGCGAACCCGAAGCGCGCGGCGAAGCGCGCCACGCGCAGGATGCGCACCGGGTCCTCGACGAAGGCGGCGCTCACGTGCCGCAGCAGGCGGCGCTCCAGATCCGCTGCGCCGCCGAAGGGATCGACCAGGCTTCCGCGCTCCTCGCGCGCCATGGCATTGATGGTCAGGTCGCGCCGCTCGAGGTCCTGCTCGAGGGTCACGTCGGGCGCCGCGTGGATCTTGAATCCCCTGTAGCCGCGCGCAACCTTGCGCTCGGTGCGCGCAAGCGCATATTCCTCGTGGGTCTTGGGGTGAAGGAAAACCGGAAAATCCTTGCCGACGGGCTTGTAGCCCAGCCGCTCCATGTCTTCGGGAGTTGCGCCGACCACGACGTAGTCGCGATCCGAGACAGGGAGCCCGAGTAGCTCGTCCCGCACCGACCCGCCGACAGCGTAGATCTTCACGCTGCTCTAACCTCTTCTATCGGCCGGCCTTGTAGCGGAACCAACTGTAGCGCGAGCGCGGGGAGGCGCCGCGAAGGTAGACGGGCGCCACCGATTCGAGCGGCGTGGGCTGGATGGAAAAGGGGAAAGGCGTGCTGCAAACGCTGTCGACCTTCATGGAATTGATGTTGTCGCGGGACATGAGGATCTCGCCGGGCTTGTATTCCATCGCCCAGGCCTGCAGGAAGGACATCCGGTCCGAGAGTCCGATGATCGGCCGCGGATGGCCGCTCGCCGACCCGGCGTAAGCCGCCAGCTCGCGCAGCGTATATACGCGCGGTCCGCCCAGGTCGTAGCGCTTGCCGATGCTGTCCCGGTCGGCGAGACTCGCTGCAAAGCAGCGCGCCACGTCCCCTACGTAGACGGGCTGAAAACGCGCCCCGGGGCTGGGAAGCAGCAGCAGCGGCAGCCAGCGCTGCAGCCAGGCGAAGGTGTTGAGGAACCGGTCTTCGGGGCCGAAGATCACGGAAGGTCGGAACGCTGTCACCGCGAGGTCGTTCTGGGCGGAGAAAATCCAGGTTTCCCCGTCTCCCTTGGAGCGCAGGTACTGGCTGGGCCCCTCGGGGTGCGCGTTCAAGGCGCTCATGTGCAGCAGGCGCAGCACGCGCTTCTTCTTGCAGGCCTCGACGATTTTTTGGGGCAGCTCCACGTGCACCCTCGCGAAGTCGGGGCCGTAGGGGTCACCGCGCCGGCCCTGGAGGATGCCGACCAGATTCACCACCGCGTCGCAGCCCGGCATGAGCTTCGCGAGCGCCTCCGGGTCGTGCACGTCCGTCTCGACGACGTCCACAGTGGGAAGGAGGATCAGGTGCTTCGCGCGCTCGCGCCTCCGGGTGGGGACGACGACGAAATGCCCCTCGTCGACGAGCTGCCGCACGATATGGCGGCCGACGAAGCCGCTGCCGCCCAGGACCAGGATCCGACTCATGGTGTGCCGCGAGGAGCTGCCGAAACGAAACTGCTAGTTTAACCGCGAAGCGCCGGCCGGGAGCTACTGCACGAAAGCCCCGCTGTGGATGGAAGCGACGCCCTCGGCACCCCGGCGCGCCGGAACCACGCCCAGCCGCGCCTTCAGCGGCGTGGGCTCGCTCCCCAGCACCGCAGAGTAGTAGACGGTGTTAGCCATGACTTTCTTGACGTAATCACGCGTTTCGACGAAGGGGATGGTCTCGGCAAAGATCGCCCCCTCGACCGGTGCGTCCCCGCGCCACAGCTTGGCGCGGGAAGGGCCGGCGTTGTACGCAGCGGCCGCGAGTACCGGGCTGCCGTCGAACTGGTCGAGCACGTGGCGCAGGTAGTAGGTGCCAAGCGTTGCGTTGACCTCCGGCTCGCGCAGCCGCGCCCAGGAGAAGTTTTTCATGCGCATCTGATGAGCGGCCCACTTGGCGGTCGGGCGCATCACCTGCATCAGGCCGGTGGCTCCGGCGTTCGATTTCGCGCCGTTGACGAAGCGGCTTTCCTGGCGCACGACGCCGAGCACCCAGTACTCCTCGAGGTCGCGCGAGCGCGCTTTTTCGGCGAGCACCTCGCGGTACGGCGCGAGGTAGCGCACCGAGAAGTTGTGGGCCGCGACCGTCCGGTCGGCGGTGCTGATCGCACGGTCCCAGGCCTCGTTGCGGCGCGCGAGCTCCGCCGCGGCGAGCAGCTTTCTGTCGTCCATGCCGCGTATGGTCCACAGCCATTCGCGCGTGGCCTCGGCACGCATGTCGATCCGATACAGAGCCAGCGCCCGCGCGAGGCCCGGGACGGCCGCGACCTCGGCGATTTCACCTTCGGTAGGCAGCGGGGCGCGCGGAGGTACGCGCAGGGTCATGCCGAGCTCGTCGGAGGCGAGGCGGCCGTAGAAACTGTGCTCGCCGGCGACGCGCTGGAAATAGCCCTCGGCCTCGACCGGGTTGCCGAGCTCGCGCTCGGCGCGCCCGTACCAATAGATCCAAACGGGGTCGTTCTTTGCGACCGCGGACATGCGGTCTATGGAATTCCTGAGCTCGGCCCAGTTTTCGATCCTCATCGCGATGCGCGCCCGCCACGCGAGCTGGTCGTCGCTCAGGGCTCCCGCCTTGCCGAACCACTCGAGCGCCTCGGGAACGTGGCGCTGCGCGCCGTTCATCGCCAGCATGAGCCAGACGTATTTCACGTCCGCCTCGGGGAACTTGTCGGACAGGCCGCCGCCCCACAGCTTCGCGACGGCCACGGGTTCGGTGTCGGACGCGAGGGTCATCGCGACGATGACGAGCTCGCGGTCCGCGACCTTGCCGAGATCGCCCAGCGGGCCCTTGAGAAACCGCGCCGGCGCGCGAATGACTCCGGCCAGCCGCCTCGGATCGATCGCCTCGGAGCGTGGCACGAACTCGAGCGAGCGCCTTGCGGCGCTCATGAGGCCCGTGTCGAGGAGGAGGCGAAACCTCGCCCAGGCCTCGCCCGAGCCTATCTGTCCGGACTTGGCCATGGCGCGCGCGAGCTGCAGGCAGCCGTCGGGAAGGTCCCGCGGCGCATTCCAGAAGCCAGTGAACTGCTCGCGCACGGCGGCCTCGTCGCGCTTCCAGCGCGCGAGAAGCGCGTAGCAGGTCACCTCGGGATCGTCGGCCGAGAGCTGCGGATACTCTTCCTGGAACAGGTCCCAGCGTCCGCTCTTGGCGAGCACCTTGAGCCAGTCGGTGCGCAGCTGCTCGGCGAGCGCGCTGCCCGAGTACCGGGTGAGAAAATCGCGAACGTCCTCGGAGCGTGCGGCCGGCAGCCGCAGGAACAGCTGCCAGTACTCGACGTAGGGCGCGAGCAGGTGGCCCGAGAGCTGCGGCGCCACCGCCGCGAGCCTGGCGCGATTACCCGACTCGAAAGCGTCGCGGGCCGCGAGCAAAGCGGCGTCCTGCGAATCGACCTTCGCCGCGCGGGCGAGTCCGGCCGCCGCAAGCACAAACGCCAGGGCCACCTGCAATGCTGGTTTCAAATCGCACCCTCCCGCCCTAGAATAGCATAGGGGTTTCGCCCTTCTGCGTGCAGAAATACCGGGTCGTCCATGGACGCCATCAAGCTGTCTGCCGATCTTGCCGCCTGGCGCAAGCGCGAGCGCGAGCGGCTGCTGCATGAACGCGACGCGCTCACGGGGGAGGTGCTTGCGGAGCGGCGCGCACAAATGGACATCCACATTGAACGCACGTTTCCGGATCTGGTGCACGGCGTGGTCGCGTTCTGCTGGCCCTACCGGAACGAATACGACGTGCGCCATCTCGCCGCCGCGCTGCGCCGCAGAGGCGCGAAGACCGCGATGCCGGTGGTCGTGGCGCCGAAAACGTCCTTGATCTTCCGCGAGTGGCACCCCGGAGTCGAGCTGGTGACGGGACCGCTCGGCATACCCTATCCCGTGGGCTCACCCGAGCTCCTTCCCGACAACGTTCTCCTGCCGATGCTCGGCTGGGACGGCGACGGATACCGGCTCGGTTACGGCGGTGCATTCTTCGACCGCACACTCGCCGCGCTGGTGAAGCGCCCGCGCGTCATCGGCCTCGCCTACGAGCAGGCCTACCTGAAGACCATCTCTCCGCAGCCGCACGACATTCCCGTCGACTTCGTGGTCACTGAGCGCGGCGTATACCGGCGGGACGGGGAGGGGCTGAAATTTCTCGACAACGCCGGTGGGTTTTCGTCGCCACCCTGCTACGCGGGCGAGATCGCGCCGGGCTACTTCGGAGAGGACCCGAAGACCTAGCCGAGGAACAGGCGGTACGCGGGGTTCTTGCTCTCGTCCGCGTAGGGATAGCCCAGCTTCGTCAGAAAGCCCTGGAACTCGCGCATCTCGTGGCGCGGCACCTGCATGCCGACCAGCACCCTGCCGGTGTCGCTGCCGTGGTTGCGGTAGTGGAACAGGCTGATGTTCCAGTCGGTGCGCATGTTCGAGAGAAACCGCATCAGCGCGCCCGGGCGCTCGGGAAACTCGAAGCGGTAGAGCAGCTCGTCGGGCGCGCTGCGGCCGCTCTTCCTGATTTCGGCGGGCGCGTGGCCGCCGACCATGTGGCGCACGTGCAGCTTCGCCATCTCGTCGTGGGAAAGGTCCAGCGCCTTCAGGCCCTCGCGGCCGAGCGTCTTCACGATGCGCGCGCTCTCCTCCCGGTTGTGCACCTCGACGCCGACGAAGACGTGGGCGTCGGCGGAATCGGCGATGCGGTAGTTGAACTCGGTGATGTTGCGCGCTCCCAGCGTAGCGCAGAATTTCTTGAAGCTGCCGGGGCGCTCGGGGATCGTCACGGCAAGGATCGCCTCGCGTTCCTCGCCGCTCTCTGCGCGCTCGGCCACGAACCGCAGGCGGTCGAAGTTGCTGTTCGCGCCCGAGGCCACGGCGACCAGGCGCTTGCCGCGCACGCCGTTCTTCTCGACCCAGGCCTTCGCGCCGGCAACGGCGAGTGCGCCCGCGGGCTCGAGGACGGTGCGCGTGTCGCCGAACACGTCCTTGATCGCCGCGCAGATCTGGTCGGTGTCGACGAGCACCATGCCGTCGATGAGCTCGCGGCACAGCTTGAAAGTCAGCTCGCCCACCTTCTTGACCGCGACGCCGTCGGCGAAGAGGCCAACGTGGTCCAGCTGGACGCGCCTGCCCGCCTTCAGCGACCGCGCCATCGCGTCGGCGTCGACCGGCTCGACACCGATCACCTTGACCAAAGGGCGAAGGCGCTTGATGTAGGCCGCGATCCCCGAGATCAGGCCGCCGCCGCCGACAGGGACGAAGACCGCGTCCGGAGGCTCCGACGACTGCCTGACGATCTCCAGGCCTATCGTTCCCTGGCCGGCGATGACGTCCGGGTCGTCGTAAGGGTGTACGAAGGCGAGTTTGCGCGAGCGTTCGAGGCGCTTCGCTTCCGCGTAGGCCTCGTCGTAGGTATCGCCCTGCAGAATCACTTCGGCGCCGCGGGACTTCACCGCGTCGACCTTGATCTTGGGAGTGGTCGAAGGCATCACGATGGTCGCCGCGCAGCCGAGCTTCTGCGCGGCGAGCGCCACCCCTTGCGCGTGATTGCCCGCCGAAGACGCTATCACGCCTCGCGAAAGCGCCCGCGCGGGCAGGTTCACCATTTTGTTGTACGCACCGCGGCACTTGAACGAGAACACGGGCTGCATGTCCTCGCGCTTCAGCAGCACCCGGTTGCCCAGCCGTGCCGAGAGGTTGGGTGCGACCTCGAGCGGGGTCTCCAGCGCGACGTCGTAGACGCGCGCTCTCAGAATGCGCTCGAGGTAGTCGTTTTTCACGTTTTTCGATACCCCCCAAAGGGGGGTCCTGAAATCGCCCGTTTTCGGGGACAGGGCGCTACTCTACACGACGGCGGATTTTCGCGCGTAGAATGACCGCGGAGGGGGTGGCCCATGGCGAAGCGCTCCGCGAAGAAGGCCAAGCAGGCGTTCTGGGAACGCGGCTATCTGTCCCACGGCTACTGGCTCGGCAAGGAGCGACTGGGCTCGGTGGAGCTGGGCCCCAAGAAGGAGTGGGACGGGGTCTATCGCTGGCGGGCCGGCAACCACGCCGGCGAGACCGGGTCGCTCGTGGAAGCCAAGCGCGCGGTGGAGCAGGCGGCGCTGATCGGGGCAAGCCAGCTGCGGCTGTTCGACAAGAACTAGGAGGTTGCGGTCAGCTTCGCGTATTCCAGCGCGAGCCACTTCATTCCCTGCTTCCCGAAGTTGATCTGCAGTCGTGCGTCCGTCCCCGAGCCCTCGGCGTTGACGATCACGCCCTGGCCGAATTTCGGGTGCTGCACCGCCTGGCCGATGCGGAAGCCGTGGCCCGCGCTCTTCTGCTTGAAAGTCTTTTCCGGCGCGGCCGCCCAGGCCTGGTCGTCGAAGCGGCCGCGGCCGACCGCCGGCGTAAGGCGCTTCACGACCTCGGGAGGGATCTCGTCGATGAAGCGAGAGGGTACGTTGTAGCGCGTCTGGCCGTGGAGCATGCGCGTCTGCGCGTGGCATAGATACAGCCGTTGCCGTGCGCGGGTGATCGCCACGTACATGAGACGACGTTCTTCTTCCAAGCCGTCGTCCTCGAGCGCGCTCTGCTCGTGCGGGAAAAGGCCCTCCTCCAGGCCGGTGACGAACACCGCCGAGAACTCCAGGCCCTTGGCCGAGTGCACCGTCATCATCTGCAGCGCGTCGGTCCCTTCGGCCGCCTGGTTCTCACCCGACTCGAGCGAGGCGTGCGCGAGGAAGGCCGACAGATCCTGCTCCTCGGCTTCGCTGACGAAAGCCGCGGCGGCGTTGACGAGCTCGTTGAGGTTCTCCACCCGGTCGGCGCCGTCCCGCTCGGCCTTGTAGTGGGCGACCAGCCCGCTTCTCCCGAGCATCACCTCCACGGTTTCCGGAAGGGGCAGCTTCTCGGTCTCGGCCTTCAGGGTTTCGATGAGCCGCACGAAGGCGGCGACCGCGGCGCCCGTCTTCCCGGACAGCCCGCTCGCCGCCCTGTAGAGGCTGGTGCTCCCGGCCTTGGCGGCATCCTGCAGCGTTTCCAGCGTTCGCGCGCCGATGCCCCGCGCCGGAAAGTTCGCCACGCGCAGGAACGCGCCGTCGTCGTCGGGGCTGGCGGCGAGGCGCAGGTAGGCGAGCGCGTGCTTGATCTCCATGCGCTCGAAGAAGCGCAGGCCGCCGTAGACTCGATAGGGGATGCCGGCCGAGAACAGCGCGTGCTCGATGATGCGCGACTGGGCGTTGGAGCGGTACAGAACGCCGATGTCGGCGAGCGCGAGCCCCGAGCGCCTGAGTGCCTGGACTTCCTCGGCGAGCCAGCTCGCCTCGTAGCCGTCCGACTGCGCCTCGTAGACGCGCACCGGCTCGCCGTGCCCCGCCGCGGTCCACAGGTTCTTGCCGAGGCGCTTCTTGTTGTGCGCGATGAGCGCATTCGCCGCCGAGAGGATGTTGCCCTGGGAGCGGTAGTTCTGCTCCAGCCGTATCACGTTCTCGACTCGGAAATCCCGCTCGAACTCGGCCATGTTGCCGACGTTCGCCCCGCGGAACCGGTAAATGCTCTGATCGTCGTCGCCCACCGCGAACATGACGTTCTTCGGGCCGGCGAGGAGCTTCAGCCACCGGTACTGCAAGCGGTTGGTGTCCTGGAACTCGTCGACCAGGATGTGGCGGAAGCGGGCGCGGTAATGCTCGCGCAGCACCTCGTTCCGGGCGAGGACCTCGTAGGTCCGAAGCAGCAGCTCGGCGAAGTCGACCACGCCCTCGCGCTGGCACTGCTCGTCGTAGGCCGCGTAGATCTCGGCGAAGCGGCGCATGATCTCGTCGCCGATCTCGACGTCCTTCGCGCGCTTGCCCTCCTCCTTGGCCGCGTTGATGAAGTACTGCGCCTCGCGCGCCGGAAAGCGCTCCTCGTCGACGTTGAGCGCCTTGAGCAGGCGCTTGATCGCGGCCTGCTGGTCCTGCGAGTCGAGGATCTGGAACAGCTGCGGCAGGCCGGCGTCGCGGTGGTGCGCGCGCAGGAAGCGGTTGCACAGCCCGTGGAAGGTGCCGACCCACATGCCGCGCGTGCTGATCGGCAGCATGGCCGAGATGCGCGTGAGCATCTCCCTCGCCGCCTTGTTGGTGAACGTCACGGCGAGGACGCCGCCGGGCGTGACGTTGCCCGTCTGGATGAGCCAGGCGATGCGAGTGGTGAGGACGCGAGTCTTTCCCGAGCCCGCGCCGGCGAGGATCAGCGCGGACTGGTCCGGGAGGGTGACCGCGGCGAGCTGCTCGGGGTTGAGATTCTCAAGAAGACTTTGCATTCGGGCATTCGACGAATGCCCGATTTTACCGCGGCCCGCAGCCCGGACAGAACTACATTCCGACCTTGTACGGATATTTCGCCAGCTCGGGCTGGGCCTTCAGCGCTTCGACGCCGGATTTCGCGTCCTTTTCGGACGCGAAATTCGAGAGGCGCACGGTGTAGGACCGCGCTTCTCCGGATTTCTCGGGAAAGAACTCCGCGGCATAGCCCGCGCGGCGCAACGCGTTGTAGGCCTCGAACGCATCACCCGACTTCCTGAACCCGGCGGCGGAGATCTTCCATTTCCCGCCGCGCGTCGCCACGCCCTGGCCGGATTCCTGCTCGGTTTCCGCCGCCCATGCGCTCATCTTGTCTGCTGGTACCGTCTCCACCGGCTTCGACAGGTTTCCCTCGAGAGCGTAGAAGGAATAGCGCTGGTCGAGCGTGAAGGGCTTCTCCCCCGGCGGGGTGACCTCGATGCTGCCTTCGATCAGGCACACGATGTCGCTTTCCTGCGTGGATTTTCCCCACAGATCGGTGCCCCGGATCCCGGCGGTCACGTTGTTCACGGCGATCGTCACGTCGCGTTTGCCTGTCAGCCTGCCGAGCGCGCCGGTGGTGAACCGGAAGGCGCCCTCGGCAACGAACAGCGCCGCTTCGAAGACGCCGTCGTCGCGCGCCTGCGCTTTGTCGAAGAAGAGCGACGCCTTCTCGCCGAGCTTCACCGTGCTGCCTTCGGCCAGCTTGAGCATCAGTCTCGAACGCGCTCCGGTGTTCACGCGGTCGCCTTCCTTCAGCTCCATTCCCGGAGCGAGCGGGAAGACCTGCTTGCCCCGCTCGACCGAGGCCGACAGCTGCACCGACTCGACACTGCCGATCGGCGCCGGACGGGATTTGGTTTGCGCGGCGGCGGGGCCGCCCGCGCAGAGCGCGAATGCGAGGAATGCAGCGCCGGTGGACAGTCGCATCATCGTCTCCCTTTTGTTCCGATCACCCAGCTGTTGCGACCCGGATGCGGGCGCAGATGCGGCCTGGAGCGGAGCCGCGCGGTTATAATTCACGCTTTCCGCAAACCCCGTTCATGCAGCCCCAGTACGACGCGAAGAAGATCGAGAGCGAAGCGCAGCAGCATTGGGAGCGTACTCGCGCGTTCCACGCCGACGAAGATCCGGCCCGCCGCAAATTCTACTGCCTCTCGATGTTCCCCTACCCCTCGGGCAAGCTGCACATGGGGCACGTGCGCAACTATACCATCGGCGACGTGATGACCCGCTTCCACCGCATGCGGGGTCACAACGTGATGCAGCCGATGGGCTGGGACGCCTTCGGCCTGCCCGCGGAGAACGCTGCCATGGCGAACGGCGTGCCCCCGGCGAAGTGGACCTACGACAACATCGCCTACATGAAGAAACAGCTGCGGTCGCTCGGCTTCGCGATCGACTGGGAGCGCGAGCTCGCCACCTGCTCTCCCGACTACTACCGCTGGAACCAGTGGCTGTTCCTGCGCATGCTGGAGAAGGGCCTGGTGTACAAGAAGACCGGCACGGTGAACTGGGATCCGGTCGACCAGACGGTGCTCGCGAACGAGCAGGTCATCGACGGCCGCGGCTGGCGCACCGGTGCCGTGGTCGAGAAGCGGGAGATCCCGATGTACTACATGCGGATCACCGCGTACGCCGAGGAGCTGCTCGCCGCCCTCGATTCGCTCACGGGCTGGCCGGAGCGCGTGAAGACCATGCAGGCCAACTGGATCGGGAAGAGCTTCGGCGTCAACATCGGCTTTCCCTACGAGCTCGCCGGCGAGAAGAGGGTCCTGCGCGTTTTCACCACCCGCGCCGACACGCTCATGGGCGCGACCTTCTGCGCGGTCGCGGCGGAGCACCCGCTCGCCGCGCACGCGGCGAAGTCCGACAGGAGGCTCGCCGCCTTCGTCGAGGAGTGCAAGCGCGGCTCGGTGATGGAGGCCGACCTCGCGCAGATGGACAAGAAGGGCATGCCGACGGGCCTCTACGTGTCGCACCCGGTCAGCGGGGAGAAGATCGAGGTGTGGGTCGGCAACTACGTGCTCATGGCCTACGGCGAGGGCGCGGTCATGGGCGTGCCCGGACACGACGAGCGCGATTTCGCGTTCGCGAAGAAGTACAAGCTGCCGATCGAGCAGGTGATCGACGCGGGCAAACCGTACTCGACCGACGCCTGGCAGCCCTGGTACGCCGACTACGGCCGCTGCGTAAACTCGGGGAAGTACGACGGGCTCGACTACAAGGGCGCGGTCGACGCGATCGCCGCCGATCTGAAGAAGAATGGGCTGGGCGAGAAGCAGGTGACCTGGCGGCTTCGCGACTGGGGCATCTCGCGCCAGCGCTATTGGGGGACGCCGATCCCGATCATCCACTGCCCAGGATGCGGCGACGTACCCGTGCCCGACAAGGACCTTCCCGTCGTCCTTCCGGAAAATCTCGTCCCGGACGGCACCGGCAACCCGCTCGCGAAGACGCCCTCGTTCCTGAACTGCAGCTGCCCGAAGTGCGGCAAGCCGGCGAAGCGCGAGACCGACACCATGGACACCTTCGTCGACTCGTCGTGGTATTACCTGCGCTTCGCCTGCCCGGGCCAGTCGAAGGCGATGATCGACCAGCGCGCGCAATACTGGATGGCGGTCGACCAGTACATCGGCGGCATCGAGCACGCCATCCTGCACTTGCTGTACTCGCGCTTCTGGACCAAGGTGATGCGCGACCTCGGCATGATCACCGCCGCCGAGCCGTTCACCCGCCTGCTCACGCAGGGCATGGTGCTGAACGAGATCTTCTACCGAAAGACGGCTGAGGGCCGCATGACCTATTACAACCCCGCTGACGTCGAGCTGAAGCACGACGACAAGGGGCAGCGCATTGGGGCCGTGCTGAAGTCCGACGGCAAGCCGGTCGAGTCCGACGGCCTCGGCACCATGTCGAAGTCGAAGAACAATGGGGTCGACCCGCAGGATCTGATCGAGAAATACGGCGCGGACACGGCGCGGCTGTTCATGATGTTCGCCAGCCCGCCTGAACAGTCGCTCGAGTGGTCGGATTCCGGTGTGGAAGGCGGAAGCCGGTTCCTCCGGCGGCTTTGGCTATTTGCGGCGGGAGTCGGCAAGACCGCGACGGATCTCGTCTCAACCAAGAGAATCGTTCTGGTTGCCGACTGGTCCTCACAGCCGCTGGAGATACGCGAATTCCGCAGGGGGATTCATCTTGCGCTCAAGCAAGCCTCCTACGACTACGACCGGATACAGTACAACACGGTGGTGTCCGCGTGCATGAAGATGCTTAATCTGCTGGAAGGTTTTCGTGGGGGAAGCGGAGACGCAAGTGTAACTGCAGCGGCGCAAGCCACTTCAGAGGCGTTGAGCATCCTGCTGCGCGTGCTCTACCCGATCGCGCCCCACATCACCCACGGCTTGTGGAAAGATCTGGGCTACGCCGCGCACGGCGATCTGCTGTCTGCGCCCTGGCCGGTGGTTGATGAATCCGCGCTCGAGCAGGACGAGATCGAGCTCGTCCTCCAGGTCAACGGCAAGCTGCGCGGCCACGTGCGCGCGCCCAGGGCCGCGGGCCGCGAGCAGATCGAGCAGCTCGCGCTCGCGCACGAGGCGGTGGCGCGCTTCAGCGACGGCCAGCCGGTCAAGAAAGTGGTCGTCGTCCCCGGGCGCCTGGTGAACGTGGTGGTGTGATGCGCGCCATCCTCTACGCACTCGCGGCGCTGATCGCCGGGTGCGGCGGCTTCCAGCTGCGCGGCACGGCAGCGCTTCCCTTCGAGACGCTCTACATTCCGGGTGCGACGCCGCTCGCGGTCGAGCTCAAGCGCAACGTCGCCGCCGCCAGCAAAACGCGCCTCGTGGACAGCCCGGACAAGGCGCAGGCGGTCTTCGCCTTCACTATCGAAGCGCGCGACAAGACGATCTTGACCTTCACCTCGGCAGGCAAGGTGAACGAGTACCGGCTCCGCTACCGCGTCGGATTCCGCGTCACTGATTCGAAGTCCATTCAGGTGTTCCTTCCCTCGAGCGAGATCCTCCTCACGCGCGACATGAGCTACAACGACGCCCAGGTCATCGCGAAGGAGCAAGAGGAGCTCATGCTGTTTCGCGACATGCAGACCGACATGGTGCAGCAGATCATGCGGCGCCTGTCCGCCGCGCATCCCCAGGTCGAATAGCCGATGCCCGCGCTCAGGCTCGAGCAGCTGGAAGGTCATCTTGCGCGCGAGCTGAAGGCGCTGTACGCAATCCACGGCGACGAGCCGCTCCTGTCTCTCGAGGCCGCCGACGCGATCCGCAGGAAGGCGCGCGACAAGGGTTTCTCGGAGCGCGTCGTGCTCGCAGCCGAGCGCGGCTTCGACTGGAGCGAGCTCGCCGCTAGCGCCGCCAGCCTGTCGCTCT